>Ga0315288_10002998_pt1 | contig 21544 bp, 23 predicted proteins | sample YL17G11_20_MG_FD_203454 | JGI IMG/M metagenome (GOLD analysis project Ga0315288, IMG submission 203454) | Sediment microbial communities from Yellowstone Lake, YNP, Wyoming, USA - YL17G11_20 | ecosystem: Environmental > Aquatic > Freshwater > Lake > Sediment | place: USA: Wyoming | collected...
GCACGAGGTGGTGGAGATAGGCGCGGGAATAGCCCGCCGCGGGGCAGGAGCTTGCCGCATCCAGCGGATTTGGGTCGTCGGCGTAGCGGGCGTTGCGCAAATTGAGGCGTCCTTCCCAAGTGAAGGCCTGGCAATGGCGCCCCGATCGCGTCGGCATCACGCAATCGAACATATCGATGCCGCGCGCGATCGCGGCCAGCATGTCGTCTGGCGTGCCCACGCCCATGAGGTAGCGGGGACGATCCTCCGGCAGCATGGCGGTCGTCGCCGCCACCATGTCGAGCATCGCATCTTGCCCCTCGCCTACCGCGAGCCCGCCGACGGCATAGCCGTCGAAGCCCTGACGAATAAGCGCCTTGGCGCTGCTCTCGCGCAGATCGGGATAGACGCTGCCCTGCACGATGCCGAACAGCGCCTGGCCGGGCGCCGCCAAGGATCGGAACGCCTGTTTCGACCGCTCGGCCCAGCGGAGCGACAGCTCCATGGAGGATGTGGCCTGCTCCCGGGATGCCGGAAAGGGCGTGCACTCGTCGAGCACCATCTGGATATCGGCGCCGAGCAGGCACTGCACCTCGATCGCCCGCTCGGGCGTCAGCTGTAGCGTCGCGCCGTCGAGATGCGACTGGAAGATGACGCCATGCTCCTCGATACGGCGGAGCTTGGCGAGCGACATCACCTGAAAGCCACCTGAATCGGTGAGGATCGGGCCGCCCCAATGCATGAAGTGATGCAGGCCCCCGAGGCGCGCGATCCGCTCCGCCCCCGGCCGCAGCATCAGATGGTAGGTGTTGGCGAGAATAATGTCGGCGCCGGTGGCCTTGACCGTTTCGGGGAGCAACGCCTTGACGGTGGCCGCCGTGCCGACCGGCATGAAGGCGGGCGTGCGGATGACGCCCCGCGGCGTCGTGATCTTGCCCTGGCGGGCTTGGGCGTCGCGCGCTTGCAGCGTGAAGCCGAATTCTTGCGTCATGGGCGGCCGCCGGGGCTGAGCAGACAGGCGTCGCCATAGGAATAGAAGCGATAGCCGCTCGCAATCGCATGGGCATAGGCGCGCTGCATCACCTCAAGCCCGGAGAAGGCCGCCACCAGCATGAACAGTGTGGAGCGCGGCAAATGAAAATTGGTCATGAGCCGGTCGACGAAACGGAAGCGGTAGCCCGGCGTGATGAACAGGCTCGTCGGTCCGGAGAAGGGGTAAAGGCGTCCACCATCGTTCACCGCGCTTTCGAGCAGCCGGAGCGAGGTGGTGCCAACCGCCACAATCTTCCCTCCCCTCGCCTTCGCCGCGTTCAGGGCGTCCGCCACTTTCGCGCTGACCTCGCCGTGCTCAGCATGCATGACATGATCCTCGGTCTCCTCGCTCCGCACGGGCAGGAAGGTCCCCGGCCCGACATGCAGTGTCACGAAGTACCGTGACACGCCCCTTGCCTCGAGGGCCTGCATCAGGGCATCGGTAAAATGCAGGCCGGCGGTCGGGGCGGCAACCGCACCCTCTTCTCTTGCATAGATCGTCTGGTAGTCGCTGCGGTCCCGGTCGTCGGGGGGCCGGCGCGCGGCGATGTAAGGCGGCAAAGGCATTAGGCCGAGGCCAGCGATGGCCTCATCCAGCGCCGCGTCTTGCAGGTCGAAGGCAAGCGTCACCTCGCCCTCGTCGCCGCGGGCTTCGACGCCGGCCGTGAGGCTTCCGAGCAGGCACACATTGCCACCCTCGCCGAAAATGATGCGGTCGCCCGGCTTCAAGCGTTTGGCCGGCTTGGCAAGCGCCTGCCAGCGGCTCGCATCGAGCCTCTCGATGAGCGTAACCGAGATATGCGCCGAAGCCCCATCGCGGTCGCGAGAACCATGCAGCTCCGCCGGAATCACCTTGGTGTCGTTAAATACCAGCGCATCCCCTGGCGCGAGCAGTGCCGCCAAATCGGAGACCGTCTTATCGGTAAAGGGTTTGGCCGCGCCAGGATCGACCACGATGAGACGCGCGCTATCCCGCGCGCTCGCCGGGCGGAGCGCGATCAGCTCCGGCGGGAGATGGAAATCGAAGGCGTCGACGCGCACGGGGATGAGACGGGGCTCTAGCCCGCATCCGCGGCCACCCGCATGGTGAGGATCTTGTCGGGATTGGCCGGCGGCTCGCCGCGCTTGATCTTGTCGACATTGTCCATGCCGTCGATGACGCGGCCCCACACGGTGTATTGCCCGTCGAGGAAGTTCGCGTCGTCCAAGCAGATGAAGAACTGGCTGTCGGCCGAATCCGGAGACTGCGCCCGTGCCATGGACACCGCGCCGCGACTATGTGGTTCCTTGCTGAACTCGGCGCCGAGCTTCTGCCCGGAGCCGCCGCGGCCGGTGCCGGTCGGATCGCCGGTCTGGGCCATGAAGCCGTCGATGACGCGGTGGAACACGACGCCATCGTAGAAGCCTTGGCGAGCAAGCTCCTTGATGCGCGCGACATGCTTCGGCGCGAGGTCGGGTCGCATCTCGACGGTAACGGGCCCGTGCGTCGTCTCGATGATGAGGGCGTCGTCAGGCTTTGCCGCCATTGCAAATCTCCTTACTGCTGGGCTTTGAGGGCAGCGGTGGCGGCGTCCTTCGAGGCCTGATCGGCGTCGGCGGCAACCTGCATCTTGACGATCTTGTCGGGATTGACCGGAGGCTCGCCGGGCTTGATCTTATCAACGGCGTCCATGCCGCCGATCACCTGGCCCCAGATCGTATATTGTCCGTTCAGACCTGACGCCGGCGCGAAGTCGATGAAGAATTGGCTGTTGGCGCTGTTGGGATCGCTGCTCCGAGCCGCCCCGATCGTGCCGCGCTCGAACTTGGCGGTCTTGCTGAACTCAGCCGGAAGGTCGGGATATTTCGAGCCGCCCGTGCCGGTGCCGGTCGGGTCTCCGGTCTGCGCCATGAAGCCTGGAATGACGCGATGAAAGACGATGCCGTCATAGACGTGCTCGCGCGCGAGCTGCTTCACCCGCGCGACATGCTTCGGCGCGAGGTCCGGCCGCAACAGGACGGTGACGCGCCCATCCTTGAGATCGAGCAGCACGACGTTGTCGAGCGGATCGGCGGCGAGCGCTGGGCGAGACATGGCAACTCCAATTGCTAGGAGCAGGGTGGCAAAGGCAACAAGGCGATACATCATGTGGAACACTTCCCTTTCAAGGCGGCGGCGACCGAAGCCGGCACGAAGGCGGTGACGTCGCCGCCCATGGTTGCAATCTGGCGGACGAAGCTCGCCGCGATGTAGCGCGTTTCCGGCGACGAGGCCAGGAACACCGTCTCAACCTCGGGCCCCAGGGCCGCGTTCATGCCGGCCATTTGCATCTCGTAGTCGAAGTCGCCCGCATCGCGAAGGCCCCGAATGATGACGGAAGCTCCGAGCTCGCACGCGGCGGCGACGGTCAAGGAGTCGTAGGTCGTGACGTCGATCTCGAAGCCTGTCTCGTCGGCTATCGGACGGACGGCGTCCACGACCATGGCGACGCGTTCGTTCGCCGAGAACAGTACCTGCTTGTCGTGGTGCGTGCCGACGGCGATGACCAGGCGGTCGAAAAGCTTTACGGCGCGCCTGACGATATCGACGTGACCGAAGGTCACGGGATCGAAGCTGCCGGGATAGAGACCGATGCGCGCCATCGTCAAGACCCCTCCTCAACGTCGGGTCCCTCGTCGCCGTCATTCTCCACGTCGGGGATATGCTCGACCGCGACCACGCGCTCATCCTCGGCGGTGTCGAAGATGATCACCCCTTGCGTCGAGCGGCCCACGATGCTGATGCCTTCGACCGGCACGCGGATGAGTTGGCCGCGGTCGGTGACGAGCATGATCTGGTCGCTCTCGTCCACGGGGAAGGAGGCGACCAGCTTTCCATTCCGCTTATTGACCACCATGGCGATGATGCCTTTGCCGCCGCGGCCGGAGATGCGGTACTCGTAGGCGGAGCTTCGCTTGCCGTAACCGTTCTCAGACACCGTCAGCACGAACTCCTCGTGCGCGCTGAGCTCGGCATAGCGCTCTGGGCTGAGCACCACGGCCTCCTGGCCATTGCCTTCGTTCTCCATGTCTTGCTCCTGGTCGGCCCCGGCCCCGCCTCTGCGAACCATGTTCGCCTGGCGCACATAGGCCATGCGTTCAGCCGGCGATGCCTCGATATGGGCCAGGATCGCCATGGAGATGAGCTGATCGGCCCTCTCCAGCTTGATGCCGCGCACGCCAGCGGACTCCCGGCCCTTGAACACGCGGACGTCGGTGACGGGGAAGCGGATCGCCTGACCCTCGGCCGTGGTGAGCAACACATCGTGGCGCTCACCGCAGATCTCGACGCCGACGATGCGGTCGTGCTCTTCGAGCTTCATGGCGATCTTGCCGTTCTGCCTGACCTCCACGAAGTCGGACAGCTTGTTGCGGCGGACGGTGCCGCCATTGGTCGCGAACATCACGTCGAGCGTGCCCCAGCTGCCCTCGTCCTCGGGCAAGGGCAAAATCGTGGTGATATTCTCGTCCTTTTCGAGCGGCAGAAGATTGATGAGCGCCTTGCCGCGCGCTTGCGGCGCCGCCACCGGCAAGCGCCAGACCTTCATCTTGTAGGCCATGCCGCGCGAGGAGAAAAACAGCACCGGCGTGTGGGTGTTGGCGATAAAGACGCGGGTGACGAAATCCTCCTCCCGCGTCGCCATGCCGGCGCGGCCTTTGCCCCCTCGCCGCTGCGCGCGGTAATTGGAGAGCGGCACGCGCTTGATGTAGCCCTTGTGACTAACGGTGACGACCATGTCCTCGCGCTGGATCAGGTCCTCATCCTCGACCTCGCCCTCGGTCTCGAGGATCTCGGTGCGCCGCGGGGTGCCGAACTCATCCTTGATGCTGATCAGCTCGTCCTTGACGATGGCGATGATGCGCGTCCGCGACCGCAAGATGTCGAGATAGTCGGCGATCTCAATGCCAAGCTGCTTCAGCTCGTCGGCGATCTCGTCGCGCCCAAGCCCGGTCAGGCGTTGCAGCCTGAGCTCGAGAATGGCGCGGGCTTGCTCCTCCGACAGACGGTAGGTACCCTCAGCCGAGACCCTGTGCCTCGGATCGGCGATCAGCTCGACGAGAGGAATGACGTCATGGGCAGGCCAGTGGCGGGCCATCAGCTGCTCGCGCGCCGTGGCTGGATCGGGCGCGCGGCGGATGAGAGCGATGACCTCGTCGATATTGGCGACGGCGATGGCCAAGCCGACCAGCACATGGGCGCGGTCGCGCGCTTTGCGCAGGAGGAATTTGGTGCGTTTGCCGACCTGATCCTCGCGAAAATCGGTAAACGCGCGGATCAGGTCCTTGAGGTTCAGCAGCTCGGGCCGACCGCCGGTCAGCGCCACCATGTTGCAGCCAAAGCTCGATTGCAGCGGCGAGAAGCGATAGAGCTGGTTCAGCACCACATCGGCCATGGCATCGCGCTTGAGCTCGATGACGACGCGCATGCCGTCGCGGTCGGATTCGTCACGGATATCGGCGATGCCCTCGATCCGCTTCTCACGCACGAGCTCGGCGATCCTCTCTACCATGGCTGCCTTGTTGACCTGATAGGGGATCTCGTTGATCACCAGCGCCTCACGCTCCTTACGCAGGATCTCGGTGGTCACCCGGCCGCGCATGAGAACCGAGCCACGGCCCTTGTAATAGGCTGAGCGAATGCCGGCGCGGCCGAGAATGAGCCCGCCGGTGGGAAAGTCAGGGCCGGGAATGATCTCGGCGAGCTCGCCCACACCGATCGCCGGATTGTCGAGATAGGCAACGCAGGCGTCGATCACCTCGCCGAGATTGTGCGGCGGGATGTTGGTGGCCATGCCGACGGCGATGCCGCTGGCGCCGTTGACCAACAAATTCGGAAAGCGCGCCGGCAGCACCACTGGCTCCCGCTCCGAATTGTCGTAATTGTCCTGGAAATCGACGGTCTCCTTGTCGATATCCTCGAGCAGTTGGTGGGCCGCCTTGGCGAGCCGCACCTCAGTGTAGCGCATCGCCGCGGGCGGATCGCCGTCGACCGACCCAAAATTCCCCTGCCCGTCGATGAGCGGCAAGCGCATGGAGAAGCCCTGCGCCATGCGGACCAACGCGTCATAGATCGATTGGTCACCGTGGGGATGGTACTTACCGATGACGTCGCCGACGACGCGCGCGGACTTGCGGTACGGCTTGTTCCACTCATAACCGTTCTCATGCATCGAATAGAGGATGCGGCGATGCACGGGCTTCAGCCCATCGCGCACGTCGGGCAGCGCGCGGGCCACGATCACGCTCATGGCGTAATCGAGATAGGACCGCTTCATCTCCTCGATGAGGGAGATCGGGCGGATGTCCGACGGGCTTGCCGGCGCGCCCGATCCGGGAGTCTGATCGTTGTCAGCCAAGGCCGCGATTGATCCGTTGAAGTGTCGTTGGCGGAAGGTCCAAACGTCGCCGCTTGCGCGCGGCGCCCCTCGCGGGAATCATCTGGAGAAGTCGCTTCTCTATAGCCGATTTCGCGGCTGCCGCGCAACCAATCAGGGCGCTTCCGTATGCTCTGATGCAGCTAGTTTTTCGCATTTCATAACAATGGCTTATGAAAGTTGTTTCCGACATTTTATGGCTCTTGCGCGGGCCCAATTCGTCAGTAATCGGAATAATGGCGTGAGCAGCGAACCCGGGAACGGTAAAGTTGCCGCCACATTCTTTTGCTAGGATGGCTTTGGTGTAGCTCGGGCCCCGCGGGCTCTGCTCGAAACGGCATTGGAAACGACAAGGGAGAGCGTCATGAAGCGGCTCTTTGCATCGACCGCGATCGCCCTAGTGTTGGGCTTCGCCCCGGCCCTGGCAGAGACTCAGGTGCCGGCAAACCAGACGTCGAAAGATCCTTCGATGCAGGTTCGCCTGCAACCGTCCGAGCCGGCGTCTGAGCCGTCTATCTTGCCTGGTCAGCCGTCAGAGGCCGGGAAGCCGGTTGTCGATATTAGCGCCCATCTTCTCGCGCGGGAGGAGCTTGGCGAGTGGCTGGCGACCGAGCTCATCGGCAAGCCGGTGGTCAACACCGCTGATGAGGCGATCGGCGACGTCAACGATCTCGTCACCGACGGAAGCGGCAAGACTATCGCCGCGGTGATTGGCGTGGGCGGCTTCCTCGGCATCGGCGAGAAGGACGTGGCGATACGCTTCGAGGATCTGAGATTTGCCCGCGACGGCGACAATGACATCAAGGTCACGGTGAACATCGATAAGACTGCCCTGACCTCGGCGCCGGACTATCAGTCGCTCGACGAGCAGGAGGTCGTCGAGGGGGCGAACAAGAGCGACCGCGAGGACAGGACCACGACCCGCTAAGCTGTCTGGTCGGCACGGCGCCGGGCGTAATCCGCCGTTTAGAACGGGATCTCGTCGTCGAGCTCCTTGTCGAAGGACCGGGCGCCGGCCAGCGGCCCCGACCGGCCGAAATCGCCGCTTGGAGCGCTTGCGCTTTCCCGCGCCTCGCCGCCTCCGGTGGACTTGCCGTCAAGCATCGTCAGCTGGGAGTTGAAGCCCTGGAGGACCACCTCGGTGGTGTACCGCTCCTGGCCTGACTGATCCTCCCATTTGCGCGTCTGCAGCTGGCCTTCCAAGTAAACTTTTGATCCTTTGCGCAAATATTGCTCGGCGATCCGGCAAAGGCCCTCGTTGAAGATGACGACGCGATGCCACTCCGTCTTCTCTTTGCGCTCGCCGCTCGCCTTGTCGCGCCAGCTCTCGCTTGTGGCCACGCGCAAATTCACGATCGGACGGCCGTCTTGGGTATGGCGAATTTCAGGATCGGCTCCGAGATTCCCGATCAAGATGACCTTGTTTACCGATCCGGCCATTTGGCGACCTCCCCCTTGTTTCCCGGCACTCTTTAAAGCCAGTTGGCAACTCTTACGCCTGCGCGTCGCCTCTCGCTAGTCGGCGATCGCGCCGTCCACAACAGGACCGTTAGGAATTTTGTACATATTTTGTTCTAGCTTGTCCACAGCGGCCAAGCGCCTTGAGATTTCCGCAAGCCCGCCCTATGGCTTAAAGGGAACAGGGGCTTAGCACCACGGCGCGAGGCCGCCCGGTCGGTCCAAGACCGGCGTGCACCTCGCCGAAGCAACGTCATATCAGGACCAGGGACATCGATGCAGCGCTCCGTCGAACAGCGCCACAGACCGAAGCGCCGGGTTAGCACGCGGCGTGATCCGCGCGCCAAATCATTCGGTTTCACCTCGCGCCAATGGCCCTTCATCCTCGTGCTTGTCGGGAATTGGCTGTTTTCGCTCGGGGTCTTCTTTGTCGTCAAATCCCTCTGGCATTGGGTGCCGGCGGAGTGGAACAACTTCGGCGACCGGCTCGCCTTGGTGATCAAGGATGCTGTGTTTGCGCTCCTGCCTGGCGTGATCGGCATCTGCATCGTGGCCGCCCAGCGCCTCGATCCGAAGATGTGGGTGGGGCGCACGGCCAAGCCCAACTCATCGCTCGATATCAATACGCGCTTCATCCTGAACACGTTCGAGCAGTTCGCGGCCTTTTTCGTCGCCAATGCCGGACTTTCGCTGTTCTGCCCGCCGGAAGAAGCCCGCACCCTCATCATCCTCACCGGGCTGTTCCTGTTCGGGCGGATGCTGTTTTGGATCGGCTATCACCAGAACCCATATCTGCGCGCCTTCGGCTTCGGCATCACCTTCTACCCGACGGTGGGGGCCTTCGCCTGGCTCGTACTGTTCATGGTGTTCGGCATCCGCGTCCCGCTCTAATCTCGCGTCCGGTCGCCTCGCTCTACGACAGACGTCCTATCTGCCGGCCTGCCACTGGAGCACGGCGTCCAGCGGCCAGAGCAGCATCACCACGTTGAGGGTGAGGTTGTCGCGGATCATGTACCCAACGAACAGCTCGAGCGCGAGGGCAATGGTGACGGTGAGCCAGATCGGCAGGCGGCTTGCGAGGAAGAAGCCGAACACCATAAAGAGAATATCGCTCACCGAATTGATGATGCTGTCGCCGTAATAGTCCAGCGCGACCGTCGTGCCGCGATAGCGGTCGATCAAGAAGTCCGTGTTCTCGATCAGCTCCCAGCCGGACTCGATGGCCACGGCAAGGATCAACCGCACGCCGATGGTCATCGGTATCCAGCGGGATAGCAGCCATAATAGCCCATAGAAGATGAAGCCGTGGATGACGTGCGAGGGCGAGTACCAGTCGGAGAGATGCTGGGAATTCTCCGAGCTCACCACGACGCCGTGCCAGAGTTTCACAGTGCCGCATTTGCAGATGGGCTCGCGGCCCATAAGCAGCAAAATGATCGCGGCCGCGGCGACAATGCCGACAGCCGCCGCCCAGTGCCACCGACAGATCTTCACGGCCTGCTCCACAGCGCTGTCAAGGCGAGGACCCCGGGGCCGGCAAGCGCATGGTCCCTCCGCGCGGCCAAGTCTTCAGCTGATAGGTAGGATCCTCTTTCCCATCTTGCCACCTGCAGAGTCCAGTCCGGCCCGCTCGCAAAGGTTGAGGCGGATGACCAAAAATAATCATGCACGTGCACAAACAGCATCCATATCACGAGGGCCCGCTTTTGCAGCCAGACGTCGAGGGCGAAGGCAACGAGAATTGCGGGGCAGCAATGAACGATGAGGGCTACGCCGCTTGAGACATGACGCGCGGCCTGGACCGGCACCACATACGCCAAGAAACCGGCGAAATTGGCCACAAAGTTCAAATAGCCGGCGTGTGAGAAGAGAAGCACCTGCCACCACGGCAAGCTCCAGGCGTTGGCATACAGCGAGCCTTCCTCGGCCCAGAACCGCCCGTGCCAGAAGGCAAGACCAAGACGAACAGCACGCGTTCACGGCTGTTTGGAACCGGCTGCCAAAACGAGGCGAAGGGAAAGACAGGCTGGTCGGCGCCGTTCGCCGCCGGCGAAGGTCCGATTGCTGGTTGCGCCGTGCTCATGATGCTTGCGCGTGCCTTGCTCAACCGCCCCGTGACTCAGGACATCAGCAATACCAGACCCTTAGGCGCCGGGCGAATTCCAGCCCCTCCCCTTGTAGCTCCGCGCTCACGGGAATAAGGCTTGCAAAGAAGCGAGTGGCCCCGGGGCGGAAGCATGACTCAAGACGAAGCGCTGGCGCTGCTCAAGTCCGGTACCAGCATCTTCCTGACCGGCCCACCCGGTAGCGGCAAGACGCACACCGTCAATCGCTACATTGACGATCTGCGGCGGAAGGGCCTCGAGGTCGCGTTCACCGCCTCGACGGGCATCGCGGCGACGCATGGTCATGGCGTCACCATCCATGCCTGGAGCGGCATCGGCGTGCGCGAGGCGCTGACCCGCCGTGATCTGGACGGTTTGAGTACCAATCGGCGTCTCGCCGACCGCATCGAGCGGACGAGCGTGCTCGTCATCGACGAAATCTCGATGCTGCCCGCGCGTAGTCTGAGCTTAGTGGAGGCGGTCTGCCGCCACATCAGAGGCAATTCGGCCCCCTTCGGCGGCCTGCAGGTCGTGCTGGTGGGCGACTTCTTCCAGCTGCCGCCAATTGTCCGCCAGCAAAAAGATGACGGGATGCTGCCGCTCGGCGACGGGACGGACGCTTATGGCGCGAAGTTCGCCCATGCCTCGCCCGCCTGGAGGGATCTCGCTCCAACGGTCTGCTATTTGTCGGAGCAGCACCGGCAGAGCGACCAGGCGTTTGCCGACGTGCTGGCCGCCATCCGTTCCAACGCTTGCACCGGCGGCCATCGCCAGCGCCTCACCGAGCGGCTGATCGACCGGGACCGATTGCCCGCCGGCTGCACGCGGCTGTTCACCCACAACGCCACGGTGGACGAGATCAACCTCCAGCAACTGGCGAAGCTCGGCGGCAAGCCGCATGCGTTCAGCATGATCTCGAAAGGACCCGAGCCCTTCGTGCGGGCGCTGCAACGCGGCTGCCTGTCACCGGAGAGTCTCGAGCTCAAGCAAGAGGCCGTGGTGATGTTCACCAAGAACGATCCGGCCGGCCGCTTCGTCAACGGCACGCTCGGTGTCGTCGCGGAGTTCGACGAGGGAGATGGCAATCCAGTGGTGCGGACGCGTAGCGGCAAGCGCATCGTGGCGGAGCCCGCCAAATGGAAGATCGAGGAGAATGGCAAGGAACGCGCCAGCATCACCCAGGTGCCGCTTAGGCTCGCCTGGGCGATGACCGTGCATAAGAGCCAGGGCATGTCGCTCGACGCCGCGGTGATCGACCTTTCAAGAGCGTTCGAATATGGCCAGGGCTATGTCGCGCTATCGCGGTTGCGCGAGCTGTCGGGGCTTCATTTGTTAGGCCTTAACGAGCGGGCGCTGCGCGTGCATCCCGTCGCGGTCGAGAAGGACGCGGAGTTCCGGGCGGCGTCGGAGGCGGCGCGCGTCGAGGCCGGCAAGAGCTCCCTTGCACCGAAGCAACAGGCCTTCCTCGCCGCCTGCCGCGTCCAGTCCCCCAAACCCAGCCCTTCAGCCCCTGGCCGGCCGCGAATGCCCTGGACGCCGCAAGGCGCGGCGCTCGAGGCCATGCGGGCGACCCACGCCAAGGCCTATGCGCCGTGGAGTGGCGAGGAGGACAGCGACCTCAAGCGCCGCCACCAGGCTGGCGAGACGGTGGATGGGATCGCCTCCCATCTCGGCCGCAAGCCTGGCGCCATTCGTTCCCGGCTCAAGAAGCTTGAGCTGATCTAGATCTAGGGCACTTTTGCCCCCGCCGGGAGCCTGCCCTTGCCCACTCCTGCCTTGAGGACTAAGGCTTGCGGAAGCCACCGGCGACCCCGACATTGCTAGGGCAATGACCTCCAAATTCGTCTCCATTCGCGGCGCGCGCGAGCACAATCTCAAGAACATCTCGCTCGATTTGCCGCGCGAGAGGCTCGTCGTCATCACCGGCTTGTCGGGCTCCGGCAAGTCCTCGCTCGCCTTCGACACCATCTATGCCGAAGGCCAGCGCCGCTATGTCGAGTCGCTCGCGGCGTATGCACGGCAGTTCCTCGACATGATGCAGAAGCCCGACGTGGACCACATCGACGGGCTATCGCCGGCGATCGCCATCGAGCAGAAGACCACCTCGCGCAATCCGCGCTCGACCGTCGGCACCGTCACCGAGATCTACGACTATATGCGGCTCCTGTTCGCCCGCGTCGGCGTGCCCTATTCGCCGGCGACCGGGCTGCCCATCGAGAGTCAGACCGTGAGCCAAATGGTCGATCGCGTGCTCAGCCTGCCTGAGGCCACGCGGCTCTATTTGCTCGCGCCGATCGCGCGCGGCCGCAAGGGCGAGTTCAAGAAGGACTTCGCCGAGCTCCAGAAGAAGGGCTTTCAGCGGGTGAAGGTGGACGGGCGCTTCTACGAGATCGCCGAGGCTCCGGCGCTCGACAAGAACGTCAAGCACGACATCGACGTGGTGGTCGATCGCATTGTGGTACGCCCGGACATGAGCGCACGGCTTGCCGATTCCTTCGAGACGGCGTTGCAGCTCGCCGACGGCGTGGCCATCGCCGAGTTTGCCGACAGCACTGAGCAGGCGCGGATCATCTTCTCGGCCAAATTCGCTTGTCCCGTCTCGGGCTTCACCATCGAGGAGATCGAGCCCCGGCTGTTCTCCTTCAACAATCCGTACGGCGCGTGTCCGGCTTGCGACGGGCTCGGCACCGAGCTGTTCTTCGAGCCGGACCTCGTGGTGCCCGATGAGAATTTGAGCCTCGCCCGCGGCGCGATCGTCCCCTGGGCGCGCACCTCGGCCACCTCGCCCTATTACCAGCAGACTCTGGAGAGCCTTGCGCGCGCTTACCGCCAGCCGATGACCAAGCCGTGGAAGTCCCTGCCAGAGGATTTCCGCGAGGTCGTGCTGTACGGCTCCGGCGAGGACGAGATCAATTTCACTTACGACGACGGCGTCCGCCAATACTCGACGTCGAAGCCGTTCGAGGGCGTCGTCACCAATATCGAGCGGCGCTGGCGCGAGACCGAATCGGCCTGGGTGCGCGAGGAGCTGTCGCGCTTCCAATCGAACCAGCCCTGCGAGACGTGCGGCGGCTATCGGCTCAAACCCCAAGCGCTCGCGGTGAAGATTGATGGCCTGCATATCGGCCAGGTCGCCCTGATGTCGATCCGCCAGGCCGGGGCGTGGTTCACGGCGCTGCCGGCGACGCTGACCCACAAACAGAACGAGATCGCCGAGCGCATCCTGAAGGAGATCCGCGAGCGGCTGACCTTCCTGAACGATGTCGGCCTCGATTATCTCACTTTGGCGCGCGGCAGCGGCAGCCTCTCAGGCGGCGAGAGCCAGCGCATCCGGCTCGCCTCGCAGATTGGATCGGGACTGACCGGCGTGCTCTACGTGCTCGACGAGCCCTCGATTGGCCTGCATCAGCGCGACAATGCGCGGCTGCTCGAGACGCTCAACCGGCTGCGCAACCTCGGCAACAGCGTCATCGTGGTCGAGCATGACGAGGAGGCGATCCTCACCGCCGACCACGTCGTGGATATGGGGCCCGGCGCCGGCGTGCATGGCGGCGAGGTGGTGGCGCAAGGCACGCCCGAGGAGGTGATGGCCAACCCGGACAGCCTCACCGGGCAATATCTCACCGGCTTCAGGCAGATCCCGCTGCCCAAGGAGCGACGCAAACCAGCAAAGGGCAGACGGTTGTCGGTGATCGGCGCGCGCGCCAACAACCTCAAAAACATCACCGCGGATATTCCGCTTGGCCTGTTCACCGCCATCACCGGCGTGTCGGGCGGCGGCAAGTCGACCTTCCTCATCGAGACGCTCTATCGCGCCGTGGCGCGGAAGCTCAACAATGCGCGCGAGCATCCGGGTGAGCACGATTCAATTGAGGGGCTCGAGCATCTCGACAAGGTGATCGACATCGACCAGTCGCCGATCGGACGGACGCCGCGGTCGAACCCGGCGACCTATACCGGCGCCTTCACCCCCATCCGCGAATGGTTCGCCGAGCTGCCCGAGGCCAAGACCCGCGGCTACAAGCCCGGGCGCTTCTCTTTCAACGTCAAAGGCGGGCGCTGCGAGGCCTGCCAGGGCGACGGCGTGATCAAGATCGAGATGCACTTTCTGCCCGACGTCTACGTCACCTGCGACGTCTGTAAGGGCAAGCGCTACGACCGCGAAACGCTGGAGATCAAGTTCAAGGGCAACTCCATTGCCGATGTGCTCGACATGACGGTCGAGGAGGCAGCCGAGCTGTTCAAGGCGGTGCCGAGCGTGCGCGACAAGCTCGAGACGCTGAAGCGCGTCGGGCTTGGCTATATCCATGTCGGCCAGCAGGCGACCACGCTCTCAGGCGGCGAGGCGCAGCGGGTGAAGCTGTCCAAGGAGCTGTCGCGGCGGGCGACCGGGCGCACGCTCTATATCCTGGACGAGCCGACCACCGGCCTGCATTTCCACGACGTGGCCAAGCTGCTCGAGGTGCTGCATGAGCTGGTCGACCAGGGCAACACGGTGGTGGTCATCGAGCACAATCTGGAGGTGATCAAGACGGCCGACTGGATCATCGATCTCGGCCCCGAGGGCGGCGATTCCGGCGGGCATCTGGTGGCGGTGGGCACGCCGGAGGAGATCGCGGCCACACCGCAGAGCTATACCGGGCAATATCTGAAGCAGGTCATGGACCGTCGACGCAAAACCAAACGCGCCGCGCAAGCCGCGGAGTGAGAGCGAGGCATTCATCCCCTCACCGCTTCTGAGCCGGATCTATGAGCTGCTCACAGAATTCGTTGGCTCATTTGCAGACAATCCCGGCCGAATCAGCCAAGCGTGTCAGTGCATGGGGTGCAACCGGAGCCTCCAAGGCGGTCGCTCCAAAAAGCCAAGATGGCGCTATGGCTCAAAAGGCAAGAGCGAAACAGCAGGCCTTAAGAATCGGGCGGCAGTTCGGGCCGAGGGCTTTCTATTTTCAGGAGAACAAATCGCATGATGTCGAAATCTGAGCTGATCCAGAAAATTGCCGACGACCTCTCGTTGTCGAAGAAGGACGTGAAGGCCGTCATCGAGTCGCTGGCAACCGTTGGCTACAAGGAAATGAAGAAGGGCGGCGAGTTCCTGCTGCCTGGCTTCGCCAAGTTCGTCGTCATCAAGAAGCCGGCTACCAAAGCGCGCGCGGGCATCAATCCGTTCACGAAAGAGCCAACGGTCTTCAAGGCGAGACCGGCCCGAAAGACTCTCAAGGTTCGTCCGGTGAAAGCCGCGAAAGATGCGGTGTAATGCAACGCCATCCAAGTGGTCGAAGACAATCTGCCAGCTGGCAGGCCGCGGCCTATTCCGGCGCAGCCGACGAAGAGCGCAATGCCGATCGCATCGCGAGAGTCACTTATCTCCGCGCCCCTCGCCGCTGCCTTACACTCCGCCCATCCCTCGTCCATCGGGACGCGAGCTGCAGACCGTCTGGCGCGCGCCCTTCTCGGGATGCGGGGCGCGGCGCCTAAGGAAGGCGCGGGACAGCACCGGCTAGAGGGCACGCTCCATCGCTCCCGCCACCGACCCAGCCACACGGCAAACCGATGACCTAGTTGCCGCAGACCTGGGAGCCGGAGGTGCAGACAAAAGGCACGACCACGCCGGTAAAGCAGGTGGTGTAGGTGCGCGCCGTGACGAAAGAGCCGACGATGACGCCAGTTGGGACCTCCGGCCGCACCGTCTTGAAAAACGGATCGGGCTTGACTTGGTAGGCCTTCATGGTGACCCCGCGCCAACCCTTCTGCGCCTTGAGCTCATTTGCGCTTCGCGCCGCAAGGGCCTGGGACATGCTCAAGGCTTCACCCTGCCAATGACCGCCATGGGTTGCTGAGATCACCTGGCATTCGGCGAAAGCGGGCACGACATGAAGCCGGATCAGGCCTGCCGCGCCAAGCACCAAGACGCCGATCCTCCAACGACCCATAACCCCCCTCCTTCGGTTTGAAGGTCTGGAAGCTGGTTTTGCCAATGTTCAATCGCCCGCGCAATCGTTACCGAAAGAGCACAGCCTGATCGGCCGGCTAGGGCTAGAATCTGCAGCTGCACTCTTGGGGCGGTGGGCTCGGACAGTCCGCCAATGCTCGGGCGGGGTAGGACTGTGGTGTGGGCACGGATCGCGGTCGTTGCTGCCGTGCTGGCTTTCGCCGGTTGCGCGGCCCAACGCGCAGAATATGTGGCCCAGCGCGACGCTCCGGATTTGTCGTTCAAGGGCCCGGTCCGCCCCGTTCCGTTATCTTCAGCGCAGATCGAGCTTGTCCAGCAGGGCATCGCCAAAAGTCTGAAGGACTCGGGCCGTCCGAGCTTCGGCCGTAGCTACCGGGCAGGGCTGAATGCAGACAGAGAGATCGTGGTCTGCGGCTACGTCAATGGAAAGAAGTTCGCGGGGGTATTTGCGAAGACACCGGAAGGCAAGACCCAGTTCCTCCCGATCGGGGTCAGCATTGACGAGCAGGAGGAGGACGCCGTCAAAGGGTACTGCCGAGCTGATGGCATTTACCTGCCGCAGTGATTTGCGCCGGAAGGACGAACCCCAAACTAATCCTCGCCCCTCGCGCCGGCATTAAACTCCACCCATCCCTTGTCGATGAGGACGCGAGCTGCAGACCGTCTGCTTCTCGGGATGAGGGGCGCGGCGCCTGAGGTGCGCGCGGAACGAGCCCGGAAATTTTGCTTGTGGGTCTATTTCGTCTCTTGCGGGGCGGAGAGAGCACCTGGCGCGTTGCAATTTCCATACGCTGGCGTGTCGCCATAGCTAAGGCATGACGCCGCGGCGGTATCGCTCGGCGCAAGTGCCAGGGGAAGCGCCGAGTTCTGCCCTGTCACGCAACCTGCAAGCGAGACCGGCAGCAAGAGGATCAGGAGCCACTTCATCACTGCTTTCTCCCGTGAACGATGGGTTGGCTAAGCACCCATAGAGATATTGCCGGAAACGCTTATGACAAGGTGCGTGCGGGGGCTGAGGTCCGATTCATGCACCAAACATGCTCGTCATGACCGGGCTTGTTGTGGCCAGCCACGATTTTGCCGGCGGCAGGGCCATGAAAGCGTGGATGCCCGCGCCAAGCGAGTGCAGCAATTAATTGCCCTAGAATGACCAGACAAATGAATTACGCTTGGTCCTCAGCACCCAGAAAGGGGACCAATCGGGTCGAATCTTCCGCGCGTCTCATCGAGGCGCGGCGGAAACAGAGGGCCAGCACCTAAGCTAAACTGTTGCCGGCAGAAAGCAGCTTGTTGCTGATCTTAATCTTATGGGCGAGTTCGCGACCCAGAAGCTGGTAGTTTGCTTCCTGATTTTCTTCGGCCAGCGTGGTGCCCTCCGCAATATCGCAAGACTCGCCGGCGACGAGCAGATGCGCGATCTGCGAATCGTCGAGGCCGGTGAGGACACTGCGAAGCAGTGCGCGATCGGGCTCTGGCAGACGCAGCGACAGGCGGCCCCCTCCAATGGGTTCCTTGGAGAGCCTCTCCTTGTGAGCATCGCGTGAATTGCGCCCATCGAACGCGGGCAGGGATGACAATCGGGAACGCGACAGACGGTCAGGCGGCGATTTGCTTTATCACCCGCACGATCACGAGCAGGATCACGGCCCCGATAAAAGCGAGGATGATCGCACCAAGCACGCCGCCCCCAAGCGTGAGCGCAATGCCCAGCATGGGAAACAGGAAGGCCGCGATCAGCGCCCCAAGGATGCCGATGACGATGTCGCCCATGAGGCCGAAGCCCGTCCCTTGCACCAGGAGGCCAGCGAGCCACCCAGCAATAGCCCCGATTACGAGCGCGATGATGAGTGCTGTCAGCATGGTTTCCCCCCTCCGCTGAAAGTTCGATTTCAAGCTAGCACGAGTCGCCCACGGGCCTTTCGAACTTTGGGGTGCAGCACAGTCTTGCTGAGCTGCCGTCAATATCTCTTCACGTGACCCTGTTCCCCTTATGCGTGAAAAGTGGCGCCGTCCGAACCCTGGCAGGAAAGGAAGGCACCATGACCCTAAAACGCTTTTTCGTAGCCGTGCCTTAGTTGGTCATGACCGGAGGTCCCAGTTGCGCGATCTCTTGATGTTTGTTTCTCAAAGCCAGGCTATGGTGGGATATGCTTCCGCTTCCGCGCGAACTTAAGGTACTTCCATGGCCGACCCCGCCGCACTTTCGGAAATCGAAAAACGCATCCAAGTGGTTGAAGACAATCTCCGGCAGCTGATGGAGCAGGCTGCCGCCTATTCCGGGGCGGCCGACGAAGCGCGGAACGCTGATCGCATCGCTGATCAGGAGGCCAAATTGGCTGCGCTCCTGAAGGAGCGGGAGGCTCTGGTCCGATAGGCTAACTTACACCTCCATGACCTAGCGACGTGCTGCATGAGCTGGTCGATCAGGGCAACACGGTGGTCGTCATCGATCACAATCTGGAAGTGATCAACACCGCCGACTGGATCGTCCATCTCGGCCCGGAAGGCGGCGACGCGGGCGCACATCTGGTGGCGGCGGGCACGCCCGATGAGATCGCTGGTGCGGGCGAAAGCTATACCGAGGCAGGACCTGAAGCAGGCGCTCGACCGCAGGCGTAAGACGAAGCGCGCGGAAGTGGCCGCGGAGTAAGGAACATCATCGGCTTATGTCGTTGAATCCAAATCGGATTGCCGTGCTCGGCGCTGGCCTGCAAGGCGCCTGTATTGCGCTTGAGCTTGCATCCGCGATCCGCCTCGCGGCAACGCCGGTGCGCGTCTGGTCCTCCCTTGTGCGGAGAGCGTCCAGGATGCGATTGCGGTACACTCCGCCGCAAACTCTCTAATCATGGAAAGGGAACCGATGGCCGGCCCGACATTGCGCGAACTCACAGGCATGACGCCGAACCCCTCCTCCATCTCCGACAGCGCGCTCGTGCTGATCGACTGCCAGCAGACCTATCGCGAAGGCATCATGCAGCTCGTCGGCGTCGAGCCGGCGTTGAAGGAAGCCGCGGCGTTGCTCGCCCGCTTCCGCGCAGCCGGCCGACCGGTGATCCACATCATGCACGACGCGGGTCCCAGCACGCCTTACGATGTCACCGCGCCGATCGGGCAAATCGCGGCCATCGTCGCGCCGATCCAGGGCGAGACCGTCATCGTGAAGAAATTTCCGAGCGCGTTCGAACAGACCGAGCTCGATGCGGAGCTCAAGAAGCTCGGCGTCAAGAATGTGGTCTATGCCGGTTTCATGACGCATATGTGCGTGAATTCTACGACGCGGGCGTCCTTCAATCACGGCTATGCCAACACCGTCGTCGCCGGCGCCACGGCAACGCGGCCGTTGCCCGGCTCTGCACTGGGCCAGGACGTCGCAGCGGAGGCCGTGCAGGAGGCAAGCCTCTCTGCGCTTGGCGATTTGTTCGCCGTGGTGGTGCCGCGAAGCGCGGATGTTCCCGACTAGTCGGCGCAGGTCAGGTCCTGTACTGGCGGCCGGCGCACGCGCGTCCTTGCCGGACAAGCGCAATCCGGTAACCGGCGCCGTCATCGGTGCGGTCGCAGGCGGCATTATCGGCGGCGCCATCGGCAAATCTCTCGACGACGAAGAACGCCGCCAGCTCGCGGCCGAGCAGCCGGTCGTGCCGCACGCTCCGCCCAAGAAGGTGCAGTGGAAACGGACGACCCCAGAGACCAATTCGGTCACCGCATCGGGCTGGGTTGTGCCCAAATCGGAGCCCTATCAGCGGCCAGACGGCACGACCTGCCGCGAGGTGAGCGTCGACAAGAACGGACACAGCCAAAGCCGGACGCAGGTTGCGCAGGCCGACGGCTCGAACTGGGTGATTCCGCAATAGCGGGCGCGGCTCACCCTTGACTCGTGGCCTCCACCTTTCCGCTCCATTGGTCGGCGTGTTGGGCGAAGGTGGCGAGGATCGCGTCGAAGGTGGCCTGCTCGGCGCGGTCGGGCCCGAGCGTCGATTGCACATCGGAGAAGACTTCCCGGTATTCCTCGTAGCCTTGCATCTCCTCCCCACGCCGCCACCACAAATCCCCGACGAAGAAGTACTTCACCCAGGAAAACAGCAGATCAGTCCAGTCCTCCAGATAGCTATGGAGGCGAATGTTGGGGGCGCAGAGATAGAAGCTTGCCTCGCGGATGATCTCGGCCTCGTGGTCCCGGCACTCCTCGCCGCGGTCGACCTGAACGAGCCTGCCGTCAAGGAACGGCGTCGCCGCCGTCTCAAGAAAGACGAAGCTCATGCGGTCGGCGCCGGGATTGAGCTGCCGTGGATCGAAGAGCCGGAAATCAATGCCGCTGAGGCGCGCGTCCCGGAGCAACGTCATCGAGGCGGAATCGATTTCGGGATGATCGATGGCCGGAAGGTCCGCCTCTCGCGTGGCGTCGATGAAGGTGCTGCGATCTTGCACGATTCCGCTCGAGATCAGAATCTGGCCCGAGATCGCCTGGCTCACATGCTCGATATTAGCGCGCCGGCGCCGCCGCTTCGCGCGCGGATCGAGCGTCCCGTTCGAGGCGAAGGAACGCTCAGGCAGTCGGCTGCGCAAATAGCTGTCGTTGATCTCCGCTAGGCGGTGCAAATGACCGACGAGCCTGGCGCGAGCCCCGGGATCGGGGCATCTGCCGGTCCAGCCAACAACGATAGAGGACATGAGAAGGGCCGCTCCAGCAAAGCTACGAAACTACCAGACCTTGCGCTAGCTTCCGGGCTCAGGCAAGGCCGAGCGAGAAGCCTTTGCTGCTGTGGCAAACGGTCTGTTGCCAACATCCCTCAGGACCGCATCAGTAACCACAACAGACCGTTGTGAAAGCCCCATCCAATTTCATTGCGCGGCATGGGCGAAGCCCTTGCGCAATACGCGACCTAACGGTGTGATGACGGCCCGCTATAGTGTCGGCGGACAGGGGATTGGCCATGCCAAATTGGGATAATTTTTACATGCTGGTCGGCGGCACCGCAGGCATGCTGATCGGCCTCATTTTCGTCGTGCTCAGCTTCGGTGCCGAGCATGCCAAGGCGGGAGATGAAGATCGCACGCGCGTCTTCGTCACCCCCGTCCTCGTGCATTTCGCGAGCCTGCTGCTGATTGCTCTCGCAATGGTGGCGCCGGTTTCAAACCCGGTGCGGGCGGGTGTGCTCGGCCTGATCGGATGCGCGGGGCTGGCCTATGCGGCCAACCTTACGCTGCTCGCCCAGAAGCGCATCAAGGCCTCGGAGCGCAAGCCGATATGGGACGCGGTCCTGCCGATTGCAGCCTATGTCTGCCTCTTGGTCTCGGCGGCGGCATGGGCCCTAAGCGCGTCCTTCGCCGATCAGATTGGCGCCATTGCCTCCGTGATTTTGCTCGCCACGGCCCTTCGCAACAGCTGGGCCATCACACTCGCCATTATGGACCGGCCAAAGACGTGACGGCGGACTGCCGGCCTGGCAGCCGTGACAACCCAAGGGCGAGGTGAAGCCTGACGGCGCGGGCGTGCCCACCCAGCGCTAGGAAAACAGGGCGAAGTAAATGACGTAGAGCCAGCTGAAGAGCCCGTGGATGATCGCCCAAAGGATCGAGTGATTGTTGGTGTAAGAGATGGCGATGGCGAGCGCGGTGCCGAAGCT
>Ga0315288_10002999_pt1 | contig 21542 bp, 11 predicted proteins | sample YL17G11_20_MG_FD_203454 | JGI IMG/M metagenome (GOLD analysis project Ga0315288, IMG submission 203454) | Sediment microbial communities from Yellowstone Lake, YNP, Wyoming, USA - YL17G11_20 | ecosystem: Environmental > Aquatic > Freshwater > Lake > Sediment | place: USA: Wyoming | collected...
CGAGTCCATCCCGGCCTTCCCCCCCCATATAGAACCAGGTTTATGAATAATGCAGGCTATATGGGTTTTGTCATCCGTCCCTCAGCCTGGCGATCAATGGCAGTGACCCTGAATAAAGTGGGGACGATTCTCTAGAGCGGCCGAGATCGATGGGATTACCAGATCGAATTCAGTCTCTGGGGAAAATATTTATAATGTCCTTGAGGAGTGCGGCCGCGGCGCCGCGCGGGTCGGATTTGCCGCCCGTGACCGTGACCTGGCCCATGGTATCGGTCCAGAAAGTGACGCCCTTGGCCGTGCCGTTTACGGCGGCCAGAGGATGCGACGGGTCGAGGAGCGTCGGCGCGACCCCGGCACTGTATGTCCCCTCGTTCCGCCTCACGGTGCCCAGGAGTTTGAGGATCTTTCCCTCGCTTTCAGCCCGGACGAGAAGCGCCGGGGAAAGGTCCGTGATACCCGTGACGGAGAGGTCGGCGAGCGTGAATTCCGTCCCCATGACGGCGTTGGCGATAAGCATGATTTTGGCCGCCGTATCCCATCCTCCGACGTCGAGAGAGGGGTCGGGCTCGGCGATCCCCCTCTCCCGGGCCTCTTGGAGCGCTGCGGCATAGGAACCCCCTTCCCCCATCCGTGTCAGGATAAAATTCGTCGTTCCGTTGAGGACGCCCTCGACGGCGGAGACCTGGGTTCCGGCCAGGGAATAGAGCCCGACATCCAGAGTGGGAAGCGCGGCCGCCGCCGCGCCGCTGAATTTCAAGGATACGCCTTTGTCGAGCGCTAAAGCCTTGAGACCTTTAAAATCGACGACCAGCGGTCCCTTGCTTGCGGTGGCGACATGCCAGCCCATCTCGAGCGCTTTCCGGATGTGGGCCAGGCCGGGCTCCCCTGTTTTCAGGTTGGTGGGCGTGCATTCGACCAGGACGCCCGGGGAATGGGAGGCAAGAACGTCCTCGAGTTTCCCCGCTGGATTCCAAAAGGGATTGCGGACCAGATCGGATACGGAACTCTCGGGCGCATCGGCCGGCTCGAGAAAAGACTTGGCGGGGATGAGCGCGCCGCCCACCTCGAAAACCGCCGGGAAACAGGGGTCGAGGCCGTATCGGGCGCGGCAAAGATCCTTTTTCTCGTGGACGAGCCTGAAAAAGGCCCGTCCGACGTTTCCGAAACCCATTAAAACAATGGGGACGCTTTTTGGATCGGCTATTTTCATTCTCTTCGTTTCCCTTTTTTTCGCAGAAAATACTTGATCATCAGGATATCGTCTTTGATGGCTTCCAGTTGATCCTTGATGTTGCCGTGAATCACCCACCTCCCTTTTTAAAGACCATCGATCTTGGTTTCACAGGAAAGCCGACTGTTATGTTTTAGAATAATGCATCTCGGGAACTGATTGGCGGAGAGGGCGGGATTCGAACCCGCGATTCCGATTGCTCAGAATAACGGTTTTCGAGACCGTCGCCTTCAACCGCTCGGCCACCTCTCCGCTCCTCGGTCCGACGGTTCGTCCGTCTATCTTAGCCGGATCAGGTTTTGAATACAAGTGTTCGGCGGGCTCTTTTTTTCCGGAAAAAGTCCTTCAGAATCCGGCCGCACTCCCGGACCAGCACGCCTTCTCTCACCTCCATACGGTGGTTTGTTTTTTCGAAGGGAAAGCGCAGGATCGACCCGACCGCGCCGGCCTTGGGGTCCGTTGCGCCGAAAACGAGACGCCTCACCCGCGCCTGCACGGCCGTTCCAACGCACATGGCGCAGGGTTCGAGCGTGACATAGAGATCGCAGCCCTCGAGCCTGTAATTTCTGGCTTTCCGGCAGGCTTGGCGCAGGGCTCGGATCTCGGCATGGCCGGTCGGGTCGTTCAGCCGGATAGAGGAATTCCGTCCCCGGCCGTAGATCAAGCCGTTCCTGACAACGACCGCGCCCACCGGGACTTCACCTTCCGCCTCGGCCCGGCGGGCTTCAACCAGGGCACGACGCATGAAAAATTCATCCTTATCTGTTGCCTTTCCGTTCGTTTTTTCCTTTTTCACAGCCCTATTTTACCTTTCTCGTTTCCTAATGACAAACCTGCGGGGAAGAATCTTTTTCTCTGTGGCGGCCGAAAGAACAAGGAACGGACGGCGCGGCGGAGGGGCTCTTATGGCCCGCGGCCTTCAGATTTTTCTTTACAGTCCGCCTGAGGGCCTATAAACTGGGGAAAGACCTTCACGAGGAGCCTTGGTCATGGAAAAATTCGAATGCCTGTCCTGCGGCGGGTTCTATCCCGCGGACGTCTTTAACTATTTCTGTCCCCGGTGCGGAGATCCGCTTCTTGTCGCCTCGGCCAAGAGGGGCCGGACTTTCCGTTTGGAACGCCGCTCTTCCCTGGATGCCTTTCAGGATTATCTTCCGGTCACCCGGATCGATCCCGCTCTCAGTCTGGGAGAGGGCTGGACTCCCCTGGTCAGGATGAACCGTCTGGCGGAAAGTCTGAATTTCTCCTCGCTCTTCGCCAAGAACGAGTGTCAGAATCCCACCCACAGCTTCAAAGACCGGGGGACGGCCGTGGTTTTCCAGAAAGCCCGTTCGCTGGGCATCAAGGCCGTGGGCACGGTCTCCACGGGCAACATGGCCTCTTCCACCGCCGCCTACGGCGGCCGGGCGGGCGTGACGACCTGCATATTTCTCAAGGAAGGGACTCCGGCCGAAAAAACCCTGTCCACGGGCATGCATGGTTCCCAACTATTTCTCGTCCGGGGGGATTACGGGAACATTTTCCGGCAGAGCCTTTCGCTCGGTCGAAAGCTCGGTATTTATTTCGCCAACTCGGTCGACCCATACCGCATCGAAGGGTACAAAGTCGCCAGTCTCGAGATATTCCTCCAGCTCGACCGCCGGCCCCCACAATTCGTGCTGGTCCCGGTGAGTTCGGGCGGCCACCTCATCGGCCTGATGAGGGGATTCCTCGACCTGAAGAGGGACGGCCTCGCCGACCGGATGCCCGTGTTCGTCGGCATCCAGGCCCAAGGATGCTCTCCGCTGGCCCGGGCTTTCGCCCGGGGGAGGGAGACCTGGACTCCGTTCAAGAACGCCGCGACCATCGCCCACGCGATCTCCAACCCCTCCCCGCCCGGAGGACGCCTGGCCCTCAAATATATCCGGGAGAACAGCGGCCTGATGCTCGGCGTCTCGGACGCAGAGATCCTGAAGGCGCAGCGGGAGCTGGCCGCGCTCGAGGGTATTTTCTGCGACCCGGCCTCAGCCACAACCCTGGCCGGCCTGAAGAAGCTCGTCAAAATGAAGCTCGCCCGGCCGCGCGACGTCACCGTGCTCGTCATCACGGGCAGCGGCCTCAAGTCCATGGAAACTCTCAAAGAACACCGGATTCCGGTCCATAAAACGACGGTGGCCAAGCTTGAATCCGCCGTCCGCTCCGTCTTCCCTGAAACCTGAACAATCCTCGGCCTTTACGGATGCTGCGGGGAACGCGCCGCGGAATCGGGCGCCATGGCCCGGGGAGAAATGGGGCTGATTCTGAAATTTAAGGTTTATCTCATGGCGTCTGTATGCTATAGTGACAACAAGTATCTATTTTGCATTATTCATGAATTTTAGTTGGAGAGAGGGAATCTATGAATGCTTCAAGGGGGAAGGCCGGGATGGACGATGCGACCATGTCGGGACTTCGGGAGCGAGTCCATCCCGGCCTTCCCCCATATAGAACCAGGTTTATGAATAATGCAGACTATTTTGGGAAAAAAATAAAGAGGTGAAAATGAGCAGAGAATTCACGACTGTTGACTTTAAGCTCCCCAAGATCAACCCCGGCGTTTTCAAGGGAATCGCCGGCGCCGCGGTCATCCTCATCCTCCTTGTGGGCTCGGTTTACCAGATCAGCCCGGAGGAGATGGGGGCCATCCTCCGTTTCGGCAAGTTCGTCCGGACGTCCGGCCCCGGACTCCATTTCAAGCTTCCCCTGGGCATGGAGACCCTGACCCGGGTCCCCGTGCAGCGGCAGCTCAAGCTGGAGTTCGGATTCCGCACCACCCGGGCCGGCATCAAGTCCGAATTCCGGGTTGAGCCCGAACAGACCAAGGAAGCCGTCATGCTTACCGGCGACCTGAACGTTGTCGTGGTCGAATGGATCGTCCAGTATAAGATCAAGGACCCTTTCAAGTATCTTTTCAAGATGCGGAACGTGGAGAACACGTTCCGCTACCTCAACGAGGCGGTGGTCCGCAAGTATGTCGGCGAAAGTTCGGTCGACGAGGTCATCACCGTGGGCCGTTCGAGGATCGCCGCCGAAGCCCGGGAGGAACTGCAGCATCTCTGCGACCTTTACGAGATCGGGATCGAAGTCAACCAGCTCATCTTCCAGGACGTGAATCCTCCCGACACAGTCAAGCCCTCCTTCAACGATGTCAATGAGGCCCTTCAGGAAAAAGAGCGCAAGATCAACGAGGCCTGGGCCGAGTACAACCAGGAAATTCCGAAATCCATGGGAGAGGCCGAACAGCTCATCCGGGGCGCGGAGGGCTACGCCACCGAGCGCGTCAACAAGGCCTTGGGCGATGCCAGCCGCTTCACATCCATCTATAAAGAATACGCGCGGGCGCCCCTCGTCACCCGCCGCCGCCTCTATCTGGAAACGATAAGCGACGTGCTCACGGGCCTCAAGAAAAAGATCATTCTCGATGAGAAGCAGAAGAACTTCCTTCCCCTTCTCAATCTGGGCGAGGGGGTGATAAAATGAAGAGCTCGACACGGAACATCTTGATCGTCGGCGTTATCCTCGCCGGCCTCATCGTCCTTCTGGACTCGGTTTATGTCGTCTCCGAGATGAACCAGGTCATCGTCACCCAGTTCGGCGAGCCGGTAAGCGGATTGATCAATACGGCCGGACTGCATTTCAAGGTCCCCTTTATCCAGAAGACGCATTATTTCGATAAGCGCTGGCTGGAATGGGACGGAGCGCCCAACCAGATCCCGACCAAGGACAAGAAGTACATCTGGGTGGAGACCTACGCCCGCTGGCGGATCAGCGACCCCCTGGTTTTCTTCCAGAGGGTTAATGATGAGACCGGGGCGCACTCCCGGCTGGATGACATCGTCGACGGCGAGAGCCGGAACGCCATCGCCAAGTTCGACCTGATCGAGATCGTCCGCACCTCCAACCGGGAGTTCGAAAAGACCGAGGAGAGGACGCTGCTGGATAATCCGGAAGCGGAGGCGAAAATCGAAGTCGGCCGGGACAGGATCGCCCAGATCATTCTGGAGAACTCCTCGAAGATCACGGCCGAGTTCGGGGTTGAGCTCAAGGACGTGCGCATCATGCGCGTCAATTATGTCGACGAGGTCCAGGTCAAGGTCTTCGACCGGATGATCGCCGAGCGGAAGCGGATCGCCTCCAAGTACCGGTCCGAGGGCGACGGCAAGAGCGCCGAGATCCGCGGCCAGAAGGAACGCGAATTGAAGCGGATCCAGTCCGAGGCCTACCGCAAGGCGGAAGAAGTCAAGGGCAAGGCCGATGCCGAGGCCACGAAGATCTACGCCCAAGCCTATTCCCTCGACCCGGAATTCTACCAGTTCACAAAGACGCTGGAGACCTACCGCCGGACGCTCGACAAAGAAACCTGGCTCGTGCTTTCGACCGACAGCGAATTCCTGAAATATTTGAAGAATCCCGATAAGAAATAAATGTTAGGGGGACCTCCCCATGGGGGGAAGGCCGGAATGGACTCGCTTCCGAAGTCCCGCTATGGTCGCTTCGTCCATCCCGGCCTTCCCCCTCGAAGCTTTATTAATTCCGTCTCTCAAACTTCAAGTTTATGAATAATGCGGACTGAGAAGTTCAACAAGAGCGCGGCGGTTTGGGAACAGGGCGGGCGTTCCGCCCGTATGGAAAAAGACGACCTTATCCTCTTTTTTGAAATGACCTTTGCGGACCATATCGATGAGCGCGGCCATGGCTTTCCCGGTATACACGGGATCAAGGATGATCCCTTCCCGGCTGAACACCAGGCGGATGGCTTCGGCCACCTCCCGGTTGACGACGCCGTAGCCGTCCTTGAGGTATTCATCGAAGACCAGGCAATCCTCGCGCGTCAGGGGCAGTCCGAGGCCGAGGAGTTCGTTGAGCGCCCGGCCGATGGCCAGGACGTCGCGGGCGAAGGCTTCTTTCTCTTCCGAGACGCTGATCCCGAGGACCTTGACGTTTTCCGCCAAAGCCTTGGCGCCCAGGGTCAGGCCTGCCTGGGTGGCTCCGGATCCCGTAGCAAGCAGGATATGAGTCATTCCTATCTTCCGCTCCCGGCACTGCTCCAGCGTTTCGGCGAAGGCTTCCAGGTAGCTGATCGCGCCCAGAGGTTTGGTCATGGAACCTCCTGGCATGGATCCCCCGACCGAAACGAGGTACGGCCGGCCTCCCTCGGCCCGGAGTTCTGAGGCCGCTTCTTCGATCGCGCCGAAGGCATCTTCCAGGCGCACGACCTTTCCCCTGCGGGCTTCCTTAATCCGTATCTCGGCGCCCAGGATCCGGTCCAGGAGAAGGTTGCCGTCGTATTCCTCCGGCAAATCATAGGTCTTGAAGAGAACCAGGAGGGGTTTCATGCCGAAGCGGCGGGCGGCGGCGGCCGCCTGAAGGCACCAGTTGGACTGCAGGCTTCCCCAGGTGACGAGGCTGTCCGCGGCTTGCGCCAGCGCGTCGGCGATGATGAACTCGAGCTTGCGCGACTTATTACCGCCGAAGCCGATGCCTGTCAGGTCATCCCGTTTGATGAAGATCTCGGGGCCGGCGAGTTCGGCGGAAAGAACCGCGAGCTTGGAGAGCGGCGTCGGCCGCTGAATAAAAGACTTCCTCGGGAAACAACTTATTTTTTGCCTGATATCTTCGATTTTGAGAGTCTTCATGCCTTCCTCCGGGAATACTGGAATCCTTTTTTTTTCTATTTTAAAATTTTTCCTTCAGGCTCCTGAGCTCCTGGAATCGTTTCTGAGCCCAGACGCGCATTTTGTTCCCATGGAAATAAAACACGGGGACGACGATGAGAATGAAAAGCGTGGAGCTGGTCAGGCCGCCGACCGTGGAGAGGGCCAGCGAAGACCATATCCGGTTCCGGCCCGTCTGCGTCTGGATGAGCACAAGAGGAAGCATGCCGAAGACGGTCGTGCCCGCAGTGAGGAAAATGGGTCGGATCCGTTCCCGAGAGCCTTGGACGACCGCCTCCAAAAATGGAATACCCTGCCTTTTCTTCAGGTTGATGTGGTCCACGAGCAGGATGGCGTTGTTGACCACAATCCCGCCGAGGAGGATGACCCCTATGTAGGCCGAGGAGTCGAAGGTGGCGCCGGCGGCGATGAAGGCGATGAACACGCCGATGAGTTCCAGGGGAACGGCCAGCATGACGAAAAACGGGTCGATGAGGGATTCATAGAGCGCGGCCAGGATCATAAAGATAACGATCAGGGAGATGATGATGGCGAACTTGATCTGGGTCATCTCCTCCTCGCTCATGCGCCAGGTCTCTTCCATCGTGGCCGAAAAACCGGGCGGCAGCTGGAGGCTCGAGAATACGGCCTTCCGGTAGTTCTCCTCGGCTTTGGACGGGCCGCGGAACTCCCACAGGAGGGTTTGCTGGAACTGCTGGTTCTCGCGATCGATGGAGCCGGCGATGGGCCGCTCCTCGAGCGTCGTGATATCGCGCAGCCGCAGGTACTCGCTAGACGGCGTCCGGATCAGGGCATCCTGGAGTTTGACCAGGTCCATCTTCTCCGCCTCGGGGAACTTGATGACGACCGGAATCTCCTTCCCCTCCAGTTTGAGTCTGAGGGGCGATATTTGCATTCTCCCCCTGATCAGAGATCGAATGTTGGCATAAAGATAAGCCGGGTCGATGTTGAAGCGCCGCAATTTTTCCTGGTCGATCTTCAGGACATGCTCAAACGAGTCCACTCTCCACCAGTAGTTGCTGGAGGAGACTTTCTTTGTGTCTTTGATGCGCGGGTTCTGCCTCAGCCGGCGTTCCAGCTCGCCGGTGATATCGTCCAGTTTCTTGAGGTTGTAGCCCATAAACTTGATGTGGGAGCTGTAGAAAGTCCCCGCCTCCATGCTCGACGAGTACCCTTGCGGGTCGAACCCCCCGATATAGACGTTCAGCCCGGCGAACTGGGTGGCAAGCTGGATGAGTTCCTCCTTCAGGACATAGGGACGATAAGAGTACTCGATCTCCGTCGGAAACTTGATGATGACATAGGCGTTCTCAGCCTTGAGGCGCGCCGTCATCTCTTTTTTATAATCCTTCTCCAGGACCTTGTTCTCGAATTTCCACACGACTTCGTCGATGGTCTGGATTTCGGTCCCGGGCGGCATGCCGATCGAGATATAAAGCTGGTCTTGCGAACGCCAACGGAACCACTCGCCGATGGTCACTTCTTTTTTGAACCAGCGGTAGCTCCCGAACAATATCAGAGCCATGACGATGAACACCTCGACGGGACGCCGGAGAATTGTCTTTAGGATCTTCTCATAAGCCGGCCGGAGTTTTTCCCTGCGCCGGGCTCCCTGCATAGAGAGAAGCCTCGGGCTCAAAGCCGGAATAAGCGAAAATGAGACGAACATGGAAGCGGCCAGGGCGGAGCTGATGACGATGGCCAGGGGCAGGTAATACATGCGGAGCCGTCCCTGAAAATAGGGAAAAGTGAAGAAGACACAGACGGTGGTCAGCGTCGAGGCCAGGATGGCCACGAAAACCTCGCGGGGCCCCTGGATGGCGGCTTCGACGGGCGACATCCCCTGCTCCCGCAGCCGCAGGATGTTCTCAAAGACGACGATCGAGTTGTCCACGAACATCCCGAAGCCCAGGGCCAGGGCGCCCAGGGTCAGCATGTTCATGGGGATCTTGAAGAGATAGATCAGGTTGAAGGTGAACAGGACGGAGAAAAATATGGAGGAGAAGATCAGGAAGGAGGGCTTGATACTCCGCAGGATGACGAAGATGACCAGGAAGATTACGGGCAGGATGATCCCGGCCAGGATGTACAGCTCTTTCAAATTTTTCCCGATTTCTTCGCTCTCGTCGTTGACCTTGCGGAAGACCAGGTCCGGCGGGAGCTGTTTTTTGATCTCCTCCAGCTTGGCCTTGGCCGCCTTGGCCACCTTCAGGGTGCTGGTCCCCTTCTCCTTCATCACCGTCAGGCTGATGGTTGGCTGGCCGTTGATGCGAAATATGTTGTTGATATCGGCGTAGGAGGGGACGACCTCCGCGACGTCTTTCAGCTTGACCGGGACATCTCCCGAGCGGCTGATGATGATATTTTCCAGATCGCTGCGGGATGCCACCAGGCTCGATATTTTGAACAAATATTCCTGCTGGCCTTTCCGAACCTTTCCCGCGGGAAAGGTCTGGTTCCAGAGGCTCAGTGCGTTCTCCACCTGGAGGGGATGGACGTTGAGCGATTGGAGGCGCTTTTCGTCCAGGACGACGCGGATCTCGGGGTCGGAGCCGCCGAACACCTGAACGTCCTGGACACCCTTGATCGCGCCCAACCCGTATTCCATCCTCTCCCTGAGCATCTCGCGCATTTTCTCCAGAGGATAGCTTCCGGAAATGGTGTACTCCAGGAAAGGCTGGGTCTGGAACTCCTCTGGGACATAGGCTTGAAGCTGGGGCCGAACGCCGTAGGGCAGCTCCTTCAGGATCCGGCTGATTTTTTCCTGAAGGGCCAGGGTGGCGAATTCCATATCGGTCTTGGGGTCGAAATCGAGAGTGATCTGGGAATTTCCGATGGAAGACGAGCTGGTGAGCTTTTTCAGGCCCTTGACCGTGGAGGCGATCTCCTCGAGCACGGCCGTGATCTGGGTCTGCATGATCTCGGGAGGGACGTCGGTCCAGGCCGTGCTGATGGTGATCTGCGGGAAGTCTTCCTTGGGCGCGAGTTCGAGAGGCGTGTTCAAAAAGGAAAAAACGCCCAGGATGGACAGGGCCAGATAGAGCATGATGACGGCGATGGGACGTTCGACGAAGAACTTCATAGCTTTCTCTTTTTGGCCGCCCGTTCCTCGACCCATTCGTAAACGACCGGGATGAGGATGAGCGTCAGGAAGGTCGAGGTAATCAGCCCTCCCATGACGGCCACGCCCAGGGGTTGCTGCAACTCCGCGCCCTCGCCGATGCCCAGCGACAAGGGCAGCAGCCCGATGATGGTCGTGGCCGTTGCCATGAGGATGGGCCGGAGCCGGACGGCGCTCCCCTCGCAGACGGCCTCGCGCAGGCCCATGCCCTCACGCCGCAACTGGTTTGTATAATCGAGCTTGACGATGGCATTGTCGGTGACGATTCCGACCGAGATGACGATGCCGATGATCGAAATGACGTTGATGGACAGACCGGCGGCCCACAGGAGAAGGAAAGTCCCCGACAGGCCCATGGGGATGGTGAACATGATCAGGAAGGGGTGAATCAAGTTTTCGAACTGGGCGGCCATGATCATGTAGACGAGCAACAATGAAAGGGCGAACGCCCAGATCAGGCTCTGGAAGGACTTGGTCATTTCTTCCTGTTCGCCCCCGAAGTCGATGCGGTAATTGGCGGGCAGGGACATCCCGGCAATGGCCGCTCTCACCGCCGGCATAACGCGGCTGGCTTTGACGTCGCGGAGGTTCGCCGTCACCAGGACTTCCCGCTGCTGGTTCTCACGCCGGATCTCCTTGGGACCACGGGCGACTTCATAATAGACGAGCTCGCGCAGCGGGATGAACCCCTTGCGATACGGAATGGTCTGGTCCAGGAGCTTCTCCACGTTTTCCCGCGTTTCCTTGTCCAGCCGGACCAGGATGTCGTATTTTTTTTCCAATTCCCGGAGCTGAGTGGCCACGCGTCCGCTCACGGCATTGGCGAGATAAGTCCCCACATCCGTGGGCGAGATGTCGTATTTTTCGAAGGCCTCCTTCTTGATCTTGATCACGAACTCCAGCTTCCCTTCCTCGATGGTTGTGTTGATGTCGGTGATTCCCTTGATCCTGCGCAGGCGGTCCGTGAATTCCGCGGTGATCGATTTCAGGCGGTCCAGCTCGTCCCCGCGGATCTTCAGGTCCAGCTTGGCGGAGCTGAGAATCAGGAACTGGGCGATGGTTGTCTGCTCCTTGGCGATAGAATAGAGGATATCGGGATACGCCGCGAGCTTCGTCCTCAGATCTTCGATCACGGCCTCCAGCTCGGCGGAGCGCTTGACCTTGATGTTGATGGAGGCGGAATTGACCGAGATGTCGGGACTGGTGCCTTCCAGGCCGCTGACGATCCCTGCCTGGGAAAAGAACGTATCCACGCTGGAATTCCCGCCCAACCAAGACTCGATCATGGAGACGACCTCGGCCGTCTGCTCGAAGGAGTAATCGACCGGCGTCTTAAGGCTGATATCGAAGGAGGAGACCCTCATGGCCGGCATCAGCTCGCGGGGCAGTTTGTAGCCGACGAGGAAGGTCAGGGCGAAGAAGCAGACTGAAGTGACAACCACTCTGCCTTTATGATCCAGGCTCCAGAGCAAGAATCGGTCGTAGCGTTTGATGAAACGGCCGTAGGCCGAGTTGAAGGCTTTGAAAACAGCGCGGACGAGAGGCCGGAAAGGGAGGGCGAGATAATGGAACAGGAGGAGCAGGAGCTGGGAGATGAGACTCAGGATGAAGCCGATGCCGCGGCCGATGATTTTAGGTATGCCGTAGCCCAGCCAGTGAAGGCCCCGGAGCGGTAGGAGCAGCCAGCGGCTCTTGGCTTTATGGCCGGAATCGGGCGCGGCTCCTTGTTCAGCACCCGGGGATTTTTCATCCGCTTTGATTTTTTCCGCCCGCCCCAATTCTCCCAGCTTGAAATTCCAGTTCATCATCATGGGAACGAGCGACAGCGAGACGAAAAGCGAGGCCAGGAGAGAGAACGTCACGGTCAGCGCCTGGTCGCGGAAGAGCTGGCCGGCGACGCCATGGACGTAGATGACAGGCAGGAAAACAACGATGGTGGTGAAAACCGTAGAGCCGACCGCCGCCCCGAGCTCCTTGGTGCCGACGTAGGCGGCTTCGGCGGGAGGTTTTCCCAGGCTTCGGTGCCGGAAGATATTCTCGGTGATGACAATGGCCGCGTCGTCCAGCATTCCTACGCCCAGGGCCAGGCCGCCCAGGGACATGATGTTCAGGTTGATATTGCGGAAGAAAAGCAGGTTAAAGGTGGCGACGACTGAGATGACGATCACTGCGAAAATGGTCGCGGCTGTCCGGAATTCCTGCAGAAAAAGGAGCAAAACCAGGAAGGCCAGGAGTCCGCCTTGGATGATCTCGTCCTTGACCGAAGTGATGGCGTCCTGGATGTATTTGGATTGCTCGGAAACGACCTGGATCTCGACCTGGGGATAGTCTTTCCGGATCTGAGCGAGGATCTTCTTGGCCTCCCCCGTGACCTTGACCGTGTTGGCGCCGGCTTCCTTGCGGACCAGCAGACCGATGCTCTCCCGTCCGTTGAGGCTGGTCATGCCATCCCGTTCCTTGATCGAGTCCGTGATGACGGCCACGTCGCGGAGCCGGACCACTCCCCTGTCCTGGGTCGACTTGAGGCTGATCTCGCCGATCTCGTCCAGGCCGGCAAACTCCCCGACCACCCGGAGGGCGTACTTGAATCGGCCTTTCTTGATCGTCCCGCCCTGCAGGTTCCGGTTGAACGAGCCGATCTTCTGGGAGATCTGTTCAATGGTCAAGCCGTAGAGCGGCAGGAGCTCGGGCTTGACCTCGACCTGGATCTCGCGTTCGATCCCTCCGGCGACCTCGGCCGAGCCGATACCCTCGATCTGCTCCAGCCGCGGCTTGATGAGCTCCTCGGAGAGCTCCTTGAGCTCGAGAAGGTTGGACCGTCCGCTGACGGCCAGGATCATGATCGGCTTGCTCTTAGGGTCGAGGGGGATAATGGTCGGGCTTTCAACCCTCTCGGGCAGGCGGCCTCCGTAGCGGGCCGAGTCGAGCTTTTCCCGGACGTGAAGCATGGCGAAGTCCATGTTCGTCCCCCAGCCGAACTCCAGGGTCATGAAGGACAGGCCCTCCTTGGAGACCGACTCCACGCGGCGCAGGCCGGGGATGCGGCTTACGGCGGCCTCCAGGGGCGCGGTGATCATCGTCTCGATCTCCTCGGGCGCGACGCCCGAATACTGGGTGGCCACAGAAAGCCGCGGGTAACTGATGTCGGGCAGGAGGTCGACGCTCAGCTGGCGGAGGGAGATGAAGCTGAGCAGCACGACCGCCAGGTAGAACATCAGGGTGGCTACCGGCCGTTCGATGGCTATGCGGGCGATTTTCATGGGAGACGTCCTGTCATCGGGGCTTAACGAGCGACGGTCTCATGGCCGGCCGGTCAGTTCTGTCCCTGGCCCTTGGAGCCGGTTATCTGGACTTTGGCGTCATGGGCCAGGGTGATATGGCCCTCGGTGATGACCTGCTCGCCTTCCTTGAGCTTCTCGTTGTCCGGGACGTTCTCCTCAAGGATTTCGACATACTCTTCGTTTTCCAGCCCGGCCTGGATGTATCGCCACTTGGCGAGGCCTCCCTCGACGACGAAGACCAGCTTCCGGCCGGCCCGAACCAGCACCGCGTCGTGGGGAACGAGCAGCCGGTTGGCGAAGATCGCGGCGACGATTTCCACCTCGGCGTGCATACCGGGTTTGAGCTCTTCCTGGGGATTCGGCACGACGATATGCACGGCGCAGGTTTTATCCTCGGGATTGATGATGGGGCTGACGGCTTCCACCCGGCCCTTGAATACCTTGCCGGGGTAGGCGCTGAAACGCAAGGCGGCCTCGCGGCCGATTTTAATCTTCCCCACTTCGCTCTCCAGAACCTTGGCCACGACCTTGATCGTGGAGATATTGACCACGGTGAACAGGTCCCGGCCCGCCGCAACATTCTCCTTGACTGAAACCTTGATCTCGGTAACGATGCCGTCGAACGGCGCCCGTATTTCCGTTTTCTCCAACTCCCGCTTGGTTGTCTTAACGTCGATCTCGGCCGAGGTCAGGCCTTTGCTCGAGGCGATGACGTCGTCTTTTTTCACGCCGGACTCGATCAGAGCCATTTCATAATCTCTCTGCGCTTTTTCCATGTCCTCTCTGGGCACGCGACCCTGGACGAAATCCGTGCCGGCCTTGTCAAAGGCCTCGCGGGTTTTATTGACCTTTTCCGCTATTTTGGGGTCGGCCGGTTGATTCCCCTGACCTCCACTGAACTGTCTGTCCAGGAACAGGTCGGACAGCGCTTTCCAGCGGGAGGCTTCATATCTCTCCAGCTTCAGGCGGATGTCCTGGTCGTCGATCTCGGCCAGGATCTCCCCTTCGCGGACGTGTTTGCCTTCGGCAGCCTGAATGTTTTTGAGGACGCCCGTAACTTCCGCTTTGATGGTGGCTTTCTTCTCGGTCACCGCTTCGCCCGGAGTTTTGAGCTTCATAATCAGATCGGCCCTTATGACGGGAGCCGCCTTGACCGGGAGGGGCATTTCTTCGGGCTTTTGTTTCGCGGCCTGGCCGGCGGGACCGGAGGCCTCGCCCGCCGCAGCCGGCTCCTTGGATTTATTAAAATAAAGAAAGAAGGCCAGAACGCCGACAAGGATGACTGCCAGAACAATTGTCAGGATTTTCTTAGAGAACACCATCGTTGTCACGCTCCTTTTGCTAAGCGCTTATTCCGATACCCATTCATATTATTATTGACGTTTTTAAAAGTCAATTATTCCCCGGATTTTCCGCGGGACCGGATTCCGGAGGCCTCGAATATTTATACTTCGGATGGCGGAAAAATGGATGAAATTATTTTGGGGCCGCGACTGATCTTGGGCGACAAGGACACCATCAGCCGTTTCGAGGTCAACTACCTCTGACCGGGCGCTCCGCCGACCGCCCCGGCCGTCCGGTTTTTCCACTTATGGAACTTGATCAGCCGCTTGAGATGTTTTTCGCTGGAATCACCGTAATCCCGCTGCAGGACGTTGTCGATTTTGGGGATCAATCTATCGAGGTATCGTTCGATCGGAAGCGGAAGCATCTCATATACGGCGAGCTCACGCTTGATGGGCTGATAGATACCCAAGGCAAATGATAGTTCGATCTGTCTCCAGGTTTTGATGGCTGACAAATGATCTTTTTCCTCCCAGAAAAGACAGCCCAGGGCATAAAGGGCTCGATTCCGTTCTTCGCCGTCCCGGCTGATCAGGCCGTTGTAGATCCCGGCTTCTTGCCGATTGTAGAGCCGACGAATCTCCTGCTCGGACGAGATCCCCATTTTTTGGAGTTCGGCGATGAGATCCTCTGTTACCCGCTTGATGACCAGGGCTTTCGCCTTGGGGCTGTAAACGGTCCAGCGGATCTCCCGGCCGTCGACGATCTTCTTGGCCGTCTCATAGGCGTCAAGGAGATAGCTGATGGTCCGTTTTTCGAAATTGATGAAGGCGGCCAGCGAAAAAAAGACCTCGGCGGCCGTATCGGTGCGGGGCTCGTCGCGGGCAAAAGAGACCAGGCCTCCCTGGATATTTTTACTGTAAAAGAGCTCTTCCAGAAAATCATAGGCCGCTGAAAACGAATCGGGCACAAGAAAAACGCTGTTGAGGTTGTCGTAGATGAATTCCCGCGTCAGCTCCGGAAGATCGCCGCGGTCAAGGTCGTAGGTGCGGAGGTAATGTTGGATGAAATATGATAATTGCGCCCCGTCCGTCATGGACATCAACCCGTCGAGCACACTCCGTCTTTTGTCCGGGGAGAGGGTCAGAACTTTACGGGGCGGTGCGGCGGCAGGTTTCCCCGGCGCGGGCCGCGTTTTCTTCTTTATGAGAAAGAGGAGCAAGTCTTTTTGGAGAGTTTCGTCAGCCGGTCCGGTCCGCTTTAAACGGACGGATTTTTCCAATTCCGGACCGCCTCCCTCTCCGAGGGCCGGGAATCCCTCAACAGCGTAAAACAACCCGGCGCCCCGGGCCAGAATCTCCCCATACGGACATTCACGGAAATAAAATTCTTCGGGGACATATTTGTTGCCCATCTCGCCCCTGACGATGACGAAATCGCCGGAAAAGGTAACATGGTCGGCGCCCTCTTTTTCGAACCGCCTCAGCCAGGCAAGCTTGTTCTCGATACCCCGGTCGATCTTGACGAAAGCCGGACTGCCCTCGCCCGCCAGCCGTCCCCGCGAATAGATCTTATCGCCGGTTCTCGTGGTCGCGCCCCGGGTTTCTTGGGACTTTTCGAGGAGGTCGTCCAGGGAAAACTTTGGGAGAGGGCCTGTCAGGCCTTCCTTATCTTTCATTTTTACATAGGAAGAGATCAGGTTCTTGAAAAGATCGGTTTTTTCCCTCTCTGAGAACGTCGGGTCGAACATCGGCGATTGGATCATGAGGTTAGCAAGAGCCTTCTCGTCGGCCGGCGAAATGGCCTCGGGTTTGAGAAGGTCGGGGGCTGACTTGAGCTCGGCAAGAGCGCGGTAAAACGGCTGGAGATCGAAACGGGCCGGCGCGCGCCTTATCTTTCCGGCTGAAGGCGCGGAGAGAAGGAGGATCGCGACGAGGCTTCCGTGCAGAATCAAGGATAGCATGAAACCGGGGGTCAGGGGGGCGCTTTTTCTCCAGACCCGGCTTAGATATCGAAGGAGATCGTCATGGACGGTCCACTTTCCCCTTTCGATGGGTCCAAACACCCCTCCGGATAGGTCTTGACTCATCCCCGTGTTCCCGGATTGATTATATCACGGAAGACAAGTCAGGATTAAAGGTTTCCAGGAATTACGCCTTTTTTTTTGTAACAGGAAACCGGGTCCTGTCACGGCCGAGCCCATAACACCCGAAGCTCATGGTGATGAGTGGGTCTTGAGCGAGGATGTTATGCGTCCGGCCGCGCCACCCGGGCGCCAGTCTCAGACTGACATTTTATTTCTACTGTATTTCGTTGTCCTTTTTGCCCGGCCGCTCGGCGTGGTTTCCGATTTCACATTTTACGGAAGTCTCTGAAGGCGTACCTACTTTTTGGACTCGATCCGGTTCCAGTCGGGCGGCTCGACGCCCAGCAGATTGCGAACGAAATAGTCATAACGCTTGCGGTCGCCGTAGGCCCCGCCAGTCGAGTGACCTTGCCCCGGCAGCACGATCAGATCGAACACTTTATTGGCCTTGATCAGTGCATTGACCACTTGCATGGTCGAGGCCGGGTCGACGTTGGTATCCATCTCGCCGACTGACAAGAGCAGCTTCCCCTGCAGCCGCCAGGCATTATCCACATTGGACGAAGCGGCATACTCGGGCCCGATAGGCCAGCCCATCCACTGCTCGTTCCAGGAGATCTTATCCATGCGGTTGTCGTGGCAGCCGCAAGACGACACGCCGACTTTGTAGAACTCCGGATGGAAGAGGAGCGCGGTGAGCGTGTTCTGGCCGCCGGCCGAATGACCGTAGATGCCGACTCGAGTGATATCGCAGTAAGGATATTTGGCCGCGACGGCCTTGTGCCAGAGAATCCTGTCCAAGAACCCGGCATCGGCGATATTCTTCCAGGCGACGTCATGGAAGGCTTTTGACCGGTTGGACGTGCCCATGCCGTCGCATTGAACGACGATGAATCCCATCTCGGCCAATGACTGCATGCTATTGTAGGCGCTAAAGGTCTTGGGGACGAAAGAGTCATGCGGGCCGGCGTAGATGTATTCGATGACCGGGTATTTCTTTTTGGGATTGAACTTCATGGGCCGGAGGATGATGCCCCAGATGTCGGTCTTAGCGTCTCGCCCCTTGGCGACGAAAACTTCGGGCGCGCTCCAGCCGATCTTGAGGAGCTCCCCGATATCGGCTTTCTCCTCCATCAAGACTTTGTTGTCCGAGGTGCGTCGGAGTTGGGAAACGGGAGGGAGATCGACACGGGACCAAGTGACGAAGTAATATTTCATGTCGGGGGAATAACTGATGGTATGGCTGGCATCAGTCTCCGTAAGCGGCATCAGGCCCGAACCGTCGAAATTGACCCGGTAGGCATGGAAGAAGTATGGATCCTTGCCTGGATACATTCCGCTCGCTCGGAAGTAGACCTGACGGGCGTCTTCATCGACTTTGTCCACCGCGCGAACCACCCACTCCCCCTTGGTGATCTGGTTTTTGACCTGGCCCGTAGCCCCGTCATAAAGGTAGAGGTGATTCCAGCCGTCTCTCTCGGACATCCAGACAATCTCTTTTCCGTCCTTGACGTCGCCCCTGAACTTTTTGCTGTAATAACAGAAGAAGGTTTTGGCCTCTTCGTTGACCAGGGCGCGCGCCTGGCCGGTGCCGGCATCCACTTCGATGATTCTGTACGCTTGATGGCCGCGCTGGTTATACTCGAAGGTGAAGGCGCGGCTGTCTTTCCACCAGACCAGGGGGGTCTGGGCGTAGGCGTTGGGAAACAGGGCATTGTTGACCACGAATTGCTTCTTGGCGTCCACGATAAAAAGGACCGGCTGCTCGACATCGAGCGTGTCGCCCGGCTTCGGGTACTCTCGGGTTGAATATTTTGGCTGGAGCTGGTCGGCCGGCGAAGATTCGACATACTGGATCTTGCGGTGATAGCCGGGCTTGACACGGTAGGCGGCCAGTTTTTTCGAGTCGGGCGCCCAGCTGATGGACTGGAGAGTATAATAATCACCCTCGCTTCCCTCCCAGCTCAGGGCGAACTCCTCTTTCTTGTCCTTGGTCCGGAGCCAGACGTTGTAGTTTTTAATGAAGGCCTCCCATTTTTCATCGGGCGAGGCCTTGGGCTCTTGGGACGCAGACGGAGGCCCTCCAGGACCAAATCCGCCGCGCCGTGTCGCCGGCCCGGCTTTTGTGCAGGCGTAGGTCGCCAGGTCGACTTTCCATTTCCACTCGCCGACATCAAACTCGACCGCTTTTTCATTGTCGACAAAAGTGATCATGGTGAAGGGAAATTTCAGTCCCTCGAATTTCTCGCCCGAGGCGGCGATAAAGGCTGCTGCGAGCTTGGCGTGATCGAAGGCCGGCTTTTTGGTGAGCGTTTCGGCGTCCACGACGTCGAACTCGTAGCCTTCCTTGACTGTCTTCCGGTACCAGTAGCGGCTAGTTTTCTCGATCCAGACGGCCCGGTCCGCTATGTTGATAGCCAACGGCTGGACCTTATCTCTGAGGCTGTTGGCCCGCTCGTAGTCGGCCTGCGTCACCTGAGCCGGCAGGGCCGCCGGCAGAACGACGAGAAAAGAAATGAGTACGGCGACGAAAGAAAAAACTCTGCGTTTCACGGCTCCTCCCTTATGATGATTTTTTGATAGAGAAAGCAGCGCGGCTGATTTATCATGCCGCGACGAAGCGCGGAAATATCCGCGGTCGATATCAGCACAATCCAATAGAATTCTCCTGGGATCCTGGGATACTCTCCGCGATGGAATTATTTCTTGGCATCAATCCGGTTCCAGTCGGGCGGCTCGACTCCGAGCAGGTTGCGGACAAAGAAATCATTGCGCTTGTGTTCGCCGTAAGCTCCGCCCATACCATGACCTCCTCCCGGGATGACCAGCAAGTCAAACGTCTTGTTGGCCTTGATCAGGGCGTTGACCACTTGCATGGTCGAGGCCGGGTCCACATTGGTGTCCATCTCGCCCACGATCAGAAAGAGCTTCCCCTGGAGCCTGTAGGCATTATCGACATTGGACGAGGCGGCGTATTCGGGACCCAGCGGCCAGCTCATCCACTGCTCGTTCCACCACAGCTTGTCCATCCGGTTGTCATGGCAGCCGCATGAGGAGACGCAGACTTTGTAAAACTCCGGATGGAAGAGCAGGCCTCCCAGAGAATTTTGTCCTCCGGCTGAGTTGCCGTAGATGCCGACGCGGGTGATGTCATAATAAGGATATTTGGCCGCAACAGCTTTGTGCCAGAGAATCCGGTCGGGAAAACCGGCATCGCCCAGGTTCTTGAAACTGACGTCGTGAAAAGCCTTGGAACGGTTGCTGGTGCCCATACCGTCGACTTGGATGACGATAAATCCCAGCTCGGCCAGAGACTGCATGCTGCTATAAGCTTGAAAGGATTTCGGGACGAAGGAGCCCTGTGGCCCCGCGTAGATGTTCTCGATGACCGGGTATTTCTTTTTAGGATTGAAATTCATGGGCCGGAAAATGAGGCCCCAGATGTCGGTTTTGCCGTCGCGGGCCTTGGCCACGAAGACCTCGGGCGCTTTCCAGCCGGCTTTGGCTAGAACCTGGATGTCGGCCTTCTCCACTTGCATGATGACCTTCAGGTCGGAAGTCCGGCGGAGCTCGGTGACGGGCGGCAGGTCAACGCGGGAACAGGTGTCAAGATAATAGGCCATGTCAGGCGAGTAGACAAGGGTATGGTCCCCGTCGCCTTCGGTCAGGGCTGTGAGCCCCGTTCCGTCAAGGTTAATCCTGTAGCCATAGAAAAAATAGGGATCTTTCCCGGGATACATGCCATTGGCTTGGAAATAAATCTGGCGTTTTTCCTCATCGACCTTGTCCACGCCGCTCACCGCCCACTCCCCCTTGGTAATCTGGTTCTTGACGCTACCCGTGCTGCCATCGGTGAGGTAGAGGTGATTCCAGCCGTCGCGCTCCGACAACCAGATGATTTCCTTTCCGTCCGCGACATCGTACCGGAATTTCTTGCCGGAACCGGTCCTGTTCCCGGTTGTCGCTTGGTTATAATAGAAAAACGTCTTGGTTTCTTCCGAGACAGCCGCCCGGGCTTTCCCCGTGGTGGCGTCAACCTCGATGATCCGATAAACCTGATGACCCCGCTCGTTATACTCAAAGGTGAAGGCGCGGCTGTCTTTCCGCCAGACAAAATCCGACATGTCGTAGGGATTGGGGAAAAGGCTGTTGTCGATATCGACCTGCTTTTTCGCGTCGACCTGGAAAAGAACGGGCTGGTCGATATCGAGCGCGTCACCCGGCTTGGCGTATTCCATCGACGCGTATTTCGGCTGGAGTTGATCGGCTGGAGAAGATTCGACATACTGGATAACGCGGTGGTAGCCGCGAAGAAGACGATATGCGGCGAGCTTTTTCGAATCGGGCGACCAGACGATGGAGGCGTAGGTGTAATAGTTGCCCTCCGAGCCGTCCCAGCTCAGCGCGAATTCCTCTTTTTTGTCCTTGGACCGGATGTAGACATTATAATTCTTGATGACCGCCTCCCATTTTCCGTCAGGAGAAGCCTTGGCGTCTTTCGAGGCGGCCTGCGGGGCGGGGCCCCTCTCCCACATGCTCATCCCGCCGGCCGGCCCTCTACGGGGAGCTGGACCGACTTTTTTGCAGGCATAGGAGGCCAGGTCGCAAGAGTATCTCCACTCCCCGAAGTCGAATTCGACGGACTTCTCATTGTCCACGAAGGTAACGGCGTTGAACGGCAATTTCTTGGCGTCGACCTTCTCTCCTGACACCGCAGCTAGCGTGGCGGCCAGTTTCTCGTGGTCGAAGGCGATTTTTTTCGCCTGCGTGGCGGCGTCCACGACTTCGAACTCGAATCCGCCAATCACCGTCTTGCGGTACCAGAAGCGGGGCGTCTTGTCGATCC
>Ga0315288_10003000_pt1 | contig 21536 bp, 20 predicted proteins | sample YL17G11_20_MG_FD_203454 | JGI IMG/M metagenome (GOLD analysis project Ga0315288, IMG submission 203454) | Sediment microbial communities from Yellowstone Lake, YNP, Wyoming, USA - YL17G11_20 | ecosystem: Environmental > Aquatic > Freshwater > Lake > Sediment | place: USA: Wyoming | collected...
TTTTTAAAGTAAAAATATTATAGCATGCCTTATTCTATTTTTGTTCCATTTTCTGCTCCTATATTCCTCTTTTTTTACCTCCGCCCTCAATAAAATCAATGCTCAAAAAGCTTGGGACAGGCTCTACTTAACAGGTGCGACCAGTCCTTTACATATTATATTGATTGCACTGCTTGGTTTGTTTCTCAGAATGGAGGTGGCGTCGCTCACAGTCGGCGTTGTCTTTTTTATTTTCTCATCGGTCCTCGTCTACCTATGGACTCTTAGAATTTATGAGGATAGGAGGGTTGCATGGCTTGCGGGAGTACTGGTGTCTACCAGCGGATGGCTTGTGTTTGATTCGCTTAACGGTTTAGAGACCACTACCTTTATATGCCTCTCACTTCTGACCTTTTATCTTTTTTATGTTTACGAACAGAGGGCATTTTATATCTTCCCTCTCCTTTTGAGTATCGTTACCAGACCAGAGGGATGGTTTATTGCAGGCGCTCTCTGGATGGGGCAGGTTATTAAGTACATTATATGGCGCGATAAACAGGTCATGCGAAACCTCTTCATTTCGCTCAGTATATTCGTTCTTTTCATTACCCCTAATTTTTTGCTTTATTTCTATTATACCGGTTCTCTCTTACCCAGCACCGCGTTTTCTAAATCAACTTTTTTTGCGGAGTTTCAGGCTCATTCACCGAGGATTTGGATGTTCAAACATGGAGTAGAATTTTTTTACAAAGAACTGCTTTATCCACTACCACTCATTGTATTCCCTTTGATTTTGTTTGCCAGGAAGGTGATTCGTTTACTTTACCTCTGGTTTTATTACGTTATTTTTTATCTCTGCTACTTTCTCCTTTTCCCCGGAGCTACTCTTCACTATTGGTGCAGATATCAGCATATTTTTATCCCATTGATTACTATTGCGGTTTCTGGTGGAGCTTTAGAGCTTTTCAAGATGTGCAAAAAGAAAACGTTGAAGATTGCTATCAGCGTATTAATAGTCATGTCTCTGGTGTATAATCAAAGTGTGTCTTTCATGATTGCAAAAAATACCTACTTAAGAGCTGTGAGTTGTACGAAGCAATCAATGTTAGATTTAGCATTGTGGTTGAAGCGCACTACACCTGAGGATTCCCTTATTGCGCTTCATGATATTGGAGTGGTGGGATACTTTTCCAATAGGAGCATTTTAGATTTAGTGGGGTTAACTAATCCAGAGGTCAGCAAGTATTATTGGGATAGCCGATCAAAGAGACTTTTTAGTATCGATGAGAGAAAAGTGATGGATTACTTAAAAGAAAAGAAGCCAGATTATCTAGTGATACTCCCTGAATGGGACAAGTACTTTAATTTCTTTCAAGCTGATAATGAGAAGTATTTAAAACATGTGTATACTTCTGGTCTTCTTTTCCCTTCGGGAATGAGATATAAGGTGTTTCGGTGTGATTGGACACTATAAGTATTGACGACTTCGTAAAAAAGTTCATCTGCTGCGTTGCGCTGCATCCGTACTGTTCTTAAAATGTTACTTTTGGTACAGCTTTGGCTGTTTCAGGGGCTTCGAAGAGCATGGCTTTTTCAAAACCGAACGTGCCTGCAATGATAGTGGTGGGAAAGCTTCTCACTTTAATATTGTAGGTTTTTACTGCCTCATTGTATCTCCTGCGCTCAGTTGCAATACGGTTTTCAGTGCCTGCCAGTTCATCCTGGAGCCGGATGAAGTTTTGGTTGGATTTCAGGTCGGGGTAGCGTTCAACCACTACCAGTAATCTACCTAGAGCGCTGCTCAGTTCGTTATTGGCGTCGATTTTGTCAGGTACTGTGGTAGCGCCTCCTACCCTGGCACGGGCTTTGGTTACCTCAATAAATACTTCTCGTTCCTGTTTGGCAAACCCCTTGACGGTTTCAACGTAGTTGGGAATAAGATCGTAGCGGCGCTGGAGTTGATTCTCTACCTGAGCCCAGGCAGTTTTCACCCCCTCATCGAGGGCAACAAGTGTATTGTAGTTACCGGCAAAAAAGGAATAGAGTGAAAGGGCGATAATAATGATTATTCCCACCACGATGAGTAAAATTTTTGTCCCTTGATTCATGATGAACTCCTTTTCTTTAAGGGTGTATTGTTACTAAGTCCTTCGATTCATAAATTCGGTTTCGAATTTATTTACTCAGGACTTAGTGCTGAGTGAGCCATTGCCCATAGAAATTCTCCCAAAATACGTCGCTGTAATTGCGAATCGAAGCACTAAGGCCTGCATGCTTGCAAGCGAGCAAGCCTACAAGCTAATTTGATCAACCGCATACGATAATCTTCTAACTTCCTTAATGTAATCTTCACAGAGTGCGTTGAGTGTTTCAGCGGAAGGTTTTTCTGATCCTTCTTTTACTTTAAGCAGGTGTGTAAAGACTTGTTCATCCACACCCATCTCCTGGGCGATAAGGGAGATGAGTTTTCTTTTTTCTGCAGGGGGATCTATATCTTTGAGATAGAGGAGTGCCATAAAGATGGAGGTAAACGCGGTGAGGGAGTTTTCAATTATCAATTTTAGGTCCTTGGTTTTACCCTCGCTTTCCAGATATACTCGTCTTAACTGTAGTAGTTTTCCCTTAAGTTCTCTTTCGCATTGGAGTCTCAGATGACTTTTATGGAAGGTAAGTTCCTTTAGAATATCTTCTCCACACACTACTTGATAACTCTTTTGAATGTTAAGAAATTCAATGGGGAAGGTGTCGAGTGAAGAAGTGATGTATGATTTGGAGAGAAAAAGTGGTGTGCTCACTTTCTTCTTATGCCATTTCGCCACTGTTTTAAATGATTTTTTCAACTGATTTATACCTTCCTCACTCAAGACGATGAGAAAGTTGATGTCTGATTTCTTAGGAATGTAGTTTCCACTGGCAGCACTGCCATAAAGGATAATGGATATGAGATCTTTTCCGTAACTATCCCTGTAATCTTTGGTAAATTCAGGGAAGATTTCTTTTGGATCGGTTGGTATCGTGGCCATGGTATGTTCCTCAAGAAAGAAATGGAGTAATTATAAATGAGAGACTTTAATAAATTGACAAAAGGAATGTCATTACGAGCGGAGCGAAGTAATCTCATGAGATTGCTTCGTCACTAAGGCTCCTTGCAATGACAACTTTCTTTAGTCGTTTACTATGGTCGCTTTTTAGGAGCCAAGGATTCAAGTGTTTATTATTAAAACCCCCTTCCTGCGCCGCCACCACCGCTTAATCCTCCTCCAAAGCCACCGAATCCACCACCGAAACCACCAAAACTGCCCCTACCAAATCCTCCTCTTGCGCCTGAACCAAGCAAGAGGAAGGGGAGAAGCAAAGGATTACGGATAAGTATGAGGAACAAAATTATGAAAAAAAGCAGGGAGAAGATTTGTGATCCCACACCTACTTTCCGGGTAACAGGTCGCGGCACATATGAAGAGGTTTCACCGGTGAGTTTTACACCGGCGTCTTGAGCGATTATATGGGCAATGGCAAAGGTACCATTGAGAATCCCTTTTTCATACTCTTCTCTCTTAAGGAAAGGAACTACCTGGTCATCTAGAATCTGTCCTACCAGCCCATCAGGTAAAATCCCCTCCACTCCGTATCCTGTTTCAATGCGTATCTTTCGCTCTTTTTTAGTGAGGAAGATGAGCACACCTTTATCTTCACCCTTTTTTCCGATACCCCAGTCTGCATAGAGTTCATTGGCATAAGTCTCGTAGTCACTATCTCCTATAGTTTCCACAGTGGCAATCACAATGGCTGTTCCCGTTTTCTGCAGCACCTCTCTACAGAGGCTTTCCATAACTTGTTTTTCTGTTTCAGATATAATTGAGGCAAAGTCATTTACCACACCTAGTGGCTTGGGAAATGATAGATTCTTACTACCATGAGCTTCAAAATGTGAGAGAACCAAGACCGCTGCGATACAAATAAGTAGGGTATAGATTTTTTTCATTACCATAACTCATAGGGAAAAAAATTGATACTCAGCCTTTGGGTTTGTACACGGGAGGTGACTTTATCTAACTAAACGGTCAATACGCATTATCATTATTCGGAACGTAGATAAACTCAGGCCTTCTTCTCAAACCTGTAACTGGCCAAAATACTTCTTTATTAGTAAAAACGGGTTCCTTTATTTTATAGTATTTTTCAATATCAAATTCGAATCGACGAATATCGAGGATAATTGCAGCAAATTTTTTTTCTCGTATAGCCTGCTGGATCTCGTTATTCAACTTAATCTTAGCTCGCGCATCATTACCCCTCAAGATATCTATCATAGTCATTTGGTGTGCATAGCTATTTTTACCAGCCAGGGCAGTTAAATAACCATGGCAAGGTATGAACACATCACCCTTCATTTGGGCTATAGTAGTGATCAATTGTTTGCCTGCTTCTAAATCTTTGGCGGTTGGGATTTGATGAAGAGGATTATACCCAAGAGAGGCAAATTGTGCAATGCACACAAGGTAAAGACAGATTTCTACTAATTTCCTTTTCTCTTGATATGAAACACCAATAAGTTCAGGAACTGTATGTGTTGCTAATCCAAAAAGAATAGATAGAACAGCATACGCAGGAAGTAATGTATTAAGATAACCGCCTGCATGTAATCTAGAAATCCACGCGCCGCCGGTCATGCCAACAGCTAGTAAAAAGTAAAAAAGGAATTTCTCTTTGGGTGCGTGCAGAAGCTGGGTGAACAGGTATAATGATGACATCATACAGGCAACGGCGAGTGGTGATAAAAGATCCTTGGTCCAAAATTGCATGAGCATGTGTTTTACTATAGTATGTTCTCTCGGTAACTCAAACACATAGTAGGTGTACCATCCCTCATGTAGATAGTTGAGTAGTATTGTACTTATTCCCACTATCACCACTATAATTCCTATAAAGAAAATGGAACAGCGTCGACTACGATAGATAGCATAAACCATTAATGGTAAAGAAATAAATAATGCCGCCTGTTTAGTCAGAAAAGCAAGTGATATACACACGCCTGCGATTATATAAGATTGTCGTGAAGTATAGAATCTCATTATGTACACTGCCAACAGTAAAAGGAAAAGAAAGAGTGAGTCCGCTCTCGCGATGTCAAACCATGCACCACTTATCTTAAAGGTAGCGGCAAATAAACACGAAGCGAGCACGCCTGAAAAGATATTTCTTGTCTCTTGTTTAACAATAAGAAAAATGATAAAGAAAGAGCCTAGTGATGAAATAAACGATATAAGTCTCAGTGGTATAAATCCAATGCCCAGAATTTTACTTACCGCAGCTGAACAATAAAAATAAAAAGGAGTATATATGTAGGGAATAAATTGAAGTGAAGGACTCACATACAACTTTTGTCCACGAAGTATTCTTCTGACATGATCTACCGAGCCCCCTTCCATCCACTCGAGTTCAAAGGGATACTGAATCCGGAAGAGAGCAAGGATAAGATAGACCACCACATAGATGAGTGCACAGGTGAGTAATGAATATCTAAAGAATTGAGCTGTCCGATCTAAAGCTTTTGTTTCCATTTTCCTGGACCATTTACAGAATGGTCATACAGTTAACCCATATCTTGAATAAAGTATCGCATGGAATGAATTTGTTATTTTGATCTCTAGAGTTTTTCAGTCTATATGATTATATAGCATACATCACTAATCATGCATAGTGAATCATTGAACAGATGTAGGAGGTGCCATTGATTACCATCATCAGGGAAATCGTAGAAGAAATGAAAAAGCACGCACTGGAGGAATACCCTCGAGAGTGTTGCGGAATGCTTGCAGGAAAGGGGAATACTATCACAAAGATATTTAAAACGAAAAATATTGCAAAAAGTGACGATGAGTACGAGCTTGATCCTCTCCAGCAGGTAGAGGCGTTTGAAGAGATTGACCGATTATCATTGAAGTTGTTAGGTGTGTACCACTCTCATCCCCATCATCCCTGCTATCCCTCCTCATTAGATATACGACAGGCGTTTTATCCCGACACTGCTTTTTTCATTATTTCTCTTCAGGAGTTTTCTCATCCTCAGGTGAGGGCCTTTAGGATAGCTGAAGGCAGTGTGGTGGAGGAAGAGATTATTATAGGGTAGGTTTCATCATCTCACCATGAACCTCTTTTTGATAAAGTGCGGGAGCAGTGGAACCTGGGGAACATCAGCATTTGAGTTATCTGTCTTGGCTATTACCACCAGTAGTTCGTTACGGTGGAGGTCTAAATGTTTCTGCAAATCTTCCAGGCTTTCCACGGTTTTTACCTGGGTGATGCCCGCGGCACGGGCGATTTTCTCAAGATCGGTTTTTTGCCCAGTAGAGGTGGGCTGGTTGCCTGTGCTTCCATAGCTCTTATTGTCGATAATGATAAGGCAGTAGTTCTGTGGCGCATGGTGGGCGATGGTGGTGAGTGACCCTAAGTTCATGAGTATGGAGCCATCCCCGTCGATAGCGTACACCTTTCTCTTTTGCGCGAGGGCCAGTCCCAGGCCGATGGAGCTTGCCATACCCATGGACCCCAGCATATAAAAATGCGAGGGGCTGTCTTTTATGGAGTAAAGCTCTCTGCTGGGAAATCCCAGGTTACAGATTACTAACCCATCCCTTTCAGAGAGTACCTTGATTACCTCAATGCGTTTCATCCCAGAGTTTCCTTAGAAGCAGGATGGCGGTAACTCTATCGTTAGCGAAAGCTTTATGGATCATTTTTCTCATTTTGAAAAGGTCATCTCTTTCCTTAATTCTCACGTAATCAATTCGGGAGGCTTTGAGAAGGTTTGGCGTTGCTTTCCCCATGGGCATCTGGGCGAGGACCTTTTCTCCCTTTCCCCCACGCTGGCTGATGATGAGGGGAAGAGGGAGCCTATAGAGTTTGGTTAATGATAAGAGGGCATTGAGGGAATTACCCAGCCCTGAGTTTTGCATGAGCAGTGCTGGTCTTTTCCCTCCGAGCGCAGCACCGGCAGCTATCCCTACCCCTTCTTCTTCTCTGGTTACTGGAATATGAATTATGGAGGTAGTTTCCACTTTTTTAAGGACACCAGCAAGCATAATGCAGGGAACGCTACAAAGGAGGTCAATGCCTTCTTCACGCAAAATGTTTACGATTTCATCGTCAATGTGAGGATTCATAACTCCACTACGATAAAGGGTTCAGAGATCAGGTTTAGGGTTCAGGATTTATAGTACTTTTTTCCCCTGTACCCTGCACCCTGTTCCCTCAGCCCTGTTTGTAGAAAACACGTTACCACACCTTTTCTGTATAGAGGAACTACCATATATTTATCAACTTGAGTGATAAACTTCACATCCTCGCGGTACCCGATGGTGATCAAGTGTCTGGCGGCGGGGGAGTGAGCAATCATCTTTTTAATTAATGAATTCGGCAATGTTATTCCTTTTAATTTCATCATGAGTGCTAAAGCTATACCTAAGTCTTCTACTACGCCGTGAGGTCCACCTACGGCCACAATATTAACCTTTTTCTCCTGCAAAAGTGTACTCACCGCGGTGAGGTTAAGGCTGGAACAGATGTAGGCAGACTCGCAATGTGCCAGTACCCGGGTCAGGTTGCTGGTAGTGAGCACCATCTTCTTGATGGGATTATTTTTAATTGCCTTTAGAAGCTCAACGGGGGAATTTCCCAGGTCAAAGCCTGATATCTTTAGCCCTTTACGTTCACCGGCCGTGGTATACTTTTTTTTCTTCAGGTTGAGGGCTTCAGTGATAGTGGTCATGGTGAGGATTTCTTTTACACCATGTGCTAATGCGGTGACAATGGTACTCGATGCCCTCAACACATCAATGAGTGCACAGCACTCATCAGATTTAGTACTTCGTGCACCTCTCGTACCTAAACTGATCCTATAACTTTCCAAGCGTGTCCCCTCTTAACCCTCTCCTCAGCGTTTCAAGAGGGATGACATCCTCGGGTCTGATGTTTCCCAGGTTAACATTGATGCCTAGATTGAGGATGAGGTACACCTGCTGACTTTTTTCCGGTGCCTCTAAGATAATGTTGTCCATACCAATTGCTTTCACCAGCGTGTTGAGCATCTTTTTTTTAATACCACCCCTCTCATCGTAGATACCTAGCCCCTTTCCCCCCTCTCGTGCCTCAATAATAATTTTTGATGCCCCTGCCGCCAAGTCGCTATGTGCTTCCTTTATCCTCTCTTTAAGGGTAAGTTTTGCATCTTCCCGAGGGTCTTTTCTCCCGATTTCAGAAAAGACCTCAAATCCCAACTCTTGCGCCTGGGTGATTAGTTTTTGCTTGTCTTTTTTGGGTATAGTGATAACCCCATTGGATACTTCGATAGAGTTGAATCCCAGCTCTTGTGCTGATTGAAGAAATTCTTTTACTTTACCCTGCTGATAGACAAGTTCAAGGATGGTACCACCGTTGCTCACCATGATCCGATGGTCACGGTAGAGTGCTATTTTTTTCTTAAGTATTTCCTGAGGAATTAATCGGGCTATTCCCCATCCCAGTTTGATGAGGTCAATGTAGTTTGCTGCCTGTTCCACCAGGTCAGATGCGGCGTGATACCCCAATCCCCGGTCAAGGAGAGTGGTGAGTCCTGTTTTCCTAGGTTTTTCTTCTCTCGCGGGTATGGTGATCATTTCAAAGGCTTTCATCAGTGTCCTTTCAAAAAGCGTTATATAAAAAGAGTACTTCGTTTGAAGAACGCTTCGCTCAATGAGCGCTTTGCTTTTAGGACCGCTATACGTACCACATTAAAAGATGTGAGAAAAATTCTTTCTATCGCACTTCACAGATCGCCTATCGCAATCTTCAATTCATATCTTTGTATATGATTTTAAGTTGGTTTTCAACTTAAGAATGTGTATTTTTCTTATTTATCTTTTCTGGCTGTAGATACACCCGCAATAATTCTGCCGGTAGAAACCGTAGTGTGTGCTCAGCTCACAGCTTTTTTTAAATCCATCGTGCTTTTTAAAGTCGGCTTCATAAAAAGCCACGGGGTATTTTTTTTGTAGCTCACGTCCAATAGGATTAATAACGGTGGCCTTTTTGTGGGGGCTCACGGTGAGGGTGGTAGCAAAGTGAGTGAAACCATTGGTGTGTGCACGTTCTGCTGTTGTTGCTAATCTCATCTGGTAGCAGAGCTTACACCGTTTCCCCCCTTCTTTCTCGTTTTCCATTCCTTGGGTGATGCGAAACCACGCGTCTGCCTCATAGTCTCCCGTAATGAGTTTCAGGTCAACCTTCTCAGAGAAGTTTTTTATCTCTTCCAGTCGGTGCTGATACTCTTCGAGGGGGTGAATATTGGGATTATAAAAAAAGGCGGTGACTTCAAATTCCCTTTGCAGCAATTCAATCACGTAGGGAGTGCACGGTGCACAGCAGGCGTGAAGCAGTAGTTTCTTCTGGTTGTTGAGACTCATAAGGTAGAAATAGCGAAAAATTTGAGTAAGGTTAGTACAATTAAAGTTGCGGGTTACGGGTTAAGAGCTGCGCGTTAAAGTCGCAATCAAAAACTTGTAACAGGTAACTCAGCTATTCCCTGCACCCTGGTCCCTGACCCCTGACCTCTGCACTCTCTACTGCTCTTCCATACCGGAATATCTTCTTTCCTACCAGAATCGATTCCAGGTGCAACTGGTAAGCGAGTGAGATTTCGGTGTGTGCGGCGAAACCACACATCTTGCATTGAATGTCTCCTCTTCCCTTTACGTAGCATCCAAGATTGATGGTGCCATCAGGCTCCACGTTAGCTAACATCCAGTCCTGACAGTGCCAGCTGTTATTCTTCAGGGATTCGAGGCAGAGATAGGAATCTGCGAGGGGATAACCTCTTTTTTTAAGGGTGATGAGATTATCAAGCACCTCTCTCCTCTTTTCAAACGGGAGGGTGAGGGTATCGTCAGGTTCATAGGGGTAGTGGAATTGAATGGTGATCCCTTTTATTTTATCAGCAAGGAACTTTACCAGCTCGGGGATTTCCTGGTAGTTGATGAGATTAATGGTGATATTAGCGAAGATGTGAGGGTGGGAGGAGGTTTTAATGTTTTCTAAAGCTCTCTCAAAGCTGGTTCCTCTGATCTGGTTGTGGGTATCTCTCAGTCCGTCAATGCTGACCCAAATGGTGTGGGTTTTGATGGAGAGGGGGAAGGTTCCATTGGTGGTGATACCGATACAGTAAAACAGGGGTTTAGCAAACTCAACCACCTCATGGATAGTATAGGTTCCATCTCTCCAGAGGAATGGTTCCCCCCCTTCCAGGATGAGAATTCTTATCCCCAGCCGGTGAAGGGTTGAGAGGATATTTTTCACCTGAGTGAAGGTGAGCATGTCTGGGGAACTGCGCTTCCAGAAAGGGCAGTGAACACAGCTTAAGTTGCAGCGGTTGGTGATTTTAAAGCCAGCTAAAAGCGGAATCCGCTTTCGCATAAGACGGCATTTCAGGTAGTAGGTAAAGAAGTATACATACCAAGGTACTCTCATCATGCCTTCTTTTATCAGCTTTATTGGAAGTATTCAAGGGGATATGTAGGTGTGCTGGTTACCAATAAGTTCTTGATCATAATGGAAAAAGAGGATAGCTTTGTTATTGACACCCGAAGGACTTTTTCTTATACTTTTTTATGAAACAATGAGAATTTCTTATTGAGGAAGTGCCATGGTGAGAAAGGGAGATTGCTGAAAGTTGATAGCTAGTGGCTGAACGAAAATCTTCTCACACTACATAGGCTGTCATTTCGAAGGAGCGAAACGACTGAGAAATCTCATGCAAGTTTATAGATTTCTCCCGGAGTTTACCCTGAGCAAAACCGAAGGGGTCGAAATGACAATAAAGCCAAAACAGAGGTTTTCGTTCAGCCACTAGCTATAGAGGATGTGAGATGAAGTGGTTTTAGGAAATTTTGTAATTTGTGGAGATGCTTGGAAGGGGTACGCAAGATGAGAGGGAAGGTGCTGGAGATTATGAAGTGGGGGCTGATATTGCTTTTGGCATTTACTGTCTTTTACTGTATCAATACCCGAAGAAAGTATGTCCCCCCCAATAATGGAACTCCGGTGTTAGAAAAGATAGAGGTGCCAAAAGAAAAAAGGTGAAAGATTATTCACCCCCACGTTCTCAGTAAATAATTCTGGACATATCGACATAATTTATGTAGTATAGTATACTAGGGTTAAGCGGGAATAACTCAGCGGTAGAGTGCAACCTTGCCAAGGTTGAAGTCGCGGGTTCAAATCCCGTTTCCCGCTCCACTTAAAGGCGGCATACCCAAGTGGCTAAGGGGGAGGTCTGCAAAACCTTTATTCTCCGGTTCGAATCCGGATGCCGCCTCCAAAGAAAATAAAAAGCCCTATTTTAAAGGGCTTTTTTATTTTATACACAGCGACATTAATTGCGACAAAGGGCGTCATTCCTACGAAAGCTGGAATCAAGGAAAACACTGGATTCCGGGTCAAAGCCCATGTAGAGAAACTACGCTTAAGGCTTTGTGAGCAGCTGCAATGGGGGAGACCCTTTAGATACATATAAATCTGAGAATTTCAGTGACCTGGGGGGATTTTCTGAGCCACAACACAACACTGCTTACGCATCTGTAGAACGGCAGGCGCCTTTCGAATTCTACAGCACCAGACCCCATTGCATTCCCCTTTGTCGAAGGCTCTGGAAGCTGCCTGTCTCTGCACAGTACGTAAGGTACGGGGTCGTAACGTGAGCCAATAGCCGTATTGTTGTGGCTCAGAAAATCCCCCCAGGTCACTAATACAAGACCTGTAAAATTTCAAACATGTTGGCTAGTCTTTAAGAGAGGTGCCTTTCCCAGAGGCGGTCTTATGGATAGCAAGATACTTTGCCTTGGGAAGGTAGATGGGAAATCCTTTTTTAAGCTGGTGGTTTCTGTAAATAGCGGTTGTGGTAATGGCAGGGTTGTGTGTGAGGAACTCGGTAGAGGTCATGTTGTAGTGGTTTAAAATATTCCTTACTCTGGTTGTATCATCAAGGTAGACAATTTTTATTTCAGAATATTCTTTGCCATCATCCATTGAGCTAAAGTAAAGACCCGGATGTGTGGCCACCTCCCTCGCGGCAAGAAACTCAGCATAAAAATTCTTCGTGGCAAAGCTAAAACTTTTCTTTTTATAATTATCAAGGATGTATTCAAAATCGTTAGTATTATGATGTTCGGTAGCCCGCATCAGCCCATTGGTACCATAATTGTAAGCAATCAGTGCCAGTGGCCAGCTATGTAATTTTTGGTAGTTATGCCTTAAAAGCTTTGCTGCCGCTCTGGTTGAGATAAGAGGGTCCTTCCTTTCATCAACAAGCTTGTTGATAGTCATGTAGCGTTTCCCTGTGTCATGGAGAAACTGCCATATCCCCACCGCCCCACGTTTTGATCGAGCCTGGCAGTTAAAGGAGCTTTCTACATGAGGTAAGTAAATGAGGTCTTCAGGAACCCCTTCTTGATGAAGTATTTTTTTCATCTCTGGCAGATACACTTTGGAGTGCTTGATTCCCGCAAGGAACTTATCGCTCTGCCCCCGCTGGAACCTCACGTTTTGGGATGCGTTTTGGTAGGTGTGGGAGTCAGGATTTTTGTTTTCCCAGAGGGAGGCAATTTTTTTAAGTTGAGGATCATTGTTGGTAGGATTTTCTGCCAATTTTTTTAGTTGATTCTCGTAGTAGTTTATCCTGTTTTTAATCTTCTTGTTCTGATAGCTCTTCTCTCCCTTGGGGAGGGTGTAAACTTCATATATGATGTCCAGGTTTTCTCTATCGTGAATGAAACCTTTTTCAGTGTCAATCTCCGTGTAGACCTTTTTCCAGAAGGTGACACTTTTTATCATCTTAGGAGGAGTAGGAAAGCATTCTACTGGTTCTTCTGAATAGCTGGGTATGCTGTGAATAAGCAAAGATGTCAGCAGGCCTAAAATAAGGCAGCTTATTGTTGATGAATAGTTCAATCGCATGCGATATCCCTTCTCTGGTTAGATATACGATATAGTATATATCGTTTGGGTTTAAGATAACTTGAGTGAAAACGGGAGGAAGCCGGTAAAATAACTTCTTCCTCTTTCATTGTCATTCCTTATTACCTTTACTACTTTAAGAAGTGAAAACCTCAAATATTATAAATAACACAAAAATAAATTTTTATTAACCAATTCTTTACTTGTCATTTTTACCATGCTATACCAAGATTAAGGGAAGAGGTAAAAGAGCTGACTGATGGGATTTTAAAACTGATGAGCGCAGAGTAGCGTTTATCTCATGATAAGATTATAGAAACCCCTTTAACATAGCGTGAGGGGTTTCTTTTTAGAACAGCTTTCTAAAAGTTTTTGCTACTTCTTCAGGCAGGGTGTCAACCACCCAGACGTCGTAGAACCGCTCGAAGGGACCAGCATCGTTGGTGTAGATGCCCTGGGGGTAGGGTCTAGAGATGATTTTAAAGTGGAGCGTGAAGTAGGGAAGCTTTTCATCTATACCTGAAGAAAAAGAAACCATATTGAAACTTCCCACTCCCATTGATTTATATCCTTTGAGAATCTTGCTCATGCATTCTGAGAGCGTGTCAAGGTGGTGTTCGTTGAGTTCGCTGAATGAACTTATTCCTTTCACAATAATGGTAACCTCCCTGAACCCCCTGGGTGCGTAGCTTGCGATAAGGTGAATACCGTTAACCTCTCCGATGTATCTTTGATTCAATCTTTTTTCTTCTTCTATCAACTCATTCCAGTAATTTTTGCCTTCTTTTTCATAATGCGCTTTACCCTTCTCTACTATTAACTTTAACTCCGGTATGGGTGTCTGTTCCGCCATGAGTTGCACATGAGGGTGGATGATGCTCCCGGCTGAAGGGGGGAGGTAGTTCCACAGATAGATAGGATAGTGTGCGTTGTGGTCATACTGATACACTTTGAGGAAGTAATTTTTACTTGCCCTAAGATTCCTGGTGAGTAGCGCTTCATCGAACTGGTCTACATCTAGGTAGTGCAGAGGTGAGAGCGTTGCCACCGCGTGGTATTGGGAGAAGGGATTCAGGTTGGGAAAGATGAAGGTGTCTCCCGATTGCATGCGCCCCTCTTTGCAGAAATCTTGTGGAAAACAGGGTGTAGCCTCATGTATTCTCTCAGGGCAGAAGGGGCAATTATCCTTTGTGGAGTTGATCCATTCCTTGACATCACCTATGTCCGATGCCGTGTGCTTTAACCTTTTTGCCCGGGCGGGATTGATTCGGGTTTGGTGATTAGTCAAAAGGTCAAATCGGTACTCTACACCGTTATGAAGTTCCTTCTTAAATTCCATGTTAGAATTAAATGAGGAATCTTGCTTTTGATGCCTCTTTAGTTACAAAATTGAGTTGACTGAATTGAGAAAAAAAATTTCGGTATCGTATCCCAATTCCTTAATTCCTCAATTTCTAGTTCTCTGAATTTATACTCTATCACCAGTGAAAAGGAAAGACAAAAGGCTGGAGATTAAATACTTTTAAAAATTTCTATTTATGCTATTCTTTCACTTTGTTCTAAATAAGTCTATTCAACCTTTTATAGGAAGTGCAGAGTATTTTTCATGTATATCCAACCCAAAACCTATGATGTGCTGGTGGTAGGCGGAGGACATGCGGGGTGTGAGGCGGCGCTTGCTGCAGCTCGCATGGGGTGCTGTACCTTGCTGCTCACTATCAACCTGGATACCATTGCCCTGATGTCCTGTAATCCCGCTATCGGTGGATTAGCCAAGGGACAACTGGTAAGGGAGATCGATGCCCTCGGCGGGGAGATGGCAAAAAATACTGATGCGACCGGTATCCAATTTAGAAGACTCAACACCAAAAAGGGACCTGCAGTTATTTCTTCCCGTGCCCAGGCAGATAGACAAACCTACCGCTTGAGGATGAAGTCTGTTCTGGAAAGACAGGAGAACCTGGAGTTGCGGCAGGGTTCTGTTGAGCGTCTTCTGGTGGAGGGTGATGAGGCGAGAGGTGTTGAGACTGCGTTCGGAGAGTGTTTCCATGCATGCACGGTAATTATTACCACTGGTACCTTTTTAAATGGATTGATCCACATCGGGCTTAACCATTTCCCCGCGGGGAGGATGGGAGACCCACCCTCTATCGGTTTGGCTCACAGTTTACGGGATGTGGGGTTTGAGGTGGGGCGGCTTAAAACAGGTACCACCCCTCGCCTCAACGGGAACACAATAGATTTTTCAAAAACTGAAATCCACAAAGGTGATGACCCACCCCACCCCTTTTCCTTCTCAACTGAGAACATAACACAGAAGCAAGTGGTGTGCTATGTCACCTATACCAATGCGAAGACTCATGAAACCATCAGGAGCGGATTGGACCGTTCTCCCCTCTTTACGGGAGTGATCAAGGGAACAGGGGCGCGTTACTGCCCTTCTATTGAGGATAAGGTGGTGCGCTTTGCTGAAAAGGATCGGCACCAGATTTTCCTAGAGCCAGAAGGATACGATACCGTAGAATATTATCCCAATGGGCTTGCCACCAGTCTTCCCCTGGATATCCAGATAAAGATGCTCAAGACCATACCAGGACTGGAAAAGGTAGAGATCATGAGGCCTGGTTATGCCATTGAGTATGATTACATCAACCCCATTCAGCTAAAACCCACGCTTGAAACGAAAAGGATTAAAAACCTCTTCCACGCAGGTCAAATCAACGGTACCTCAGGGTATGAAGAGGCTGCCGCTCAGGGATTAGTGGCCGGGATCAATGCTGCTCTGAAAGTGAAGGGAAAGGAACCATTGATCCTTGATCGGTCAGAGGCGTACATCGGGGTGCTCATCGATGATCTGGTGACCAAGGGCACGGAAGAGCCTTACCGGATGTTTACCTCGCGGGCTGAGTACCGGCTGCTCTTGAGAGAGGACAATGCTGATTTGAGGTTGATGGAGAAGGGGTATCAGCTTGGCCTGGTGAGTGATGATTCTTTTGAAAAGCTTAAGAGAAAGAAAAGGGCGGTAGAAGATGAGTTAAAGAGATTAAAGGAGACCCTGGTATATCCGCAGAAAGAGGCAAACGAAAAACTGGCGCAGTTGCACAGCGCTCCCCTGCGCAATGTCTCTTCACTTGGTGAATTACTGAGAAGGCCAGAGCTTTCTTACCATGATTTACGACTTTTTGACCCTCTCTCCTTGGAGCTTGATGGTGACGTGGTGAAGCAGGTTGAGGTTCATGTGAAGTATCAGGGCTATATTGACCGGCAATACCAGCAGGTGGAAAGGTTTAAGAAGCTTGAGGGGATAGTGATGCCTCCAGATTTAAACTATGATGAGATGCAGGGACTCTCGCGTGAGGTGAGAGAGAAACTGATCAGGATCAGACCTTACACCCTTGGTCAAACCTCACGGATTTCCGGTGTTACCCCCGCAGCGATATCTATACTGATGATCAACCTTAAAAAAATGGGGTGCCTCTAGTAGTGGAAGAGAAGGAAGTAAACTATCATAAACTTAAGGAGTGGGTACTCGCGCAGGGGATTGCCCTCTTTGGCGTAGCAGAGATAAGACCTTTCAGGAAAGATTTCCTTGAGCTCTCAAAGAAATTAACTGAGGCTTTTGAGTCAGGTGTCTCCATGGCGGTGAGGTTATCGGATGCAGTGTTAGAGGAGATTGAGGATAGGCCAACCCAGCTCTATTTCCACCACTACCGTCAGGCGAATGTTTTTCTTGATAGAGTTGCGTTCGGTTTGGCGCACCTCATCCAGAAGATGGGATACCATGCCCTCCCTATACCTGCATCCCAGATTATAGATTGGGAAAATCAAAAAGGGCACCTCTCCCACAAGAAGGTAGCGCAGGAGGCGGGGCTTGGCTGGATGGGAAGAAATAATTTATTAGTAAACCCCATCCATGGGGCATGTGTCCGTTTGGTAACCGTACTCACCGATCTCTCCCTCTCCCATGATACGCCTCTTGAGGAGGGCTGTGGTGAGTGCAGGAGATGCATAGTAGTGTGTCCTGCCGGAGCAATCAAGGAACGGCAGCAGGACTTTGAGCACCTTAAATGTTTTGAACAACTTTGCCTTTTTAAGAAAAGGGATCACATCGGGCAGTATATCTGCGGCGTGTGTGTGAAGGCGTGTAAGGGAAAGGAAACAGTTAACAGGGGTCAGGGTGGAGGAAAAGTAGTCCACGGTCGATAGTCCATAGATCAAAAAATTCTAAATCCGAAGCACGAAGCAATTTTGATGGGGATGGGAGATAGAAAATTTTGCAGGTTGCGAGCTTCGAGTTAAGGGTTCCATTGGCTTTCAAGCTAGCCAGCTGGCAGGCACGCAGACTTTTCAGTTCGTGAGCTTGATACCCTGCGGGCATGCTCGCCGTTTGAATGGTTGAGATAGGTGATCCGGGTATGAGCAAGAGAGTTTTTTTATCTCATATCGCAAATCTCACATCACCTATCTGTTGCATTGTACAAAAGGTGTGGTTTGAAAATAGGGGAAGTCAGATATTGGTAAAAGACACTCTCTCAATGGAAGCTATTAAAGAAGGATTAAGAACAGTCTGTTTTGGACAGGATATCAGGTATTTCCCATCAACGGAGTCTACCAATCTGATTGCTAAGAAGATTGCCGAGCAGGGGGGCAAGGAAGGGACTTTAGTAATTGCGGATTACCAGACCCGGGGCAAGGGACGATTAGCACGGACCTGGTGGTCTCCTCCGGGAGCAAACCTCCTCTTCTCTCTTATCTTCAGACCTTCTTCTGAGGTAACCCACTCGTTCCGTTTAACGTTGCTTTGTTCCTTAGCGGTTGCGCAGGCTATCCGGCAAGAGACCGGGTTAGAAGCTCTCATCAAGTGGCCCAATGATGTCTACATCAAGGGAAAGAAGGTGTCCGGTATCTTAAGCGAGCTGGGGTTTAAGGATGGTACATTAGAGTATGTGGTTGTAGGAATAGGGATGAATGTCAACTGTGATCCCTCAACACACCCCGAGCTACTAGATATCGCTACTTCTTTGCGTATCGAGCTTAAGAGGAACGTTTCCCGACTCACCTTACTCACCGGTATCCTAAAAATGATTGAAGGTTACTATGAGTTGATGAAGAGAGGTGAGTTTGGTGCTCTGCGGGAGAGCTGGGAATTACTCTCCCTGGTTAAGGGAAAGAGGGTGAGAATAGTTTCCCTGGAGTGCAGCAAGGAGGGAATTGCTGAATCGATTGATGATGAGGGGTTTCTCATTATAAGAAACAGCTCCGGTGAAAGGGAGCGTATTGTCAGCGGAGATGTTTCTCTCACCTTTGTAGAGGAAGTAGTATGACACGATACAAAGCTATTCCCTTAGTGCAGTCAGTGTCTATCTCTCTCTCCCCCCATGAGGTGTGTGAATGTCTTTGTGAAGACCCCTACTGTTTCTTCCTTGATAGTGCATTTCCCTCCACTCGACTGGGACGCTACTCGTTTCTAGGCAGCGACCCCTTTCTCATCTTTAAGAATCAAGGAGAGAGAAATGAGATCAGACGGGGGAATAGTGTAGAGCTATTAAAGGGGAACCCCTTTGATATTTTAAAAACCTTGCTTTCTAAGTATCGATTAATTACCCCTTCCGATGCGCCACCTTTTATGGGGGGAGCGGTGGGGTACTTTGCCTATGACCTCAAACACTTTGTAGAAAAGCTTCCTTCCCGCAGTAAGGATGATATTGATGTCCCCCTCTGTTTTCTTGCATTCTATGATACGGTGATCATCTTTGATCACCTCGAAGGGAAGGTGTGGATTTCTTCGACCGGCCTGCCAGAAGAGAATGAACACTTAAAACGGGTGAGAGCTAAAATGAGGATTGAGGAATTCAACCGCAAACTGAGCACTCCGAGAAGACCTACCAGGGCTCAACGGTACACTTCACCAAAACAACGGGTAGTTGAACTGAGGAGCAACTTTACTCGAGAGAACTATCTCCATGCACTACTAAAGGCGAAGAGCTACATTGCAGCCGGTGATATCTACCAGGTGAATCTCTCTCAGAGATTTTCTGCAAAAGTTTCTATCCCGCCTTTTGAACTCTACAAGACGCTGCGCACCTTAAACCCTGCCCCCTTTGCTGCCTATCTCGATTTTGGTGAGGGGTTCATCCTCAGTTCCTCGCCTGAGAGATTTCTAAGGATAGCGGGGAAGTCAGTAGAAACCAGGCCCATTAAGGGAACCCGTCCGAGGGGTAAGGATAGAAATGAAGATGAGAGGCTTACACATGAACTTCTTGAGAGCGCCAAGGATAGAGCAGAACTGATTATGATTGTGGATTTGGAGAGAAATGATTTGGGAAGGGTGTGCGAGTATGGGACGGTGAAGGTACCTGAAATAGTTACCCTGGAGACTTATGCCACAGTGTTTCATCTTGTTTCAACTATTACCGGGAAGTTGAAGGAGGATAGAGACCACATCGATTGTCTCAGAGCCTGTTTTCCCGGTGGTTCAATCACCGGGGCACCAAAGATTAGATCGATGGAGATAATCGATGAGCTGGAACCAACCCAGAGGAAGGTCTACACCGGTGCCATCGGTTACTTAGGGTTCAACCAGCAGACCGACCTCAATATAGTTATTCGCACCATGCTCTACCTTGATGGTACCGTTCACTTTCAGGTGGGTGGAGGTATCGTAGCCGATTCTGATCCAGCTCTAGAATATGAAGAAACACTCCACAAAGGCAAAGCCCTTTTAGAGGCGCTCCAGCAAGGAAGTCAGATGCTGGTACAACCCTCTCAGGCTATAGTGTGAGCCTTCTGATTCTCCTCCTCTACCACTGCGTGCAGTTGATCCAGAAAATCAGGAATGGCTGAGGTAACCCGGTTCCAGTTAGGGATAAGTGGTGAGTAGAGGGGATCTTCCTGAAATTCCTTTCCCGCGATCTGGATGGCTTTAGTGAATGCCTCAACCGCGAGGGTTTCCTGATGACGGTCAAACGTGAGTCCATTGATGGCGGCATCGTCATTGTAACGCTTTATGGTGTCCTGGGCGGTGCGCAGGTAGGTAATCACCAGGGTGTTCAGCATGCCCTGGCTCATCACCGCACCTTCAATGGCCAGGTTTCTAAAAACAGCTTTTGCAATGTCTATGGACATTTTCATCAGACCGGTTTTGGGATTTTCTGCTGAGAGTGGCTGGTGCTTGTGTTCGTAGGTCTCACAGAGTTCAACCTGACAAATTCTCATGGGGGAACAATTGCGGAGCACCTCAGCTAATGTTTCGACCTCCAACCCCCAGTCGCCAGGTATGCGGTTGATGCGGGCGAGATCAGTGATCATGGAAAATTCCCCTGCCAGGGGGTAACGGAAGCTGTCTAAGTAGACAAGCAGGGGAATGGGACCCAAAAGTTTTGCCAGGCTTCTGATGAGGGGGGTGACGAACAGACGGGTAACCCGACCGTGCATGCGATCGGTGACCCGCGCATAAAAACCCTTGCAGAATTCATAGTCCATATTGGTTGAGGCAGTAGGGTAGCAGAGCCTTCCCAGAAGTTCCCGGGAGTAGTTGACGATATCACAATCATGCAGGGCGATGACTTTACTCTTCTCACGGGAGAGAATGTAACCGTAGGCAGTCCAGGCGGAACGGCCCTTTCCATCGTCACCTATGTAGAGACCATGCTCTTCTAAGAGTTTGTAGAGTTCACCGATCGCAGGGCCTGTGTTCCAGATTACGCGGGTTCGCTGAGGGAAGGTAGAGAAAAACTCTTTTGCCCGCATGAATTGCTCCTGATTGGTTCTCCCCATGGTGACCACGATTTCGTTGAGGTAGGGAATTTTTGCGATTTCTTTTTTAATCTGTTGTATGGCGGGTGCCTCAAGTTCTGCATAGGTTGCAGGAAGCACCAGGGCGATGGGGCGATGGCGATTGAACTCGGTCAGTTTACTTTCCATCCGCTCCAGGTCAACAAGGCCAAGGCGATGAAAGGTTGCTACTACACCGGTTTGATAAAAATCAGCCACAAAAACCTCCTTAATAAAATTTAGAAATTTGGGGATGTAGGAATTTTATTGTTGCGGGTTTCGAGTTCCCTCACGCAGAGCGCTCCTCAAATGAAATGCTCCTTGAACTTAGTGCTCATTGGGTAAAGCTTCAGAGTCTAGAAATGAGCTCTACTATAGCTTTGCACCAGCCCGAGGGACCACTCCCCGGAGCGAGGATCAGATTATCAAGTTTTATTGAAGGATCATAGCTCCCATCAGGTTTTTGAATCAGGATGGGATAATCCACTACTGCTAACAGGGGAAGATCGTTAAGGCTATCTCCTAGCGCAACTGTTTTTAAATGAGCCGATTTCTGTTGGTAAATGTCTCTAAGGTGGAGAACTGCTTTCCCCTTGTCACAGTTGCCAATGAGGTGATAGAAACGACCACCCCGATTAAGGTGAAGGTGTGCACGAGTGGCTATCTCCTTAACTGTCTCCTCGGCGGCCTCATCATCAAGGAGGAAGGGCTCATCGTACTCTCTCTGTTTTGCGAGCGTGGCTTGAGCGAGTGAAAGGCCACAGAGCTCTGCTACCTCTTGGGCTGAAAGATCACCAAAT
>Ga0315288_10003003_pt1 | contig 21518 bp, 21 predicted proteins | sample YL17G11_20_MG_FD_203454 | JGI IMG/M metagenome (GOLD analysis project Ga0315288, IMG submission 203454) | Sediment microbial communities from Yellowstone Lake, YNP, Wyoming, USA - YL17G11_20 | ecosystem: Environmental > Aquatic > Freshwater > Lake > Sediment | place: USA: Wyoming | collected...
TGGCCGGTGAGAGAATAGATGTATCAATCCCTATATGTAAACCTAATAACATTGAATGCAAGATCCATGAATTCTATGAGAAAAACAAGAATTACTTCAGCGATATTAGAGTTGCCATTGAAAACCTTGGAGATAATGCTTCAAAGGAACTAAAAGAAACGAAGCGGATTATTAAAATAATTCAAAGTATCTTTGTGACAGCCGTAATTGCCCTAAATTGGGCGATAGTTTGATTGCTGTAGACGGCCTGAGCATGGATTGCTTTGCAGCCAACAATGACAAAGAATGGCGTCTTTTGTCAAACGTCTTGGGAAAGAAACTTGTGAATCCAGTTAGAGATGCATAGATTGATGTTTAAAATGCAACCCTCGCATCTGAAATACTCTGCTTGACTCAGGAATAAGAATTTTCACAAAAGCCAGATATAATCAGACAACGTTATTTAAGGAAAAAACCGTAGGGACCAATTCTTTTAAAACCGCCTGTCCGTCGCAGAAATGAAAGCGTGAACGAATAATTCATACGGGGGATATTTGTCCGGATGCGGATTGGCTGTCGAAAAATTATTGGTTGCCGAGTCAATCTGGGAGCCGGCTGAAAGAGACGCTTCAGTTCTGCTCTTTAATGTATTTCTTATGCATGCCCTTGCTCAGGAACTTTATCTTCTTCTCGGCAGTGTTCACTCCCGTGAGTATCAGGACCGCGAGTATCAATAACTTCACGCCGGTAATGTGATGGTTGGTTCCTATGGCGATGCCGATGGTGATGAGAGTCCTGGTCATTCGTATAGTCAAAAAACGACGCTCGGCAAAAATTAAGTCGATATGCGACGAGCTGCGAACCGGGCGTAGGAAACATCCGGAACCGCCCGCCCCAGGCGAGACCGCGATTCAATGTCCCTTCTGGCCATCGTACTGCCTAACGGTCAAGCAGCAAGCCCGGCCTTTTTCCTGTAACCGGCTTTTTGAAGGGAAGATCATTTGCCCTCTACCTTAGCCCCACAGCAGGAGATTTGCAGACAAAGCTACAGCAAAACACGATCTCTCGGACTTAGCGTAAATCAGTGTAATTATCGGTACATTTTCTCACAAATAAGTCAAGTGACAAAAAATGTCACGAAATCGGTAAATTTTTCTTGACGGCACTATAGAGAATATGGCAAAAATAGGTAAGTATAGCTATTAAGCTTGACGGTTTAGTAGCCTTGTGTCGTATTACGTATCCACGGTTCCTGGGCAAAAGCCTGATGCGTTATCAGGTAAGAATAAGGAGTCAGGGTAAGCTAATGCGGCAGAAAACAGAGGAGTGATAAAAGGTAATCAAAGCTTGGCTCGGTGAGCACAGCGGGTTGCTTGTTTTCTATCCCCATTTCTATTTGCCACGCAGTTTGTGGCCTGTTCCGTCTTACCCATGCGTGTTACGAAGGGCCAATGCGCAAGGCCCTTCGAGTTGAAGACAGATACGGATGTTTGCGACTATTGTTCAGCTAAAGAAAGGAGAATTGTGATGAAGAAACTAATAATGATTTGTGTGGCATCGATGGTAATGCTGGTTGTCAGTGTCCCGTCGGCAAATGCCGGCCCAACCCTGATTAACTTTGAGGGCAGGTCCGTCGGGGAAGCCGTTGGAACCAACTACCTCGGTACCATTGCTTCCTTTTCTCATACAGGCGGTGTACCCATCGAGGTCGCCGCCGGTGTTCCGGGACCGGAGTTCGACGGTACGAGAATGGCAACATCGGTTCCGTTTACAACGGATGGCCAGTTCCGAGTGGACTTTGATATACCTGCACTAAACGTATCCGTTGTGCTTGGTGATTATGATGCGGATTCAGACAACCTGTTTCTCGAAGCGTACAGTGCCGGCGGTGTGTTGTTAGATAGCGATACCGCTTTTCTTGCCGGTGACGTTAATGGCGGTCCCACACTTAGTGTCAGCGGCTCCGGAATCGCGTATGTAATATTTGGCAGTACTGGTCTGTATAACAACAGCGTATATTTTGACAGGTTTGGATTCGAGCCGATCCCTGCCCCCGGTGCGATTCTGCTTGGCGGCATAGGCATTGGCCTGGTCGGCTGGCTGCGAAGACGCAGAACATTATAAATGGTATTGCAAAAATTTAGTTGTAACGAATTGTAAATAAAAAACTTACAGTTCTTCTATTGAAGGCCCCTGATTTTCGTTTTCAGCTTCGCGGAAAGCAGGGGCTTTTTTCTGCTTGGATGGTAAGATAATTATTGCCGAACTGTCCGGCTCGTCTCAACCGGTACTGACTTTATAATTGAATCTCAGCAACCTATTACATATCAGGTCAAAGAGTGCCAGAAAACCGACGAAATTCTTATAAAAAAATGATAATATAGAAAAAATGTATAATTGCGAGAAATTTTTGTTGACAAGGTCACGTGTCCCGTGTTAACATTTAGTTTGTATAGTCAGGAGTGTGTATTTCCTATGGCTTTACACCGTATTACATATCCATGGTTCCTGGGCAACCGCCTGATGCGTTATCAGGTAAGAAAATAAGGAGTCAGGGTAAGCTAATGCGGCAAAAACGGATGGAGTGGTGTAAGACAATCAACTGCTCGGCTGGATCAGTCCAGTGGGTGGTTTCTCTCTATCTGAATTTCTGTCACGCAGTTCGTGGCCCACTCAATTTTGTGCGCGCACAGCCTGAAAAGCCAATGCGCGAGGTCTATTAGGAGCAGATCGGTCTGTTGCTACCGAAAACGATACATTTGAAGGAGAGAAATATGAAGAGAATTGTAATCATTTGTGCCGTAGGTTGCCTCTTCTTGGCTGAGCCAACCTCGGCGGTCATCACCTATAATGTTACAGGTACGGTGGACGGAATAACCAATACTGGTGTGGTCACGCCCCCCATTGGCGTCGGTTCCACGCTCACCGGACAGTTCACCTTCGAAGTACTAACTCCGAGAAGTGGAGGAGACGTAAGCATTAGTAGGTTCTCCGGTGCGGTAACATCGGTGTCTTTCGCTCTTTCAGGCCCTTCACCAATCGCTATTACTGGCACCGGCGGGGCGGAGACCGTCAACGACACAAGCACCCTTTTGGGTAATATTGACTTATTAACGATAGGCCTTTACCCCAGTGAAGGTGCCGCGGCTCCTTCCATTGAGGGAATGCCTTACCTCATGGGCGATTTGAAGTTCGCCGACACTACACAAACCCTTTTCTCTACGGACCCGCCCCCCTTGGTGAATCCGGACCACGCTCTTCTGAGTCCTTGGCTATTCTCTTTTTTCTGGGGAGACGTACTTGATGAATTTTTTCTGGCCCATGGAACGTTCACCGTTGCTGCGCAACAGGTCCCTCCCGAGGAGGTAATTCCAGCTCCCGGTGCGATTCTCCTGGGCAGCATCGGCGTCGGTGTGGTGAGCTGGCTGCGAAGACGCAGAACATTATAAAAGTATCGCTGGAAATTAAGTTCGGAATGAACTGTAAATCAAGGACTTACAGTTCTTCTCTTGAAAGCCCCTGATTTTCGATTTCAGCTTCGCGAAAAGCAGGGGCTTTTTATTCGTCTTGTTCTGAATCGGGATACGCCGATAAAGGAAACCATTTCAGCGTTTTGTTCTTAGAAGCACCAGAGCGCCAAGGCCGAGAAAAATGAACGTTGTCGGCTCGGGCGTTACATTGCTAAAGACGATGTTGTCCTGACTGAAGCCGTACAGGAAGATCGAGCCGCCGCGGAAACTCGCATCTTCTACATCCAACAGCTCTGAACCATCGAGCTTAACGACAACCCTCTCGGGCGTGAGGCTGACTTCGAACTGATACAAAGTGTTGTTCGCCCAGTCTCCATCGACGGGCCCAGCAAGCGTGGAGATGCCCTGGCCGTCCGTACCACCCCAGAGGCCGTCACGCGTCCAGGAGCCGTCTATTTTCTTGAGCTTGATGCCCTGCTCAGCGACGTCGTCGTTCACGGCTACCGAATCGCCCCAGTTAAAGTCCTGCCTGTTTTCCTTCCAGTCGACCAGGTAGAAATGAGTATTGTCCTGATACCCGAAGCCGAAGCCGATAATATCGTCGTCCTGGCCGCCGGTGACTTCAATGGTGAGACTGAAACTAACAACCCCTGGCACATCAGGCAGTTCGAAGTCGCTAACAACCCAGCCCGGCCCCACACTGCTGCTGCCAGTCGTCTCATCCATCCGACCGCTTTCGGGCGTGGGATTCGTGTACTGCCATCTATCATAGGGGTCCACCAGCGTCCATTCGGTCATATCTACAGAAGCACAGGACCGGCCGTTCAAGACTGACAAAATCACGACAAACTGGGCAATAAACAATAGGCTCATCCCCGGACGGCAAGGTTCTGAGCCGTAAGAAATTCTCATATTACTCCTCCTTTTCTCATTGACTTATGCTTTCGAAGTTTTGGTGGGAGAAAGCCTGGCCGCAAGCGGGATCGGCTTTCTCACCTCTTCTCTTTCAACCACGTTAAAAAATATCATAATCAGATACAAATATCAAGAGAAAAGTCCGAGAAGCGCTGTCTTTTTAAGGAATTTGAGCGGTTACGCGGTCTTTCGGAACACCGGGACGAATGACGAACCGACCTAATGGAGATGGAAGATATTGAGCTGTCGGGAACCATTTTCAGATTGTTGCAATGCGGCGAAAATTCCGGTATTCTGTGGAATTATTAAGGTATCGCTGCGAAGCTGTATTCCGGTGTGCATTGCATACTCTTTGGCTTGCACTGTTTTTCTGAATCTTTGGTCAAGGCGAAAATGGCAAAAGACCGTGAAAATTACGAACAACGAATCCAGACTATATGCCTGTTGATTGGTACAATCGCATTGACAGCAATGGTCCGGCCCGGGTATTCCGCCGCCCAGATGCAACAGGATAAAGCTATAGCACGCGTTAACGATTTGCGTCTGGCGTCCTATGTCACCTCACGTGAAGTCGAGCAGTTCGCGACCGACCCGGCCGTTCGCACTAAGGCGATGCAGACCATCCGGCGCATGGGCATCACGAAACTCTATCTTGAGGTTTACCGGGGCGGCCATATCGTCTCGCCCGAACATTTAATCTTTACCCGCGACTGGCTAAAAGATATGAACATCGAGATCGTCGGCGGCATAGCAACCGTTCCCGGCGGCGATTTCGGCATCCGGCAGAAAGGCCCGCTTGACTGGTTCAACTGGCAGAACGAAAAAACCCAGCGAGACCTCGAAAAAGTCATCCGCATGGCCGCGGGAATCTTCGACACTTTCATCGTGGACGACTTTCTCTGCACCGGTGACGTCAGCGACGAATCGAAAGCAGCCAAAGGCGACCGTTCCTGGGGCGAGTACCGCCGGGCTTTGCTTACCGAGCTGGCACAATCAGTCTTCATAGGGCCGGCGAAAGAAGTAAATCCCGATATTACAATGATTATCAAATACCCCCAATGGTACGACCGATTTCATTTGTTCGGCTACGACACGAAAACATTGCCGGAGCTGTTCGATATGGTCTGGGTCGGCACGGAAACCCGCGGCCGGAATACTCAACGGTTCGGATTCGTTCAGCCTTACGAGGGATTCGTAAACTATCGCTGGCTTGCGGGCATCGCCGGCGACAAAATCGGCGGGGCATGGTTCGACCACGGCGACTGCGCAGAGCACGACTTCATCGACCAGGCTTATACGAGCGTCCTGGCCGGCGCGGCGGAGCTGGTCTTTTTCAACTTCGGCAACGTCATGGCAGGCCACCCCGACCACGAGAAAGTCGTTGCTCAATTCGACCGGCTTGCAGACCTGGCGGCATTTGTCCGCGAGCATCCCGTCACCGGCGCGGCCGCCTATAAGCCCCCGAACAGCGACCCGGCCGGCGACATGTACATCATGGACTTCCTCGGAATGCTCGGTGTTCCCATAGTACCGGTGCACAAGTTCCCAGCAGATGCCCCGGTCATCTTTCTGCCGGCCCAGGCGGCCGCCGACCCGGACCTGCTGGACCACATTAACAAGGCCCGCACAAGAGGCGATCGGCTTATCTTCACGACAAACCTGCTCATCGCATCCCCCGACGGCGACGAACTCGCCCGCATGGTTGGAGTGGGGCCGGATATACAATCACAGCCGATGCGTGCCGGACTAATGCAGGGGCCCGGGAAAGCAAATGTCACCATCGACCTTGAATCGCCGATCGAAGGCAAAACCGTGCCGGGAAACATCGTGTGCACATCCGGCGACAAACATCTCGCCCTTCTTACCGTCAGCGAAACGCCTCTCGGCCGAATCGCCCTGCTCAATACCCACACTTACAGCCAGGCTGACTTCGATGCCGTAGGTGAGGTCCTGCTAAGCCCCAGGCCGCTCGGCCTGCTCGGAATCAATGGGCCGGCACTCTCAGCTCTTCGCGAGGCATTTGGCGACACAGCTTTCGATGGCCCCAGTTGTGTTACGTATCACCCATTCGGCCCTGCCTGCTCCGGAAACTGCGTAATCCAGAACTTCAACGATACGGCAGTCAACGTCACAGTCTCGGTTAATATCGATAAAGACAAACCCAACAAATTTATTGAAGCGTTTTCCCAAAAGCCAATTCCCACTCGCACTACCGGATCCAGGAACGAAATCGCATTGGATTTGACCATCCCCGCAAGAAGTCGCGTCTGGATTCGGCGTGTTGACTGAGTATTGTTTATGAAAAATCTTTAAGTGAGGAACTTATGATGTATCGGTCAAGAATTCGGAGTTTCCCGTGGGTTATTGTCTGCTGCCTTTATTGTTTTTCCCAAATATCCGCTGCGGATGCTGATGGCAAAGAGCAAAGCGTTCGCTGCACGGTCGAGGTCGAGGAGGTTGTCACCAGTTATACGCCGGCGAATAACGGTGCGGGGCCCTTGTGGTGCTATGGCTCGACGGTGATTGCACGGCAAGGCGGCGACGTTTTTCTTTCAGTCATCGAGACCGGCGAGGATATTCCGCCGCTCTGTAATACGCGCTGGCAATTGTGGCATCGTTCGGCGGACGGATGGAAGCTTGCGCAAAGCGAAAAGGAATATCGGCAGCGCGAGCCATGTCCATTGGCAGTATTTCAAGGAGGGCCTGTTTTTCTGTCGGTCAATCCTTCCACTGAGCCTGCCGGCACGAAATACGGGCCGTGCAATCCGGCGGTGCTTGAGTTCGACCCGGCAAATCCGTCAGCACCGGCAAAGACACACACGCCGACATGGGCCGATGGGTCCTATTTCACCGACCATTCCTACAGGGGCTTTGCAGCAGATGGAGCCAACGGCGAACTTTTGCTCCTGAACATTAACGCCAAAACCAGCGAACAATTCGTTTCCTACCGCCACAGCAACGGCCAATGGCACGAAAAAGGAACAATCACATTTCCCATCAGGTCTTGCTATCCCCAGGTAGCCCTGCGGGAAGGTTCGGCCCACGTGATGGCAATCGGCGATATCGTCGAGCCGGTTGAAGAATGGAAGAAACTCAAATACGAAAAACTAAAACGCGACTGGGACTATGTCTTCCGGCGGCTGTTTTATACGTACACCGACAATATTAGCTCGACCGGTTTTAGTGCTCCGATAGAAATCGACACCGTGGAAGCCACATGCGGGCACATCAGCAATCTCGATTTGTATATCGATAAAACAGGGGCCGCCCACCTGCTCTATCTGAAGCAGCCGCATCAATACGAATTCATCCGCGACAAGTACTTCCCGGGCCAGGCGATGACGGCCTGCCTTGAGTATGTTATAGTCAAAGACGGCAAAGTTCTCTCACGCCGGACGCTGGCAGAGAGGCCCGACGGACCGACAGATTTCGAGCCTTCGTTCGGCCGCTTTCATATCAGCGACGCGGGAGATCTTTATGTTATCGCGGCAGGCACGAGCGTCGAAAAAGGGCAACGCACATACGGCAATTTTCTCGGTCGAATACCGGCAGGCAAAAACAAACCGAAGTTCGAACGTATCGAATTAAAACATCCGTTCGGCAACTTCTTTACCAACACCCCTCGCGGCGGCTCAAAACCATCCGATATAATCGACATCTTCGGCACCGCCGACGACAACCCGAATCTTCGCTACGCTCGAATCCATATCGAATCCGGCAAAGATTGAGCACTGTCAAGGCTTTAACATTAAGCTTTTCAGGCCTTTAGCCGATACAGTCAGAGTATGTCGCTGCCAGACATAAAGGGTATCCGTTTGTAAGTAAATCTAAGTTGGAAAAAAATGATAAGGACCCGCGGAAATTTTCAGTCGGTATCAGTATTGATCCCGGACGGTGAAGACTCGTTAGAAATAGTAAAGGTACTGCGTTGTCTTGGCCAGGTCCCGGAATTCACGGTCCACGTTCTATCCAAGGCCCGCTCACCCTCAGCCAGATTCAGTCGCCATTGCGATCATTTACATCACCATTCAAGTGAGAACGATGACGAGTGGATCGAAGCTGTCAAGGCAATAGCGCGGCAATGGGAGATTGACGTTGTATTACCTGCGACACTGAGAGGAGTACAGCTAATTTCGCAAAGACGCGAGGCAATTTCAAAAGTCAGCGCAATTCCGCCCATTCCGGAATACGAGCTGATAGAATTGGCTCAGAACAAATGGTCAGTATATCAATTCGCAACACAAAACGGTCTGCCCGCCGTACCATCGGTATTTATCGGCAAAGCAGGAGAACCGATTTCCGTTTCGCCGGACCTTGACTCAATTGAATATCCCGCATTGCTGAAACCAACATCACAGAGCGGCGGTTCCGGGATTGTAAAGGTAGACAATCCTTCCGATTTAGAAAACGCATGGAAAGACGAGCGTATAATAAAAGGTTCCGAATACATTCTACAGAGTTATATTCCCGGCTTTGATGTTTCTTTCTCCGTTTTCTGTCAATCCGGCGAGGTCATAGCTTATACACTCTGGAAGGAACTATTGCCGTCCAAAGAGCCTTTTCATGTTCCAAGACTGGTCGAGTACACAGAAGACGAACACGCGGTTGATGTCGGAAGACGGCTTGTCTCGGCTATCGGATGGAATGGGGTGGCCGATATCGACCTCATTTTTGATAAGCGTGATAAGACCGTGAAGATACTGGAAATCAATCCTCGTTTCTGGCAATCACTCTTGGGAAGTTTGACCGCGGGCGTTAATTTTCCGCTGTTGGCCTGCTTAACTGCAGTAGGCGCCGAATGTCCGGAGATGAAGCAAACCCGCCCGATCAAATATGCCCGTCCATCGGCTTCTGTTCACATGCTTCTGTCCCGGCTCGTCGGGAAAAAACTGGCCGAAGGCTATAGATTACGAGACAGCGCCATCCGATTCACATTAACCGACCCACTTCCAGAGCTTGTATATACTCTTCGGAAATTGGCAAGGCGATTTCGACGGGCGCCATGTTGAAATCCGTTCTCTCTCTGAATCCCGAGACAATTTGTATGAGATCTGTAATCGCACAGCTTGCGTTACTTCTGAGGATTTTGTAGCATTATAAAAAATAAACGCTCCAGAGTAATCTTGCAGGTTGATATGAATAGTGACGTTAGAAAATATTTTAATGTGTTCTTCTATTCGTTTCTGTCTCTGCTCTTCCTTTCTTCCATTCTTGGCTTCTGCCTGACAGGATGCAGCAAAAAAGATGTTACGAGTGAAAGCGAACGTTTGACAATCGCGGTCATTCCGAAAGGCACCATTCACGAATTCTGGAAGACTGTTCACGCCGGTGCCGATACGGCCGGGCAGGAACTGGGTGTAGATATCCTCTGGAAAGGCTCGCTCAAGGAGGATGACCGCGAGGCTCAGATTTCCGTAGTGGAAAATATCATCACGCGAGGGGCCGATGGAATTGTGCTGGCGCCGCTCGACAACGCTGCGCTTCGCCGGCCGGTTGACGAGGCGATGAAAAGCGGGATACCGGTAGTTATCTTTGATTCGGGCCTGAAGGGGGACAATTACATCAGCTACGTTGCAACGGACAACTTCAAAGCGGGACAGCTCGCCGGCCAGTACATGGCGAAACTGCTCGACGGCAAAGGCAACGTCGCTGTCCTGCGATACGCGGAAGGTTCCGACAGTACAACCAAACGTGAGAACGGTTTTCTCGATGCGATTCAGGCCTTCGAAGGTATCGAGATTGTTACTTCCAACCAGTACGCCGGAGTGACCACGGAAAGCGCGTTACAGGCGGCTGAGAATCTTCTCTCTCGATTCGGCGGCACCGAGGGAAACTTACGCATCGACGGCATCTTTTGCGCAACCGAGCCGACCGCCCTGGGGATTCTGCGTGCATTGCAGAATGCGGGCTTTGCCGGCAAGGTCAAATTCGTCGGCTTTGACAGTTCCGAAAAAATGATTGCCGCCCTGCGGGCAGGCGAGCTGAGCGGTTTTGTCGTGCAAAATCCCATGAGGATCGGCTATCTCGGCGTGAAAACTCTGGTCGGGCACATCCGAAGCGAAAAAGTGCCCCGGCGAATCGATACGGGCTCCACCCTGGTGACAATGGAAAACCTCGACCAGCCGGAAATACATAAATTGCTCAATCCCAATCTAAGCAAAGACTAAAAGGATTCTGTCGCCGCCGCTATTTTTCCGGGCCGGGATTTTGTCCGGCAGAAATCTCCTTTACTTCTTCGTCGCTGAGGGCGTAGCTGTAGATACGGACGTCATCAATCGAGCCTTTGAAGTTGCGGTCCGGTTTCTCAGCGTTTGCGCCGATGAAAAGATTGTAGTCGTTGACTTCGATGGAACCGGCCGCCTCGGATGATATGTCGAGCCTGCCGTCCACATACAGACAAATTCTGGATCCATCATACGTGCTGGCTACGTGATGCCACCGGCCGTCATTGACGCTGATGGTCCCGAACAGACTGCCCACAAGTGCCCCGGGTACGAACGCACCGGTACACGCGCACTCGATTGAGCCCTTGGTTCCGTTCCTTTGCAGCCTCCAGGAGCCGTCGCCCTTCGTGATGATTGCCTGCCACTGGCGGTCGAACGTATCGACCTTGATCCATGCCGCCACCGTGATTTGACCGGTCAGGTTGAATCTCGAATCGTTGCCAAGGTCCACATAGTCGCCATCACCGTCGAACTGCAGGGCTTTACCGGCCGGGCCATCGACCCAGGCCGGATTGCCGGCGATTGTGCCGTGCAGATTGCTGCCGCTCGAATCAGCCGCCGTGCCGCCGGAGCCTTCATCAAATTTCCACCAGCCGACAAGGCCGCCTGGACTGAAGCTCCAGACATCGCCGGTCACGACCGAACCATCCGATTGAACCTCATCGACGCGCCAGTAATAAGTCGCTCCACGTTCGAGAGCAGGGGCAACAGTTGAAGTTGAGTCGCTTACTTCGGCAAGCAATTTCAACGTATCAGGGTTGGTTCCCAGATAAACATTATGCCCGGTCGAACCAGCTCCCGGCATCCAGCTCAACTCAAAGTCCTCGATCCGCGTACCGGTCAGCCCGTCCGCAGGCTGCGGCTTGATTGCTTTTGACCGGGGATTGAGCGGTGCGGCTTCGAGCCGGGCCAGCTCGTCGGATGCAACATCTCTGACGCTCAGGTCACCAAGGACCGCCCTGTACCTGTCATTGCCGATTTTCCATCGGAGCAGCACGGCGTGCGGAAACTCCGCGGTAACTTTGTCGCCGTAGTAGGCGGGATCTTTACCCTCATTTTCGAGCGTGGCATACACCTGCCCGACTTGTTCAAGTTTTGTTAGTTTCTCTATGATCTCCTTTGGCAAGCCTCCGGACTGATATTGAGCCAATTTCTGACGTAAGGGACCGACAATCTCCCGCGCTACTGTCATCGTTGATAAGCTGCTGGGATACCTGCCATCGGCATACTCGGCAAAGAATTTCAGGACTTCAACAATATCCTCCCCCTCATTAGTAACGTCCCAGGTTGCCTGTCCGAGAAGCTTATAATCTGCGGGAATGGTAAGCTCAAGTTCAGCCGGGTCCATTGCAACATCCCACTGAAAGTCATCGATCACAAGGTCCATTGAAATCTCACCGTTTTTCGAAGAACCTTGTGCCGTCAGGCGAACCGGCAGTTTTGTCTCCACATCAACCCAAAGCCTGACCACAATGCTATCGAACATGCCGCTGCTCAGCACCGATCCAAGCTTCGTGCCCAGCACAGGATCGGTCGCCTCAATTGCCCAGACCTTAATACCATTAACGGTATCGTGACCCAGATCGACGTGCTCGCAGTCGGCCATCGCTTTGAGCAATGTCACAGGGTCACCGCTTTCCGAATCCATTTTTTCCATCAGTTCGTCCGTGAGCGTCATTTGGATATATTTCTTGTCGGCAGGCATCAATGTGTAGAGCACATGCTTGTCGAACAGAATATATGTATCCGTTTTGGCAGTTCTCTGGGGCAGTTGTATCTGTGATTTGATACGGACACCTTTATCGTACGAAAGCTTTACCTGCGTAGTAATGTGAGTTATCTGCTCGGTGGGCACTCCGGGCAGCCCCTTTATGTCGGCTTTTGTTCTGTAAAAAACCGTTTTTATATTCCTGACTTTATCGAGCACTTCGGCGAGAGCTACACCGCCGCCGGGAAGTACGTTCAGGCCGGTCAGCACGGCAACAATTATCACCGCTGCAACGGCTAATTTGATTAGTGGCTTATTCATAATGATTCTCCGGATCAGGACAGTCCGAACTGTCGGTTGGAGCCGGTGCTTGGGAAAGGCGCCCAGAAGCTGCATTTTCAGCTCATCACAATGCCTGTATTCCGGAGCATCAAAAGGAATATCCTTTAAAAACTCTTCGATATATTTTTCATTATCGTTCATAATTGAGCCCCTCTGCTCTTGTTAGCGGCGTCTAACTTCTTCCGCAGCTTTGCAGTAGCACGCTGGAGCCAACTGCGCACTGTAGAGGGTTTCTTTCCCAGACAAGCGGCTATTTCGGTTAATTTCATATTCTCGAAAAAACGCAACGTGATGACAGTCTGGTACTTTGGCTTTAAGCTTAACATGGCCTGTTTTAAGATAGCCTTCTTCTCAAGCAGTTCTTCATCGAAGTCGATGGCAAAAGCGGATTTCTCCCGTGTATTGATGACAGCCTTTTCAACCACATCCGCCCTGCGTTTGACACCTCGCAGATGATCGTTGACGGCATTGGTAGCGATGCTAAAGAGCCAGCTTCGAAAATCGATCGCCCCGCCGTCAAAAGAGTCCAGGTTACGCATAACCTTAAAGAATACCGTCGAGGTGACGTCTTCGGCGCTGTGGCGATCGAACAACCGGCGCAGGCAATAGTTAAATACATCCTGATAATGCAGGAGATAAAGCTGTGCAAAAGCTTCCGGATCGCTGCATGCACGTCGAATAAGATCCGTATGTTCGTCGTCACTCGGACTCAAGTTCGTCTGCCTCGGTATTCGCTTTTTGCCAATTTCAACTGTCATCGCCATTATAAACATACAAAGGGCGGAAAACGTCGCAAAAAAAACAGGAAAATCGGCAAAAAAACTGTCCGAAGCCACCGCGACAGAACAACCGTCCTGTGAAATGGTTCAAAAATGTTGTATAAATCATATAAATCTGGTAAAGGAATTCTCAGATGAGAATTAATTTTTATGCCGGATGTATATAAGAATCAAGCATGGAACATGACCGGCTTTAATTTTCGATTTATCGCTTAAACGAATCTTTTTGGAGTTATGAAATGAAGAAACTTATAGAATATTTCATCAAAGGTCTGGTGATTTTCGTCCCTATGGCACTAACCGTTTTTCTGCTGATTTGGGCGTTTAGCAGCCTGGATGCGGGCTTTCGTGCCCTATTTAGAATCAAGTTCCCCGGCGTGGGGCTGCTGCTGACAGTTGCATTGATCGTCGTGATTGGTTTTATCGCGTCGAATTTCCTGGGCAGGAGATTATTCGCCCTGATTGAAAAGGTTTTTACAGGGCTCCCATTAATAAAGCTGCTCTATTCGGCCGTGAAGGATATGATCGAGGCCTTCGCGGGCGAGAAAAAGAGTTTCGACAAGCCCGTCATAGCCACATTTGTGCCTGGAGGAGCCGCAAAAGTAGTCGGCTTCGTGACACAAGAGAGTCTGGAGAACCTTGGGCTTTCTGACTATGTCGCAGTGTACCTGCCTCAATCGTACAACTTTGCCGGAAACGTTGTGCTCTTTCCAAAAGAGGCAATAACGCCGTTGAGTATCGAAAGCTCGCAGGCGATGGCCTTTATCGTCTCAGGCGGAGTCTCCAAAGGTTCTTCCTGAAAGATGTTTTTCTGATCGTTAAGTTTCGCAAAAGGTCTCGGGCATGAAAAAGCAGAAAAATCCAGGCGCCAATCCTTTTAAGGATTTCTGGAGACTGATTAGTCCGCAGGACCTTTTGAGCAGGGCCGGCACAGTAATGATCAGAATTAACGCCGGGTTAGCGGCTGCCCGTGAAGGTTCAAAAATCAAGCATCGTGACTTGTTCTGCTCCGGTAGATTTCGAAAGATCATTTTGCTCGGGCTGCCCGTTTATAAAAAAGGCCATAAGCGTTGTTCTTATGGCCACTGGTTCGTAATATGAATTTGTTTAAAAGTAAGAGATTATTGAAAACGCCAGGCAAACAGAGGCGGAGGCCGGATTTTATTGGTGAAAGGGGGCTTGTTTAGCAGACTCTCTTGCACTATCTGATAATGGGCCAATACGCCCAATTTGTCGACGTCCGCCCAATTGCTCAAGACGGCAAGAAATAACCACATCACTTCGATCATATAAGTGTGAACTTTCATAATATAGCCTCTAAGCCATGTCCCTGTATCGGCTGTCACCTGATTTTTTCCTTAATAATTTTGAATGAACCGGTTTTACGGTCATAATCAGCCCCAAGAAGAAGATTCCGGACTTGCAGCAAAGAGATATTTTCGACTTGTCCCGTAAAGACAAACAGCACTATGTCATTATCATACAAGCACTTGCAGTTAACGTTATGTCTTAATCAACCGGTTTGAATCACTCAACACCCATCGAGCAATAAGTGTTTCAACACTGTTATGTACATTTTTTAGAGACGTGCCCGGCAGAGATTACACAGCTTGTCAATTTCACTTGACTGGACTCTCTGCTTATGGTTTATTTTGTTTGCTTCATAAGGTATCAGAGTCTAACAGCTTGCCGCGAGACAACCTGTGCAGAGAGGATATAAGCCGGCGAGAACAGGAAGCAAAAAACATGCACTGGAGTGACATTCAAGAGGAAAACAGAACCATACCGGCGTCGGATTCGACAGGCAATTCCGGACGCCGTTACGATCTCGACTGGCTCAGGGTGCTGGTCATCATCAATATGGTCCCGTGGCACATGGGAATGGCTGCCGAGTTCGCAGCCATAAGCTTCCTATCGTTTGCTGTGATACTCGCAAGCTACGAATTGATGGTGAAACGAACCAAAGTCACCCGGTTCCTGTTCGGAATGAAAGTGTAGTTATCGTTGAAAGTTAGTCTTTGTAGCGGTGCTATTTCGTTCTTTCCATCAGGGCCGTGGCGAATTGGCGGAGGGTGTCGGCTTTTTGTCCGAACGGCTTCAACATTCCCACAGCCTCCGATGTCAGCTTCTCCTGAACTTCTCTTGCCTTCTCTAAGCCTACTATCGCGGGATATGTGCACTTTGCGGCTTTGAGGTCTTTGCCGGCCGTCTTGCCCAACTGCTCGCTCGATGCGGTTTCATCGAGAATATCGTCGGCAACCTGGAACGCCAGGCCGACATGCAAACCATATTCACACAGGCACTCGAACTGCTTTTGTGTCGCGCCGCCGCAGATAGCTCCCATGGCAGCGGCACATCGGAACATCTTGGCTGTCTTGTTTATATGGATATATTCCAGCATTTTTTTGGTACCGACACTTTTTTCAGCTCTCAGATCCGCCATCTGCCCGGCGATCATCCCGGCAGCCCCGGCGTCCTGAGCCAATTGACTGATGAGCCTTACGGCAACGGCCGGCTGGTCAATACCTTCTGCCAGGATCTCAAACGCAAGCGTTAAAAGAGCATCGCCCGTCAGGATTGCTGTCGCCTCGTCAAAGGCCTTATGGCACGTCGGCTGGCCCCGCCTCAGGTCGTCATCATCCATCGCCGGCAAATCATCATGGATCAGCGAATAGGTATGCACCATTTCGATAGCGGACGAGGCAATCTCGGCATTGCTATTCACCCGACCACTGACAAGCTCACAGCACCAGAGAACGAGCACCGACCGGACTCGTTTGCCCGGTGCCCCAAGTGTGTATTTGAGCGCTTCTTTCAATTCGCTGTTTATTTGCTGGGAATCCAGTATTCGCTGCAGAGAATAATTCACCGACTGTGCTTTCCTGCGTAGTCGAGTATTGAAATCCATTGTTGAAATACTATTTGCCATATTAGATCCCGCCCCAGCTGCTCACCCTTGACAACCAAGCGTTGATTGCCGATTATTGAATCATAGTAAACAATAAGGAACAAATAGTAAACAGCAAAATGATTCTTATTCTTGGTGTTACCGCATCCGGCAAAGGTCGGCTGGCCTTCGATTTAGCCGAACATCTCGATGCTGAAATCATCAGCATCGACTCGATGAAGGTCTATCGTCGAATGGACATAGGCACGTCCAAGCCGCCCAAAGAAGCCCGGCAACGCGTTAAATATCATTTAATCGATGTAGTTGAGCCGAGCGATTCCTTCAGCGTGGGTGCATTTATCGACGCCGCCTCGGATGCTATGGGGCAGATAAAGAGCCGCAATAGAAAAATCGTCGCGGTCGGCGGAACCGCCCTGTACATTAAGTCTCTGCTTTACGGCCTTTTCGATGGTGCCGGAACCGATGAGCAGATCCGGACCGAATTGCGGGCACGGGCCGAAGCCGAAGGGCTGGCGGAACTGCATCGCGAGTTAACGAAAATCGATCCTGCCGCCGCCGAGCGTATCAATCCCAACGATGCCAGGCGAATCGTCCGGGCCCTGGAGGTTTATCAGCTTACCGGCAAACCCATATCGAGCTTCCAGAAGCAGTGGGAGCAGCGCCAAATGAAGCATGACTGGACGATCATTGGCTTGCGGAGAGAAAAAGCCGATGCAAGCAGTCGAATAAACAGTAGAGTGAAAAAAATGATCAGTGCCGGCCTTGTCGATGAAGTCAAATCCCTGCTGGACGAGGAGAAACCCCTGGGCAATCAGGCCCGTTGCGCTATAGGCTACGCAGAGATAATAGAACATCTAAGCGGACAGACGATTCTGGAAGATGCCATAGAGTCGATAAAGATAAACAGTCGTCGATTGGCCAAAGGCCAGCGGACCTGGTTCAAAACCTTCCAAAACGTTCACTGGCTCGATATCGCCAAAGACGAAACATCGGAACAAATCCTCGCCCGAACAAAAAGACTGCTGGACGAAATCATCGCTTAGACGGCCTGCAACTGTCGCTGGGCCCGCAGGACGGTGGCGGTATCGCCGAGAACAAGCTGCTTTATCAGACTGGACGGAACCAGCGTCATTCCCACATTGAAAACTTTTTCTTCAACCATCGCCGCGATCATCCTCGCCGTTTGTCGGCAAACACCGTGCCCGTCAACCAGGTCCCCAACAATTCTGGATTTGTCCCACCGGCATCTGCCGGTAGTCTCCTCGGCCCCGGTAAGAAGTTCAGCATCGGTCAGATCCTGAACATCGATAGGGACAACTTCTATTCTGGAACGCTTAAGCTTACGCTCGAAATAATGCTCGCTCAGCGCCACGGCGGCATCTTCATAACCGGTAGCCGCCAGAACCACCTTAATCATGGAAAAAATATCACCACTGGTGACGGTGCGGCGATTGTATTGATTGTAAAGAAAAAACGTCACCACTTCGGCAAACTGTTCCGCAATATCTATATTTGCCTGGTCGACCTCGCCGAGTGCATTATTGATAGTTCCCATGACTTTAGTGTGCAGGTATTCTTCAATACTGCCGTCGGCTTTTATAACTTTGAGCTGTGTCTGTATCACCTTCCTTATGCCTCCTTGCAAAATTCACCGAATCTCAATATTGTCAAAGCCAAATATCAATCAAAGAGCGTCGGCTGAACAACCGGTTCAGCTTCGTTAATCGCTTTGCTGACTTCCTTAATCAATTCGCCCGCATCCCTGAAGTCCCGATAGACACTTGCAAAGCGAATATATGCCACCTTGTCAACTCTGCGTAATTGTTTCATCACGCTTTCGCCTACAAAAGCCGATGAAACCTCCTTATCGAAATTCCTGAAAATATTCTCTTCGGCCTTGTCGGCCATTCGCTGAATCTGCTCGGCCGAAACAGGCCTTTTGTAACAGGCCTTCTGCAAACCGGCGACGATCTTGTCCCTGTCATAAGGAACCCGGGAGTTATCCTTCTTTACGACATAGAGTTTGAAGCCCTCACCGATCTTCTCGTAGGTAGTAAAACGTCTCCTGCATACAAGGCACTGCCGACGACGTCTAATTTGTCTGCCGCCATCGCTCGAACGCGAATCAATAACCTTATCCCGGTCTTCCTTACAAAAGGGACATTTCATTTCGTCTCTCGCATCTCGTATTGCATCTTGCGTTCGAGATACATTCGTTAGCCGACGCTTTTCATCCGGATCTTTTTTCTTAAAGCTTTCTTACCAGCCACAGGCAACCCGCTCCTCAAAGTTCATCAAGCTAACTCTACATATAGAATATCATGAGTATTGTAACACCAATATATAGTATGTCAAAAAAATTTTGACGCTAATTGCTAAATTTTTGCCGGCACCAATTTATGGGTTAGTAAGCCCTAAAGAACTTGAAAGTGCCGTTTTAAGGCGAACCTTGACATAAGTACCGTCCCGACGGGAACATATCTCAGAATACCATTCCTTTTAAAGCTTATTCTTGCAAGAACGGGTAACAGGAATCGAGATACGCAGTAAAAGCGAGGATTCCGGCCTCAGCAGTCATGGCATACAGAATCCTTCAATTCGAGCAAAGAAAAGGCTTCTGCAAAATTGAAGTTAGGCATATATTATTTTAGAAAATCAGTTTCACGATTTTCTAAAAATAATCGGGTACCGTATGATAACACATTATCGAGTAAAACATTACGCATCTTGTTTTAGAAAGAAAAAATCAAAAGAAAAGATTTTTTCTTTCCAAAAGCATGCCTAACTTCAATTTTGCAGAACTCATAGCGAAGAAAAAAACGGAGAAAAAGATTTTGCATAAAAAAAGCCTCTGCGCAGAGAACGCAGAGGCCAACTCGGAAAGAAACTTATACAACCCCCCCTCAGGTCTGGTACTAAGCTTTCACGTCCTGTGAAAGCGTCGTTTCTAATCCGCCAACTCCTTCCTTCTTGCTACATTTAAAGTTTACTATAAAATTCCTCAAAAGCCAAATCGAGACACATACTTTGTCTACTTTTTTTACGGCCCGATAAAACGAACGCTCCCCCATGCGTTATACGCCTGCTTTTCGTCTCGTCTTGTTCCGGCCGGCTTTATACCTCTTCGATTTCGGCCTTGCTTTTCAATCCATCTATAAAATTATCAATCGCTTCCGACCGCATCTGTTGTTTGAGTAATTCCGTGATCCGGTCTTTTACATCTTCAAGGTTTGCCACAGCCGCCGGCTCTCTTGCATATACCTTAGCGATATGAAAGCCGAAACGGGTGCGAAAAATGTCACTGACCTGGCCGGCGCCTAAATTGAAAACCACATCCTCAAACTCCTCCACCATCTGTCCTTTCATAACGAAGCCCAGGTCACCGCCGCTGTCGGCACAATCGGTATGTTTATCAACGACCGCTTCAAAAGCCTCGCCGCTTTTCAATTCTTGGTATGCCTGGCTTATCGCCTCATAAGCAGTCTGTTCATCCGTCTGCCAGTTTACATATTTGACGATATGAGACACCCTGGCCCGCTCGCCCGATTTGAACTGCTCCTGATTTTCCTCGTAATATTTCCGGATAGCAGCCTGAGACGGTTTCGGCAGTTCTTTGCAGACCTGGCCGATCCTCTGCTCGACTCTCATCTGCTTCTCGATGTCCCTTTTTATTTGCTTGTCGTTTTCGGCGTTGAAATCCTTGTAGAGCTGCTCCGGCTCCTTGTATTGCTCCTTGAGCTTCGCCAGAGCGGCCTGAACCTGATCGGGCGGTATTTTCTCGCCGTTCTTTTCCGCTTCCTGATTGATTAAGATTTTTTCAATCACATTTTCTCTGGACCAGTCGAGCAGTTGGGCCTCTCGCTCTTCGATGTCCTGGTCGGCAAACACCCGTTCATAATCCGGTCTCAGCCTATGAACTTCCTGCTGTATCGCCGAATCCTCAATCTTTTCACCATTCACAATCAATGCCATATTTCGCCTTTCGTATCGCACTTAAAAGTTTCAATTAAAATTTCGACCTAACCGCCTCTTGCTTTTGCGTACCAGTCGGGGTCCTGGGCCAATTTTTCTCTTGCCTCGTTTGTCATCATCTCAAAGGCAGGGTGAGTGCTCCGCCACGAACGCTCCGTAAACGGGCTTCGACGCATCTTTTCTATCTCTGGCTCGACCTCGTTGAAGTAGCTGCCGTAGATGTGCAGCGAATCGCTGATATCGACATACCTGCCGACCTTCACCGGCTCGCCTCGTTTGTCGGCGATCCCGTCGGCTATTTTCTTTTGAAGGTCGGTCAGGGCGTAGACATTCATGAACCACGCCTTGTAAAGGTCCCTGCTTCGCCAGTGCGTATTCATATTGAGCTTAAGCTCGCCTGCTTCGTTGGCCAGCAGACGGCACCATATCCTCTGAAGGCAGGGCGGGTCGTCCGTAGGCGGATCCGCCGTCGGCATCCAGGTTATGGCCTGAGCCCTTCGGCCGTACCCGGCCTGCGAGAGGTAATCGATAATGTACTGAATCTGGTCTATTTTCCTGAAAGGTTTCGGCGAAGCGGGATCCCGGATATCTTCAACCGGACAATACGAAAAGAGCCGTTCGTGATACGTATAGGTCCACTTGCCGGCGGCAGCGTCGATCCAGTGGTCGTGAATCCCGTTAACAACTTCCTGCCGATACGATTCAAGCTCCTCGGGCCCGCCGGGGAAATTCTTGTGAATCCGGGGCTCGGCGAACGGGTTGCTGACAGCAATCATTACCGTAGCGTCTTTGCTCGGCGGGTCTTGCGGCTTATCGTATTGAGTCTTGACATCGAAGCCCTTGTCCCATACGGCCAGAACAGCTTTTTCCCATGCCTCAGGCACACAATCGGCGGTTATCGAAATCACAGGAATATTAGCAACAGATACGGCAGTTTTCATCTATGCATTCCTTTACAAATTTTTCTTCCTATTCCTATTTCAAATTACCAAGGTCGATTTCTTCTTTGGTTATATTGTACATTTCGCGGTAACGCTCCGGCAAATCGGCAAGCGCTCTTTTAGCGAAGAAGGCGTACTTACTCTCCGGCCACCTCTGAATAATGTCCCGGCAGCTTTTGACCATCTGCCCGTATCCCATTACAGGCAGTCTTCCCATTTTCCGCTGATTCTCAACCCAAATCCAGAGTTTCTGTGCCTCGATATCATCCTCCATCTCGAG
>Ga0315288_10003004_pt1 | contig 21516 bp, 13 predicted proteins | sample YL17G11_20_MG_FD_203454 | JGI IMG/M metagenome (GOLD analysis project Ga0315288, IMG submission 203454) | Sediment microbial communities from Yellowstone Lake, YNP, Wyoming, USA - YL17G11_20 | ecosystem: Environmental > Aquatic > Freshwater > Lake > Sediment | place: USA: Wyoming | collected...
ACAACTTTCTCCTCGATTATTCCGGTGAGGTTGTCTTCCCCGACTTTTCGGATGAACCTGCTGAGAACGCTTCTCGGATAGCCCGTTTCGCCTATCTTTATCAGGCACAGTTTTCTCAGTCGTTGATCCACGTCAAGCAGTCTAGTCATTTCTCTTAGACTGCGAACGCCCTTCATTTTCATAACAATGAAAGTTCTGAAAACCCCTAAGGGATTCCTTGGAGGTCTCCCAGGCCCAACCGTGTGAAAGCAACTGTGCACTGCAGCTTTAGCAAAACTTAAGTCTACGTTCCTGAAGAGGGTTTCCAGGGTCTCGTGTTCATCTTGTCCCGCTGGGATTCACCTCCTAAGCTTGGACGTAAGCCACAAAATACGAGACCCCAACGGCATTAATTAATTTAGGGACAAGCCAGCGCGCTAACGCATGAAAATGAGAAAGCCAATACTACACGTCGATCAGCTTGACTATTCGTGTTTGTTGAAGTTCAAGATGGCTATGGATATGTCGCGCATGTTGACTGTTGCATCGTTGTTGATGTCTGCGTTCGCATTCCAGTTGGCTGAGCTTGGTTTGCTGTTGAAACGGATTATCAGATAACTGACGTCTCGCATATCGCACTTTCCATCATAAACACCCAGTGTCGGGCCTGATATGTCCCCTGGAACGCCCACATGGACGGGAATGTTGCAGGTGCAGTTGTTGTCAGCTGTGTTGGTTTCGTTCGCAACGGGGTCTGCGACTGCGGTCATGGTGTAGTTGCCATAGGCGACACCTGTAGTGTTCCAAGTAAACATTAGAGCTGCGGAATCTCCGCCAGCCAAGTCAACAATCGTTTCTGCACTTATGACGGGCAGAAAGTACTTCCAGATTTCATAGCCTTCGTGCAGCGCATAAGTAACGAGGTCTGAAAGACCCACAACACCGTAAGGCGGAGCTATGTCGGCTCGGCTGTCGGCTGGCGGCACTGTCCGTCCATAGTTCGCGTCTATGATGTCATTGTCTGCCTGGTTGATGTAACCGTCTCTGTTGCAGTCTCCCATGTGCCAGAATACGTTCCACTCTTCAGGCGTAAACGTGCCGTTCCCATAATAGGCTGTGACGTTGAAGGTTTCAGGGTAGTCGCCTTGGTTTGCTGCTGTTACGCTCATGTTTAAGCTGTAGCCCAGACCAACAACGGTCTTGAAAGGCGAAACGTTCATGATGGCTACGTCATGCTGAGGCGTATAAGGATTCATTAGTGGATAGTGGTCTGTATTGTTTTCGTCAATGACGTATTGCGTATCGCCTATGCCATCGCTTCCTGTTTCATTTTGATATAGGCCTGAGAACAGGTCTACCCCGGTGTAGTCGCTCCAGTAGTTGCCGCCAGAAAGATAACCATCATCCCAAGAGTTCGCATAACCCGAAAGCTGAATATACACAAGTTGACTATTACTGACGAAATTGTTATGGTAAAAAACATTGTTTTGAGAAGAAGAGTAGAGCCAAATACCGTAAATCTTGTTTGCCGTGATGTTATTGCCCGATAGAGTGTTATTGAAAGAAGAGTAGAGCCAAATACCGTATTCGTCGTTTGTTGTAACATTGTTGCCCGACAAAACATTGTTGCCAGTCCAAACGTCGAGTAAAATGCCATCCCTGTTTCTCGCGACGTTGTTACCAAACAAAATATTGTCATCAGAAAAGGCATATAGCCCCACACCATACCCCTTGTTTGCCGCAATATTATTGTCCGATAGAGTGTTCTGAGAGGAGTAGAGTACAATACCATCCCCGTCGCTTGTCGTAACGTTGTTGCCCGATAGAGTGTTATTGCAAGAACCTTCTGTGAGGTAAATACCATTTCCGTTGTTTGCGACATTGTTGCCAAACAAAGTGTTGTTAGAGGAAGACTCGAGCCGAATGCCATCCCAGCTGTTTGCCGTAACTTCGTTGCCAATCAAGGTGTTGCCAGAAGAAGAGCTAAGCCAGATGCCATAATCGTTGTTTGCTGTTATGTTGTTTCCAGATATTGCATTGTCTGAAGAATCTGTGAGGTAAACGCCATAGTCGTTGTCTGTCACGTTGTTTTCGTAAACCGTGTTGTTTATGGACGAGTCGAGCTGAACACCGACGTGATTGTTCAGCACGTTGTTGTGTTCGACCTTTGTGTTTTTGCTGTTAGCTAGTAGAATGCCCTGATAGTTGTTTCTCAGGTCAAGCCCCTCAACTCTGATGCCAGATGAGTTTGCTACTGCCACGTACCCTGCGTCTGATGGAATTTGACCACCTTCTTTGTTGACCCAATAGTAGATCGGTTTCCCGTCCACAGTGTTTGAGCTGTCTATGTCCTGGAAGTAAGAGAGGGAATAATATGCATCTTCGATTCCGAAATTGAACTTGTGTCCACTGATGTTGTTGTTTCTGAGCATGTTGGAGTCATTTGGATACCGTATCGTAACTCCGTAACCTACAAGAATCTCTTCCCCGTATTCGTCATGCCAGACTCCCATGGCTACCTTGTTTCCGATCAACAAGTTGAATTGGGAACCTTCAAGCAGTATTCCAAAGAAATTGTCCCATAGGTTGTTGTCTGCTATGTTGTTCAGACTTGAATCTACAAGGTTTATGCCCTCCCCGTTGCTCCGAATGCTGTTCTCGGCTACAGAGTTGTTGACAGAATTGTAAAGCGCAATACCAACAGAATCCGCCGGGTTCGCGCGTCTTAAAGGACGCACTTCGTTCTGCAAAATGGTGTTGTTGAAGCACCGGTCGAGCATTATGCCGTATCCGTTGTATGGAACATATGTAATGTTGTTCCGGACTATTCTATTGTTTGCAGAGGGTCCGCCGCCATCGGGATTGCGGCCTTCAACCCTGATTCCGTATAGACACATTGTTATGTTGTTCGCGGAGATTGTGATGTCTGAAGATATTTCGATCCGGATTGCCCCGCCGAACGCTTCGATCTGAGTGTTCTGCACCGTCACGTTCGTTCTTCCCAGCAAGGTCATTCCAACCCCTGAGGCGCTTGTATTTGTCTCACCTTGAAGGGAGTGTCCCGCACCGTCTACTACTATGTTGTCTCTCTCCACGACAATCATGCCAGTAACATTGCCAGTAAAGGAGTACGTAGTGTTGTCCAGAGTGGAAACGGGTGTCGTCGGAGGCTCAATACTTCCATCAGCCCTAATGTAAATGGTTCCTATTGCTTTGGCTGGTTGAATGTTGAGTGCAAAAGTGAAAATGCTGATAAGCAACAGAATGAGCATTATTTCAGAAACAGATTTCCTGAACAAGTCTCCAATCCCCTAATATGGCTAGTTAAACCTTGAAAATAACGCTTGTGGAACACTCTTCTATGACGTCGTTCAAAGATAGGAGAACGGGGACTTGGTTTACTCGTGTTTGTTGAAGTTGAGTATGGCTATGCTGATGTCTCGCATGTTTACTGTTGCGTCGTTGTTGATGTCTGCGTTCGCATTCCAGTTTGGCGATGATGGTTTGGTGGTGAATAGTAGAATCAGGTAGCTTATGTCCCTCATGTTTATAATGCCATCGTAGACGCTTTGTGTGGGGCCTGAAATGTCTCCGGGAACACCAACGTGTACTGAAACAATGCATGTGACGTTGTTGTCCACAATATCAGTTTCATTTAGAACTGGCTGCGCGCATGCACTTATTGTGCAGTTGCCATAAGCAAGACCTGATGTGTTCAAAGTGAATACGATGTTTGTTGAGCTGTCAGTTTCTAAAGTAATAGGTTTTGCCCCAAACTGGGTGCTATTGGCGTAGAGGGTGACGTTGAAGGTTTCAGGGTAGTCGCCTTGGTTTGCTGCTGTTGTACTTATGTTTAGGCTGTAACCCAGACCTACAACGGTCTTGTGCGAAACGTTCATGATGGCTATGTCATGCTGAGAAGTCCAGTTGTGTCCTGCAGAAGCTATGGTACCCCACGTTGATGGGTTTCCCATGGGGTTACTTGGCTCCATGCCAGGAGGCCAGCTGAGCATCTCCGGTGAACTTGCATTTAGCCCCCGATAGCGTACGAAGACGGCTCCGATGGTTTTTTCTACTCCAGCAACGACGTTGACCTTAGAGTACGTGATGTTGAATTCGACCTGCCACCCATCAAGAGTTGAATTTACCACGGCAGTCCAGCCAGACACTTCATTGAAGCCCCACGTTCCGCCAGTCACGTTAGCTTCAAGAAGCGTTCCGTTGCGGTACACGCCCAGTCCTATGTCATCTGCTTGTGGCGTGAGGCTTCCGTCGTGGTCAACATCAATCGTAACAACTATGATATCCTCATCGTGAAACTGGTCTTCCGGGTTGTTGAATCCGATGTAAAGATTCATACCGTTTTGCTTGACAAAGACCTCCGTGTTCTTAAAGGCTACCGAAGCCGCATCACTCCATTCACTAACACTAATTGCACCATCAACTGTTGGAGTTGAACCATAAACAGCAGCAATCTCATAGCGTCCTGAAATTACATACGGGACCATAGACGGATAATGATCTGTGTTGTTTGCGTCAATGACATACGGGACGTCACCAATGCCATCATGGTTTGCATCGGTTCCAGTGTAGTCGCTCCAGTAGTTCCCTCCAGAAGGATAACCATCATCCCAGACATTCGTTGAGCTTCCGCTGTAGACTTGAATACTGTTGTTTATGAGGTTGTTATGGCAGAATTTGTTGTCAGCAGACCCATAGAGATAGATGCCATAATCGTTGTTTGAAATGGTATTTCCAATAAAAGTGTTATATTTTGCATTATTGCCAAGCTGGATACCAGCGTCGTTCGAGTGAACTCTATTGTTCATTACTGTGTTGTAATATTCACCTCCCCCCCAAAACTGGAATCCACATACGTTGTCCGTCACAGTGTTGTTTATGATTGTGTTGCTGCTCGAAAGTTGAATGATATTTGCACCCCCGACACTAATGCCGTGGACGCGGTTTGACATCAATATATTGTTGGCTATCGTGTTACTAGAAGAAGAAAAAAGGTAGATGCCTTCATTGCCGTTGCTTGTTATGTCATTTCCAGTTATGCTGTTGTGTGAAGACTCGTATAGCCAGATACCATCATCGCTGTTGTTTGTTATGTGGTTTCCGACTACGTTTGTGTAGCTTGTTCTGCAAAGGTACACGCCTATGACTGTGTTGGATAGGCTTAGGTTCTCTACTCTTATGCGCGTGCAGTCGACGAGTATCACCTGCCCTGCATCTTCAACCACAATATCTGACACGTCCTCAAGGTAGACCAGAGGCTTGCCATTCACCGAGTTATCTACGACTATATTCCCGTCGGTGCTGCCCCAGACATACAAGCCGTCGTTAACAAAGATGTTCCCAATGATGCTATTATGTGAAGTACCGGAGTCAAAATAAATTCCATAGTCATTGTTTGCAATATTGTTTCCAGAGATAGTGTTGTTTGACGAATAATCGAGCTTGATGCCAATTCCGAATGCTTTGATTTCCGTGTTCTTGATTGACACATTGCTTATGCCAGACAAATAGAAACCCATTCCGATTTCCATGCCTTGGAGTGCGTATCCGTTTCCGTCTATTACTATGTTGTTTCTTTCAACCATAATGGAATCATTAATGCTGTCTGTGAACGTGTAGGTAACGTTGTCCAGCGTGGAAATTGGCGCGTCTGGTGGGTCTATGCTTCCGTCAGCCCTGATGTAAATCGTTCCGCTGGCTTTGGCTGGTTGAATGTTGAATGCCAAAGTGAACATGCCTGTTAACAGCAGTATGAGCATTATTCCAGAAAGAGATCTCTTGAGCAAGACTCCAATCTCCTGAATCTAGTAGTTGAACCTTGAAAATAACGCTTGTGGAACACTCTTCTATTGCCTTCTGAGTCACGCGGTCACTAGTGTGCGTGCCAAGTCCTACGTCGTTTCTGAGAAGTTAATCATTTTCTCGCATAGTCTCGCATAATCTCGCAGTCTGTCTTGACATAGAACTTTGTTTCAAAAGACAGATAACTCTTTGAAACCTATGCTTTAACTGTACATTTTCAGGAGAAAGGAGGAGGTGATGCAATGAACAAGAAAGACTTAGTTATTGTTGCTTTGGCTACTTTCTGTTTGACGGCCACACTCTTCACAATTTTGCCTTCAAGAAGCGGTATCCCTTATGATCCTTGGGCAGACGTAAGCGGGCCAACCATAGGGACTGAAGATGGAACAATAAACATGAGAGACATTTCCTATTTGATTCAGATGTTTGGTACGAGTGGAAGTACAACGAAAGATGTGAACGTGACAAACTGGCCCCAATACAAGATTGTGACTTTACCAACCTACAATATGTCATGGATAGATGGAAATGCTTTCCTCTACCTTGATTACCCAATTTACCTGGGAGGATTCAGCAGAGCATACGTCCTGATTGAACCAGAGCGTGGTAATGTAAGTCCTGGGAATCATGTCGTAAGTGTAGGATTATATGGCATACAATGGGGACTCGATTCAACATTTTCATCTAACGCTGCTGAAGGCTTCTCCTACGACAGTTCAAAATCGCCAGTGACGACAATTTACATCATAGATGGTCGAATATCTAGTTGGGTAAGCCCGAATTGGTCCGAAGACTCACACTTGACGATTAAAGCGCCCTATATGCAACTGATTCTGAAAGCAAATGCAACCTCAAGCACTGGCTGGTTAAATATCAAAGTAATCACGTATCTTAGAAACGAGTAGCCAAACCATCATCCTTTTTTCCGTTCAATTTTGACGCTCTTCTGAATCATAATAGTGCGCACGCAGCAGAAGACTCTGGCAAAACTTCCATTCCTTTTTCTCATAGTGTAGTAAGCTCTTGTCTTTGTGAAGTCTTATTAAATTGAATAATTAGGGCGCGCATGAGGGACCCAACCATTATTCTTTTCTTTCTGTATTGGAGGTGGAATTGCCACAAGTCATAAGAACTGAAAGAGAAAATATAACAAATGATGTGGCATGAAACGGAAATGTGCATTCTTGACGGTTTTTTTCATAATTCTTATGACCAGCTTGTTTTCGGCACTTGAAGTCCAGAGAGTCGAGGCGTCTGGAACAATATATGTTAGAGCTGATGGAAGCGTTGACCCGCAGACAGCACCTATTTCCACGGTGGATAACGTCACCTACGTGCTAACTGGCAACATTACTAGCGATGCTGACGGTATAGTTGTTGAAAGGAACAACACTGTAATTGATGGTGCAGGCTATACGGTTCAAGGAGCGGGAAGCGGAAACGGAATAGAAATAGCCTCAAGTAATGTAACAGTCAAAAACTTGAATATTGAGGAATATGTTGCTGGCATTTATCTCCTCTATGGTTCAAACAACAGATTTTCTGGAAACAGAATAACGAACAACGGTCAGGGCATCGACCTCTCCTATTCCTCAAACAATACCGTTTCTGGAAACAACATAACAAACAACGGGTGTGGCGTCTATCTTGATGTATCTTCTTCGCATAATATCATTTCTGAAAACGTGTTTGTCAATGACGGTCTGTTGGTATACAATGATTGTTATGGAAATGTTGTAGTGGATAACTCTGTGAATGGTAAACCATTGGTGTATCTTGAGGGCATTTCTCATCAAAGTGTGGATGAGGCTGGACAGGTAATACTTGTCGACTGCGGATACATAAAGGTTGAGAACCTTGACTTGTCTAACACAACCGTCGGGCTGCAACTGGTGCGAACAGAAAACACAACCGTTGCTGGAAACAACGTAACAGCAAACGACGGGTCTGGCATCAGCCTCGCCTCTTCTTCACACAATAACATTTCTAGCAACATCATAGCAAACAACGGGGAAGACGGCATCGAACACAGTGATTCGTTTAACAACAGCATAACTGGTAACAACATAACAGCAAACGGAGATCAAGGCATTTACCTCGTTCAGTCTTTCAACAACAGTATATCTCGAAACAACATAATGGACAATGATGAAGGCATTCATCTCGAAAGCTACGGTCTCGAAGATACCTGTGTCAACAACAGCATTTCTGGAAACAACATAGCAAACAACGGGTTGGGCATCCTCTGCCATGGTTCCAACAACAGCATTTGTGGAAACAACATAAGAAACAAAACAAACTTCGGGAATGGCATTTATCTCGTTAAATCCTCAAACTTCAACAGCATAATTCAGAACAACATAACAGACTGGTTTGTGAGCGTCGCGCTTCAGTCGTCCTGCAACAACAGCATAATTGGAAACAACATAGCAAACAGCTATGATGGCTTTCGCTTTAGCCTAGGCTCTTCTAACAATTCCATCTATCACAACAATCTTGTCAACAACACCGAACAAGTGTATTCTTCCCAGTCTGGTTATGCTAACCTTTGGGACGACGGTTACTCTTCAGGCGGCAACTACTGGAGTGACTACAACGGAGCAGATGCAAACCACGATGGCATAGGCGACACTCCATACATCATTGACGCAAACAACACGGACCGTTACCCACTCATGACTCCATATATCATTCCAGAGTTTCCAGTATTCCTCATTCTGCCCTTATTCTTCATAGCAACGCTACTGGCAGTCGCGATCTGTAAAAGAAAACGTAATCAAGAAATAGATAAGCCGCGCATGATACTTCCATAGGGTAATTTATCAGACCATTAGAGAACCATGCAACCAAACCATTGAAACCATTCAGAACACTCTCTAAAATCTTTCTGGTGAGTGTTAGTACGAAGTCGACAGCTGAATAAATGAATGATTTGGGGTCATTGAAAAAGCGCGCGCTAGCACCAAATATCATTGACCAAAAGTCTGATTGTGGGAAACAGGTGACTCTCACTGTTCAGCGGTATTTCGCTTTTTGTCTTGTATCATTGAATAGGCGCGCGCAAGGTTATTGTTTCTCCAAAAAAGGGTCGGCGGAGCTTTGATAGGGTCATTCCGACTTACTGCAAGAAATGCGGATTTCATGGAAATCTACAAGGAAATGAATGAAAGGAAGGATTAGAAGTCGCGCGCGCCACTATCTTCCTACAGTTTCAATTCTGACTTTCGTTCTAGAATAGCTTTCGAAACCAAATCGACAAATTCCTTCATATCTGGCACGGTCGTTGTAATCTCGTGCCTCTTAGCCCTAATCAAAACAAAATTCTTACCACCAAAGACCGACTGGACTACCGTTTTGCCTCCAGAATGCGTAACACTAACCCCATAAAATTTAGACCACCCACCCTTAGATTTTCCCAGCCCAGTTTCCCTATACTTCACCGTCTTGCCAAACGACGGATTAATCTTTCCAGCATCAGTTTCAATCTCAACAATTTCTTCCAAAGGGACCCTTACACGATGAAAAGGAAAAGCAGAAACAATCAGCTCCCTATCGGTAAGCTCATGGTAATTGAAGAAAATAATCTTAACAGTGCAAAGAACAGCCACGAACGTAGAGATGGCTAAGACTCCCAATACCAATAAAGAACGAACATTACCCTTCATAGGGGGACTAGTTTGGATTGCCCCAGTCCAAAACACAACAGCCCCAGTCACGCAAAGAACAGTTGCAACAAAAAAACCAACCATTACAACATATATCATGCGACTGACAGGCAGCCTGAACTTAAGACTCACTTCCCCCATAAACCAGCCAACCAAACAATACTATGCCTCCTCCGCTTTAAAAAAGTCTGATGTATATGTAGATTGCATAGGTCTCCGCGCGCGCTACTATTCGTGTTTGTTGAAGTTGAGGACGATTGTGAGTATGTCTTTCATGTCAACTCGGCCGCTACCATCTAAGTCTGCGTCAATATTCCATCGCGGGTATCCGCGGAAAGAGTTGAAAGCTTGCACAGCCATCAGAACATCCCTCATATTGACCATTCCATCGTCATTTACGTCTCCCAACAAGCGCAAGCGTGCAACATACTGGTTCATCAAAGGATAACGGTCCGTGTTGTTAGCATCGATAACATACGGTACGTCACTTATCCCGTCAGTTCCAGTCAAGTTTTGATATGGACCAGTGTACACGTCTATGCCAGAGTAGTCGCTCCAGTAGTTTCCGCCAGAAGGATAGCCATTGTCAAACATGTTTGTCGACGGAGGGTCAGAAGGATCGTCCCACGAAAGGTCATAGACTTGACGAGTGTTACTGATGAAGTTGTTGTGACACACAATGTTGTCTGAGGAGTTAGAGAGTGTTATGCCATTCTCATTGTTTTCTATGCTGTTTTCGGTAATACTGTTGTTGTAAGAGTTATCGAGATAAATGCCACTTCCCCAGTCGTTTGCTGTTATGTTGTTTCCGTCTATGCTATTGTGTGAAGAGCGATAAAGCCCTATGCCGCTTCCCTTGTCTGACGTTATGTTGTTCTTCGTTATGCTGTTGTTGAAAGAGCCATCGAGCATTATGCTTTCCGCATCGCCTTTTACGGTGTTTTCGGAAATGACGGTGTCGTTTGTTTCACACAATAATATGCAGCGAAGTGTTCTGGATAGGTTGAGGTCTTCAATCATTATGCCCCTGCATCGGACAAGTACTATCTGTCCTGCATCAGCCACGCTGTAGTCTGATAGGTCTTCAAGATATGCGAGGCGTTTGCCATTTACGGTATTGTTTTCCACAGAGTTCTGATAAGAGAAGCGAACACTAAGGCCATCATTGAAGAACTCGTTTCCAGTTATGCTGTTATTTGAAGAGCCGTCGAGCACTATGCCATAAAGTCCGCTTGTAAAGTTGTTACCCACTATGCTGTTGTTTGAAGAGGCATACAGCCGCATTTCAAAGCCTCTGTCTGACATGTTGTTCCAGTTTATACTGTTGTTTGAAGATAGATAGAGCATCACACCATCACCGTTGTTTGTCATGTTGTTGCCAACTATGGTGTTGTTTGAAGAGTAACCCACGCCTACCCCCATATCTCCGTTGTCTGTTACATTGTTCTCTATTATGCTAATGCTGTACGACTCATCAAGATAGACTCCATGATCGTAACTCCTGACTGATGTGCTCTTGATCGTCACGTTGTTCCTATTCGAAAGGTCTATTCCCGTGCCGCTTCCACTTCCCTGAAGCGTGTAGCCTGCCCCATCAACCACAATGCCGTCCTTCTCAACGATTAAACCATCAGCATCGCTGGCCACATTGTCAGTCAAGGTATACGTGACATTGTCAACTGTTGAGATCGGTGCATCGGGTGGGTCTATGCTTCCGTCAGCCCTGATGTAGATGGTTCCGCCTTCTGCTTTTCCTAGGCGAGTATTGAATGCGAATCCTAACATGCTAATCAGAAGTGAAATCATAAGAAATGCGGAAAACAACTGTCTCTTCATTCTCAGCTCTCCCCTTCCCAGTATATACGTGAAGTGCAACTGGAGTTTAAGACTTGTGGAAAGATCTTCTATCGCAACATAGTCGTTCGCTATTCGTGTTTGTTGAAGTTCAAGATGGCTATACTAATGTCTCGCATGTTGACTGTTGCATCGTTGTTGATGTCTGCGTTTGGATTCCAGTTTGGCGATGAAGGTTTGGTAGTGAATAGCAGAATCAGATAGCTTATGTCCCGCATGTTTGTAATGCCATCATAAACGCCTTGTGTAGGACCTGAAATATCTCCCGGAACACCGACATGTACTGAAACAATGCATGTAACGTTGTTATCCACAATATCGGTCTCATTTGGAACTGGCTGCGCACATGCACTCATTGTGCAGTTGCCACAAGCAAAGCCAGTCGTATTCCACTTGAACGTTATGGTTGTGGAAACACCCGCTTCAAGCATAACAGGTTGCATCTCGACCTGCGTGCTGTTGGCGTAAAGGGTGACGTTAAAGGTTTCAGGGTAGTCGCCCGAGTTTGTTGCTGTTACGCTTATGTCTAGGCTGCAGCCCAGACCGACCACGGTCTTAAGCGAAGCGTTCATGATGGCTACATCATGCTGAGGAGTATGAGGATTCATGAGTGGGTAACTGTCCGTGTTGTTGCTGTCGAAGGCAAAATGTGTATCTCCAATGCCGTCACTTCCAGTCTCATTCTGAAAAGGACCAGTGTACAAGTCTGTGCCAGCATAGTCGCTCCAGAAGTTTCCGCCAGAAGGATAACCATCATCCCAAGCGTTTGTTGAAGCGTAGCTGTCAACTTGCGGAGTGTTGTTGACGAAATTGTTACGGTATATGCCGTTGTTTAAGGCAAAATCAAGCCAGATGCCACCGCCGTTGTTTGTTACGTTGTTTTCGCTTACGATGTTGTTTGAACAGTAACTGAGTTGGATGCCATTGCCGTTGTTTGTTATGTTGTTTTCGCCTATGCTGTTACAGTTTGAAGAGAAAGAGAGCCCAATGCCATAGCTGTTGTTTGTTATGGTGTTTCCGCCTATGCTGTTATTTGAAGAAGAACTGCCGAGGTTAATGCCATCATTGCCGTTTGCTGTTATGTTGTTTCCTGAAATGCTGTTGTTGCTGGAAGAATCCAGATAAATACCCTCATAGAAGTTTCTGATGTTTGTGTTTTTGATTGTTACCTTGCTCCTCCCAGAGAGGTCTATTCCTTTGTATGGATAGCCTAATGTGCCTTGAACCGTGAAGCCTGCCCCATCAACCACAACGTTGTTTCTTTCAACCACTATGCCATCAGCATCGCTGGTGATGTTGCCAGTCAAGGTGTAAGTTACATTGTCAGCGGTTGAGATGGGAGCATCGGGCGGGTCTATGCTTCCATCAGCCCGTATGTAAATGGTTTCGCCTTCTGCTTTTCCTGGGCGAGTATTGAATACCAATCCCAACATGCCAGTCAGAAGTGAAATCACCAAAAATGCGGAAAATAGCTGTCTCCCGATTCTCAGCTCTCTCCCCTTCCCAGTATACAGTTGAAGTGCAACTAGAGTTTAAGATTTATGGAAAGATGTTCTACTCGCCTAGCTTTCATGAATCGTTTACTCTGATGCAACCGCATTCTCGCAACAGGTAATTCAGAATCGATGGTCACCACAACGAATGCTGTCAGTGCTAGAGCCTGGTTGTGGGTTCCTCAGGTCTATGGGCTTGCTTTCCAACGAAACAGAAAAACGGGGAGCTGCCCAAGCCTACCATTCATTCATTCAGTTGCAGACTGCGTGCAAACACCCACCTAAGAAGAACAAGAGTCAGCTGAACAATTCAACATTGATTAATGGTTCTTTATAGACTGATAAAGTACCCACCGCCATATGAAAAATTTGAAGGAACTTCAATTCTTTGTTCGTCCGAGCAACAGCAACCTTTCAAATTCTTCTTTCGTTTCTATCGGAGTATGGCTGTTTGTACCTTTGTTGGGTAAAGTTTTCTCCCCTCTCCTCCTCCCAGTACTGCTATAGAAACAGACTGAACTAAACCACGCATGGAGTAGATGTTTTACACGGTTTGTTGAGCAGAATTGAGCTATACTCAAAAGATATTCTATTGAGTAGAATATCTCCCTAGACGGTTTTCAGGAAGAAAAAACAGAAAAAGAATAGGAGATTACCGCGGTTTCCACAGGCGTACTCGCACATAATTCCAGTATGGGTCTGTTGCGCCTCTGTAGAGCGTGATGGTATTTGAAGATGAATCGACCCAGGCAAGGCCAGACTCGGTCCCGGTCTTGACAAGCAAAAGGTCAACGCCGCCCGCACCAAAAGAAGCTGTGTTGCCTGCTAGCGCGTAGCCACCGTCGCTCGTCTGTACCAAAGCATACGCATCTTCCCAGTCTGTTCCTCCATTGGTCTTGTTCCACTGCATGTTGCCACCTGCGTCGGTTTTTACTAGCCAAAAATCCCCGCCTTCAGCGCCGAAAGAATATGTCCAGCCTGCTAGAGCATATCCTCCGTCACTCGTCTGCACCAAAGCAAACGCATCATCATCGCTTGTTCCTCCGTAGGTTTTGTTCCACTGCACCGTGCCAGATGTATCAGTCTTCACCAGCCAGAAATCCTGGTTACCAGCACCGAAAGACTCTGTGATGCCTGCTAGAGCGTATCCCCCGTCAGTCGTCTGTACCAAAGCATACGCATCATCATAGTCTGTGCCTCCGTAGGTCTTGTTCCACTGCATGTTGCCAGAAGCATCAGTCTTAACAAGCCAAAGATCATCCGTGCCAGCGCCAGCAATACCTGTCCTGCCTGCTAATGCGTATCCTCCGTCGCTTGTCTGTACCAAAGCATTCGCATCATCATAGTCTGTGCCTCCGTAGGTCTTGTTCCACATCACGTTGCCAATAGCATCCGTCTTAACCAGCCAAAAATCATCGCCGCCAGCGCCGAAAGAGTTTGTGGAGCCTGCTAGAGCGTATCCGCCATCATCAGTCTGCACCAAAGCACCCACATAATCAAGGTTTGTTCCTCCGTACGTTCTGTTCCACTGTGCATTGCCGTTTGCATCCGTCTTTACTAGCCAAAAATCATCGCGTCCAGCGCCGAAAGAACCTGTGAAACCTGCTAACGCGTATCCGCCATCACCAGTCTGCACTAAAGCGTTCGCCATATCAGTGCCTGTTCCTCCGTAGGTTTTGTTCCACTGCGCCGTGCCAGACGCATCAGTTTTGACCAGCCAAGCATCAGAGTCTCCAGCGCCGAAAGAATATGTCCAGCCTGCTAGAGTGTATCCTCCATCACCCGTCTGCACCAAAGCCTCCGCACCATCATTTCTTGTGCCTCCGTAGGTCTTGTTCCATTCTGGTGTTTTCTGTCGTGCATCCACGATCATATCCGCACCCGTCAGGTTTAGGTTGTGCGTCAGCGTGTAATTCTGGTTGGTTTGGCCTGTGAGGTTGATCCATCCAGTGTCATATGCCGAAGACATGACAGCGGACCTTTCTATCGGTATCCCATGCGTATTGAAAAGCGAGATTTCGTACGCTATGTCCCTCATGTTTATTACTCCATCTGGGACGCCTTGAGTCGGGCCGCTCACGTCTGCCCATGGATCATACTGGCCTGCATCTAGAGTGCCACTCCTAGTAGGAGCAGCCATCAATAACACATTCATCAAACACCCTATGCTAAAGACCACGATAATCAACCTTCTATTTACCAATGATTTCATCTTTCCTTTCTCCCTTCAGAAGTCACCTGAAATACTACTCAGACAGGCATATTTGACTTGTGGAATCGAATACTAGGAGAAAAGTTCCGCTAGAAAAAAAGTCAGTGTATTTTCATAGAAAGGAAAAAGGGGGAAGGCGTGGGAGAAATCTCCAATCTTTCATAAGGCTAATATTCATGGTTGCCTCTCTCTCGTTTGGTATATCAAGCGAACGAAAAGCCAACTATTTGTAAGGACTTCGGGTGATGTCTCCATTGACCTAGGGTTCAAATCCCAGCAACCCCACCACAAAACCCAGAGGCCTCATTTTGAAATCTTGCTATCTGCCATTTCTGAACAGCTTGACTATTCGTGTTTGTTGAAGTTGATTATGGCTATGCTAACGTCACGCAAATTGACTGTTGCATCGTTGTTGATGTCTGCGTTTGGATTCCAGTTCGCTGAGTCTGCTTTGGTATTGAAACGGATTACCAGATAACTGACGTCTCGCAGATCGCACTTTCCATCATAAACGCCTTGTGTTGGGCCTGAGATGTCTCCTGGAACACCCACGTGGACGGCGATGTTGCAAGTGCAGTTGTTGTCCGCGACGTAAGTTTCATTTAGAACTGGTTCCGCGTATGCACTTATTGTCCAATTGCCCTTGGCAAAGCCAGTGGTGTTCCAAGTGAACGTTACGGTTGTGGAAGTGCCGGTTTCCAGCGTAACAGGTTGTTTCGCGATCTGGGTGTTGTTGGCGTAAACGGTGACGTTGCAGGTTTCAGGGTAGTCACCAAGGTTTGCTGCTGTTACGCTTACGTTTAAGCTGTAGCCCAGGCCGACCACGGTTTTGAAAGGCGAAACGTTCATGATGGCTACATCATGCTGAGGAGTATGAGGATTCATGAGTGGGTATCTGTCTCGATTATAAGTGTCGATGACGTATGGTGTGTCTCCTATTCCATCGATTCCAGTCTCATTCTGAAAAGGACCAGTGTACCAGTCTGTGCCTGCGTAGTCGCTCCAGTAGTTTCCGCCAGAAGGATAACCACCATCCCAAACATTCGTTGAGTCCGAAGAATAAACTTGGTTAATGTTGTTAACGAAGTTGTTATGGTAAAACATGTTGTCAAAGGAATAGTAGAGATAGACGCCATTCCCGTTGTTTGCGACGTTGTTGCCAGACAAAGTATTACCAGAAGAAAAAGCGTAGAGATAAATGCCATACTGGTTGTTTGCGACGTTGTTGCCAGACAAAGTATTATCAGAAGAATAGTCGAGATAAATGCCATACTGGTTGTTTGCCATGACGTTGTTGCCAGACAAAGTATTATTACCAGAGGGACCGTAGAGATAAATGCCATACCCGATGTTTGCCGTGACGTTGTTGCCAGACAAAGTATTATCAGAAGAATAGTCGAGATAAATGCCATAGTAGTTTGCCGTGACGTTGTTGCCAGACAAAGTGTTACCAGAAGAATCGTAAAGGCGAATACCCTCCAAGTTGTTTGCAGCGTTGTTGTCAGACAGAACGTTGTTGGAAGAAGAAGAGTCGAGTCTTATGCCACTCCAGTTGTTTGTGAGGTTGTTGCCAGACAAAGTGTTACCAGAAGAATAGCTGAGCCAGATGCCATCCCCGTTGTTTGCTGTTATGTTGTTTCCGGATATGCTGTTCTCAGAAGACTCAATGAGGACAATGCCGCCCCCGTTGTTTGCTGTTACGTGGTTTCCGGACATGCTGTTGTTAAAAGAGTCCTCGAGCCAAACGCCGTCCCCGTTGTTTGCTGTTATGTTGTTTCCAGAAATGCTGCTGTTCGAAGAAGAGACAAGCCTGATGCCATAATAGAATGCTGTGATTTCCGTGTTTTTGATTGTTACGTTGCTTCTTCCAGAAAGGCTTATTCCTGCAGAATTGAAGGCGCCTGTCCCTTGAACACTGTAGCCTGCTCCATCAACCACAATGTTATTCCTCTCAACAACCATACCATTCCCATCGCTGGTAACGTTGCCAGTCAAAGTGTAAGTAACATTGTCAAGGGTCGAAATTGGCGCGTCTGGCGGGTCTATGCTTCCGTCAGCCCGTATGTAAATGGTTTTAGCCTGCCACATGTTTGTTTCTGTTGCCTCACACCTTGCGGTTACGCCTCCTGAAACTACAGAGGCTTCCACCATAACTCCCGTCTGTTTATCCCAGTAATAGGTAAGTTGAGTCCCATACTGCGAAAAGCTCGTGTAAACTACTGTTCTGGTTGCTCCTACATAGGTCATTGTGATTTCGCCGGCAATTGTTACGTTGCCATACCCGCTCATGTAAATAGAGTCGCCAGTTGTACAATTAGCTGGAATAACAAATCCTGAAAGCCCTTGGAAAGTTCCGCCTCCGGCTGCAACATCAACAGTCATGGTGTCACTTTGCTCTGTTCCATCAGACATATGCATCGTCACACGTACAGTAGCGTTTGTTCCCTCAACGGTCAGAAACTCTACTTTCAACCACTCCGGATATGGCGTTCCAGAAGGCCAACCCCAAATCGTATAGGTGTATTTCATCCAATCGCCGGCTTTAACGCCAACCGTTCCACTTGCCTTAACTGGTTGAATTTTAAACGCCAACGTTAACGTGCTTACCAAGAGAAGAAAGAGCATTATCCCAGAAACTGTTTTCCTTAACAATCTCCTTTCCCAGATACAATGTTGGTTTGATCAACCAGATAACGTTTGTGGAACGCTCTTCTATTGCTTAACTTTTATGAATCGTTTGCTCTGATTCGATCGCATTTCTCGTAACAGACAATTCAGAATCGCTGGTCACCATGACGAATGCTATCGGTGCTAGAACGCAGTTGTGGATTCCTCAGGTCTGTGGGCTTGCTTTCCAACGAAACAGAAAAACGGGGAGCTGCCCAAGCCTATCATTCATTTATTCAGTTGCCGACTGCGTATAAATACCCACAGAAGAAGAATCAGAGTCAACTGAACAATTCAACATTGGTTAATGGTCCTTTAATGGTCTGATAACATACCCACTACTGTATGAAAAGTTTGATATAACTTTTCCGCGGCAACATGTGTTTTGCATGTGTGTCTCTAAAGAATCGTTGATTTCGGAAGAAATGAGAAAGTTGTTAACCGGTTCTTTTAGCCCCACAGTTTGGGCAGACTATATCGGTCTGGGGCATTAGTGTTCCGCAATATTTGCAGGGAATCATGACGATTTCGTGGATTATTTCTTTTTCTCGTATTACTGGTGAAGCGTTGGGCGGAGATACTTGTATTTCTAAAGTTGTGCTGTCTACGTCGGGTCTGCCGCGCGCTGCCCTGTCCCGAAATTGGTGTAAAATGGTCATAATTCCTATTTTTGGGTTTGGGGGCAGTTTTGAGGCGTGCATCTATTTTTAGCCCTGTTGCATGCCGTGAAGCTTCAAAAGGGCTAGATACAGCCTCAACAGCTTATGAAAAATCTGCTTCCTTCAGGATTTGTTGGAACCCTCCGATTTGCGATCTTTCAACGGACGAGATTGGCCCACCAAACAAGCCTAAATCAAACTCGAAAAGACAAAAGAAGACTTAAGACCATTTTTAACCATTTAGGGACAAGCCAGCGCGCTATTTTGACGCCACTGTTGCGGCTAGCGCGCGAAGTTTCTCTAGGCTCTTCTTTGAGCTCCACATTTTGGACAAGTCGTCACCGTTTGTGGAAACAGTCCCCCACAGTATTGACATGGTATCATAACGACTTCGCGTTCCACTATTTTCTCCATGGTAATGGTTGTAGGCGCTCCTGCCACTTGAATGCCTGCTGTCGGACTTGTAACGTCAGGTCGCCCCTTAACCCCAATAACACCCTTGATAGTCCATGTGACGCTTCTATCCCCACCAGAATAGCTGGGTTCTCCTCCTGCGACATTTGTGCTAAATGGAAACTCGCCTCTATATCCTGCGGAAAGATGGATTGGTCCCGAACCCTGCGGGTTTTCAGAGAAAATTGTTCTAGTTTTCCACTCTTCTTTCGTTACTGGCCGAGTTTCATGGCTTCCGTCAGAATGGGTTATAGTCTCAGTCGTACGTACCCACTCCTTCTTTTTCTCTTCGCATCGAAGTTCAGCTCTAATTTCTGTGGCATCGACCTCTTCCTCTGAACTCACAGTCAATTTGCCTTCCAGCTTATCTCCCCAGGTGAAGGAATTCTTGTCAAGTTTCAAGGCCACAGTAGCCTTAGGTTTCGTTAGCTTATCCTTAAACTTCTTAAAGAAACTCGTGGTAGTTTACCCCCTTGTAGCACTCTGCAGTATCTTTCATATAAGGTTTAAGACGAAATCCGCGCGCGCTAGGATCGTAGATTCCAAGAATTCTATTTTGAAAGACGACGACTTTTCTGCTAATCGAAAAGGAAAAAGGCAGTATCTCAAGGAGGAAAGGAGCAAAGACCTGCTCGCGCGCGCTTTCCGTTGCTCAATACTTAGGTTTTATGCTTTTTGGAGTATCAATTCGTTGTGTCTGTTTCTACATTTGCGTCTCGGTTTCTTCGAGGGCCGCGTTGTCTATTACCTTGATCCATCTAGTAGCGAGTATCTGGCCGAAATCTCTGCTTTTGGGATTCAGGTCTGTCCCGACAAGATGCCAGTGATCGTTGATTGTCGCAAAAGTCGTATCCATTACTACGAACTTGGGGGTGTAACTGAAGACTTTTCTGCCAATGTCGGCCAGCAAGTCCAAAGCACGTTCTAGAGCCTTGTAAGGTATCGTATGTTCATGTTGTCTTAGGACGATCATGATTCTTTCTTTGTGGCCTTTCAGGTCCTTTGTTCTGAGAATGACAAAGGATCTGTCTTCACAGTAGATTTTTTCTTTTTTCAGGTTCAAATTGCACAGTGGGCAAGCTGTTTTCGTCAATTGGATCAATGCCTCAAGAAGTATTCAGTGCCTAGGATATAAAAGAACTTTGAGTATTCGCTTTGTGCTCTGTGGTGTTGTTATCGATCGAAAATGCAGTGCAGCAGTTCTAGCGAACCAACAATGAGCGCAAGGTAATAGAGCATGAAACCCATGAACCCATAGTTTCCAAGTACCGTGAAACCTGCTATTCCTGCGAGGAAGCAGCCTACGCTCAGAAAAGAAAGAAGCAGCGGATTAATGTCTTGCATGACTTTGTGTTTCGGCGCTTTTTCTATGAATAATAAAAACCTCAGTGTCTCATTCCGAATTAGACGTTTCTTTGTGTTCAATAAGAAAGAAATGGGCTTGCGGAACTCCACACGTTCACGCTCCGCTAGCACAAAGCTGGTACTTCGCCCCAAATTGTCTTCATAAAGAAGCAGACTGCAAAAAGCATGAAGGGCAAAGTTCGAACGGCTAGTATTTTCCAATTCATACCGGGTTCCTCCTTCTTTTTTAACGGGAAAAAGGTCGCCCGACTTTTTTCGCCGCGAACCACATTTATGCACAGTAGTTTTACTTAGAAACTGGCGTGTAGACCGCGCGACAGACACGTTCCATCCCTAAGAAGAGCGGACGATGCCCTTAACGGAAGTCGACCATTGAAAAGTAAGAGCATAATGTTGAAGTTTAGTTGCAATTCATATTCAGAATTCATAAGTATAAAGTATGTTTTCCGTCAGACTGTTACTTGAAGACCAGCAAAGAATGGGTGAACAACTGTTGACGTTTTCTGTGCCGAAACCTGGGTTCATCAGAACACCTGGCGACAAGTGGGACATGTCAAGATTTGTCCGCAAAGACGCAGCGGTGAACAGACAAATAGAGATCGTGGAAAGCGCTCTGGTGAAGTATGGACTGTCTGAAAGTGAGGTGAAAACGTATCTTCACCTTGCTATGGCAGGAGAAAAGAAGGCATCAGAAATTGCTGAAGCCATTTTCCTTCACCGAACAGAAGTCTACAGAATACTTCGTGACTTAGAGAAAAGGGGCATCGTCATCGAAACGTTCGAGGCACCTTTGAAGTTTACAGCAGTCCCTCTTGATAAAGCAGTTGAGCAGCTCGTGGAAGTTCAAAGGATGAAAGTGAATCTCCTAGAGAAGGAGAAATCGGAGCTAATCCAGATTTGGTCGTCAATGCCAAAGCCCAAGATTCATGATAGCGAGAAAGAGGTTTTTCAGATACTCGAAGGTTCGCCCTACGTGATCCTGAAGGCTAGGGAGCTACTTGAGAAAACAGAGAGCGAAGTTAAAATTTTTGCACCGGACAGTCTTCTCGCTATGTTTTACAACAGTGATTTCTTTGGAACCTTGGAGCAACGTTCGTTTGACGTCAGTATTAGCCTGTTGATCGAGAACTCGTTGAAGAGCAAGTTGATTTGTGAGCAGCTTGGTTGGGCAGCTCAAAGCCAGTGCACTCACGATGTGGAAGGATTGCCTTGTTTTATAGTTACAGACAGGAAAATGCTTCTCACAATCTATAAGAAAAAAAGCGAAGAGAAAGGCCAAAGGAGAAAAAAGACGAAAGTTGTGGGCCTTTGGACGAATTGCGGTGCGTTGGTTGATTCAATGCTGA
>Ga0315288_10003005_pt1 | contig 21507 bp, 12 predicted proteins | sample YL17G11_20_MG_FD_203454 | JGI IMG/M metagenome (GOLD analysis project Ga0315288, IMG submission 203454) | Sediment microbial communities from Yellowstone Lake, YNP, Wyoming, USA - YL17G11_20 | ecosystem: Environmental > Aquatic > Freshwater > Lake > Sediment | place: USA: Wyoming | collected...
CAGGTCTTCTCCAAACCGCAGTAATTCCTCCGACAATACTATCCGTGTTATCAAAAAAACGGGCGCGGGCAGAATAGTATCCTCTTGTCGAAACTGGGGTTCTCTGAAAAATTCCTCGATTATTTCCTGAACCAGCATAAAGGCGTTTTAATTTTGCCGCATAAAGACCATCAAAGACTTGGATGCTTTCTTTAGAAACACAGAAATAATGTGTATCTTCACTTCCCCAGCCTGCAGGTGAATAAAGGTTGTTCCAAATTTCAAAACTCGGATTTTGTAAAAGGTTCACAATAGGTGCAATTTGAATCGCAAAGGTTCGACTTATCGTATAAGATATAACCGAGTCATCTGGTGTAAGGATTTGACACATAATTCGACAATACGATGAAGAAAGACTTGGCAAAGTCCATTGATAGGTTGTTTCAGAAATTGGAACATTATGAGTAATTGTATCAGGAAAGGACAACCCATTGTTAATTGAAAGTAATAATCGGTATTTAGCTTGGATATTTGATGGCGCAATGCTGTCACTATAATTACCAGTATTACGAATGTTATGTCGGAACTTTGGCCAGGGTGTATTTGCTAAGCCGCCGACATTAAAATTCAACCATTTAATAGATTGTACACTACCACTGACCCAACACTCATTTCCACTTGGGACAACAAAAGACAAACCACCAATTGCATAAACACCACCTTGAACTGATGCGACGTAGATAGTTCCATCAGGACCAATCAATGGCGATGGTTGAATATCATCTAATCTTGATTTTCGTAATGTTGTCTTATGTGCTTTTTCTGTGTCGCCGTGTAAGTCAACTTGCCATAGAATTGCACCGTTTGGGCCAATGCCGTAAGCAATATCTTCTTCTGTATATACAATAATTGTTCCATCAACCGCAATTGCTGGTGTCGAAGTGATTGGACCGTCACTCAATTGCACGGGAAATCCAGGAATGAGCATACCAGCGGGATTTAATGAATAAAGTTCGCCATCATCACAACCAAAATATATTGCACCATCATTACCAACAACCGGCGAAGAACGAACTCTTTCAAGTCCAGCACCAGTTGATGGATATTGCCAAATTTGACTTCCATTATATGAGTTTAATGAATAAAGGAATCCATTGTCAGTTCCGATAAAAATTGTATTATTGCAAATTGTTGGTGATGCATAGACTTTATAAATACCACTACTAATTCTGCGACGCCAAATAGCGATTCCGTTTTGGTTCAGACAAGTAACATAACCTGAGTCATCACCAAAATAGATATTTCCTGAATCGTCAATTGCGGGTGAAGAGATAATTTTACAACCGGTTCTAAAACTCCAAACTGTATCGCATTGGTCTAATGTATCTTTTAACACATAAAGTCTATAATCAGTACTATAACCACAATTCATTCCGGCATAAATGCGGTTACCACTAATGGCTACGGATGTGCTGACTTCATTGTAAGTTAAATAGTCATATGAATAATTAGGAAATCTCCATTGCCACATTATTCCTGGAGAAGTTTTATAGCAATAAAGTTCTCCTGATTCTCCACCGCAATAGATATGTCCTAATGTATGATTTATAGCTGGTGATGCGTAAAAAACATCCTCAGGATCTGGTGGATAACTCCCTGGGGCATAAATTGACCTTTTCCGCCATTTTATCGTTCCATTAGCAGTATTGATCGCATAAAAATAACCGTCAACACCACCGATGAATAATAACCATTCTCCGCTAACTTGTGCTAAGGCTGGAGAACTATAAAATTCAGTTTGGTCTGGAGTATTATATTGCCATTTCACATATTGTGCATCCAAGGAAGAAGTTAGCAGATTTAATCCTAGGATGATAACCAAAAATATTGTATGATTAAAAGTTTTCATTAAACACCTCCATTTAAACAAATGAAAACACTATTCATTTACTTAACGTATATAAATCACTTTCATCGTAAACTTCTGCTTTGGTGTTTCAAGGGTATAGAAATAGATACCGTCAGCAACTCGTCGGTTGTATTCGTCTTTGCAGTCCCATCTAACGTAATAGACTCCTGAATTTCTAAACTCATCAATCAATGTCTTTACCAGATTACCCGATGCATTAAAGATTTTTAGTGCAACTGGATTTGGTTCGGCTAAACTGAATGAGATTTGAATCCGACCATTTGTGATCGGATTGGGTTTAGACTCATAAAGAGTTGTGATAAATTTGATAATTGGTTTTGTCCCTTCTGTAACCGAAGCCAAAACAACAGGAACCGTTGTTTCATAGCGATAAAAGTTCTGTCTTGTTACAGTTACAATCATACTGCTTCCTGCGGTTTGAGGTGTGATTGTTATTGGAACAGGATTTCCAGTGCCGTGAGCAACACCGATTATTTCATTGTTAACAGTCAAAGCAATTATTGAACTGTCATTTGCCGTGACAGTAAAGCTGGTTGCACCAGGTGTAAGGGTCGAATTATGAACAACTGTAAGTGTTTGCGGCATTTCTGAATAGAGTGGATTGAATACATCACCGTGATGATGATAAAGATGATATGTATGCACTTTGTTAGAAGTATTATATGGCCAGCTCGATGTTTGTAAGAAATATTTTCCATAACACTGAGCAACACTGGGACAGAGATTACTGGGAGGAGTATCATTGGCAGGATAATCGGGCATAAACTGTTGCCACAAGCAATCATAAGTTCCCCAGATATAAACGTCATTTACAAAGGAGTATGTAACTTCACTTGCCGCATTCACACCCAAAGCACCACTGAGTGTATCACCAATATGATAACGATGGAACTTTTCCGCAAAACATTCATTAATCCAATTGTATTTACCCGTCAAACAGTCTGTTGAAAAAATAAATACTAATTCTGTATTTCTTAAACTATTGATATTGGAATTAGAAAATGCTGGTTCGCCCCAACCAGTCTCTGCACCATGGTCACGATGCTGTAATAAAAACGCACCATCATTTATCGCATTGATAATTCCTGCCGCTGAGCCATTATTCCACCAACTCGATTGATAAGGATTTGTTAAAGGTATCCAGCCTAAATTACTAAAGTAATTAACAACTGTTGCAGTGCCAGATCCGGTTGACCACGGACAACCAGGATATACCATTCCAGCAGTGCATCTGTATTGGTGAATTGGATCTTTACCAAGACCATTATTAGTATCAGCAAGAAATCCGCGAATCACTTCACAGACTACTTGAAACCATCGTTCACTCTGCCAAACTCCAGCAACAATCGGATGATTATAAAAAGCTGTGTCAGCATAAGGATTGCGCTCATAACTTAAAAACTTATTGACCATTACTCTGAGTTGCTCCTCGTTCTGAGCGCAGATTCGTCCATGAAACATGTCAGGTAAGTTATCATTATTTACATCCGCATACATATTGTCGGAAACACAATAACTATTCCACAATGGTGATGTAACACCATAAATCCTGTCTCCTGAATTGGGATAATCCGAAAGAATCAAGAAAGCAACTGGTCGTGGATTCCAGGTATTATAAGCATTATCTAAAAAGTTCTCGATATCGGTTGCAGATGAACCGCCTATTTCTGAGAGTGTAAAAACTTCGGTTGAGATTCCTTGAAGTTTACGCCAGGCTTTTATCGTATCTCCCCATGCTATAAAAACTGAGTCATCTGGAACAATGATAATATATTCGTAACCATCTCGGTCCGTGATTCGCTCTGGAGCAAAGAAATCTATCGGCGGTAATAAACTGTAATTTAATAAATGTCCTTGAAGTATTGTTTCCCAATAAGGATTGCGTAAAGCATCATCGCCAAAATGTCCATTACCGCCAACAAAGTCAACCCTTACTCTTAAATCTTTATAAACAATTAACTCTTTGGTCACCGGATTATACTGAAATGGTGTGATACCAACAATCACACAATCAACACCACGTATCTGCATTGGTTCTGAAAGTTTCACTGGAGAATCTGGATAATATGCATTCTTATTATAAATGTTATTATTCTTTGCATAACGAAGCGGCGAATCATCATTACTTAATGGAATATTCGGTGCAGGTGCGACATCAACATTCTGATAAACTTCAGTCCGTGCGTCAATAATTCTTGCTTTAGCAAATGCACCTTGTGGGATTGCAATATATCGTCCGGTGCCAGCAAGATTTGGTGCACCTTCATCATTGGGAAGAAATATTCCTGGAAGACCGTATGTTTTCATCGGTATACCATCAATCTCAATCTCATCGACAACCATCTTGTGAATGCTGAATACAATATCAATCCCAGTATTAGTAACTGATGTAACATTAAATAGAGGATTTATACTCCAGCTGTTGGTAAAAGTAACAACATCGTTACTAACAGCTAACGCTGTTAACTCAAGCAATATTATGAGGATTAATATTTTCCGCATAACTCCTCCAATTTCAGAAATACAACATATATTTACCATAATAATTTTTATTTGTCAATATGTTTGTGCAGAATTTCTCTTTAGAGAGTTCTGAATAAATCTTTTACCACGAATGACACGAATAAAACGAATGACACAAATCTTTAATTTTAATACTCATTCGTGATATTCGTCTATTAGTGTTATTCGTGTTCACTCTTTTTCAGAGTTCTTTCTTTATCATTATTGACAATCGCTAAAACAAACCTATAATAGAAATCATGAGTGAAGAAAAACATCAAGATGACGGGAAATCAATTAGATTAGCTAAACTTGAGAAATTAGCACAAGCTGGTTTCCCCTATCGCTTTGACCGAACCCATAATAATAGTGATATTATCAAGCATTTTGACCAGCTTTCCGAATCAAAGCAGACTGTAAAAATTGCCGGTCGGCTGATTTCGAAACGAGAACACGGCAAGACCAAGTTTGGACATCTATTAGACCAATCTGAAAAAATACAGGTTTATTTTCGTAAAGATTATCTTGTTGATACATATGATAATTTAGATTTAGTTGATATCGGTGATTTATTAGGCATCGAAGGCGAAGTTTTTAAAACTCATACTGGAGAAATTACGGTTGTGGTAAAAGCTTATACCGTATTAAGTAAGTCTTTACACCCCTTGCCAGAAAAATGGCACGGGTTAAAAGATGTTGAAATCAAATACCGCCAACGTTATTTAGATTTAATTGCTAATCCGGAAAGTAAAAAGATTTTGCTTAACCGAAGTTATATTTTATCTTTAATGAGAGAATTCTTCAATGCTAAAGGATTCATTGAATTCGAAACGCCGGTATTACAACCAATTTATGGTGGTGCAGCGGCAAAACCATTTGAAACATTTTATAATGTTCTGGAAGAAAAGATGTTTTTGCGTATCTCCGACGAACTTTATTTGAAACGCTTAATCATCGGCGGTATTGAAAAAGTCTATGAAATCGGTAAAGACTTTCGTAATGAAGGACTGGACCGATTCCATAATCCAGAATTTACCCAGCTTGAAGTTTATGAAGCGTACCAAGACTATAATGATATGATGTCATTGGTTGAAGAATTGTTTCGGTTTCTCTGTCAGAAACTATTCCAAACAACTACCATAAAATATAAGGATAAAACCTTAGATTTTGGCAAATCCTGGAATCGTATAAATTTTTGTGATGCGCTGAACGAAAAAACCGATTTGGATATTTTATCGGCTGACCCAAAACAGATTGAAGAAAAAGCAATCGAGTTAGGTATACTTGATAAAGCGGCGTATCCAAGACCAACTCTATCCAAACTTTTAGATAAACTCTTTTCTCATTTAATCCAAAAAGATATAATCGAGCCAACCTTCGTTATTGACCACCCTAAAATTACCACGCCATTGGCACGCGTTCATCGAAAAAATCCTTTGTTAGTCGAACGATTTGAACCGATTATTTGTGGCATTGAAATCGGTAATGCGTTTTCTGAGCTTAACGACCCAATTGAACAGAAAAAACGATTTGACGAACAACTGACCCGACAGGAAGAATTTGCAACTCTTGATGAAGATTTTATCCGAGCATTAGAATATGGAATGCCCCCAACTGCCGGTTTAGGATTGGGAATCGACCGCATTGTGATGATACTGACTAATTCTGATTCAATCCGTGATGTTATACCATTTCCACAACTACGAAAAGAACAATAACACCACAGTGAACACAGAGATTTTCTTTTATAATATTATAGGGATTTTCAACGCAGAGAACACAGAGGTCGCTGAGGTGTTTTCCTCTCTGCGTTCTCCGCGAACTCTGCGTTTAATATTCTTCAACTTTTATCCGTGACTCCGTGGCTCGGGGGTAAATTTTAAGTATGTTTGAATTATTTATTGCTCGTCGCTATCTCAGGTCAAAAAGCGGCAAATTCTTTTCGTCTGGTGCAACTACTGCCATTGCCGGTATATTTATTGGTGTTGCTGCGATTATCATAGTTCTTTCGGTAATGAACGGTTTCCACCAGGAACTAAAAGAGAGAATATTAGGACTTACCCCGCATATCATTATCACAAAGTATTCTAATGAAAGTATCGACAATTACGATTCGTTGCTAAAAGTTATTAGAAAATATCCTGGTGTCGTTTCCGCCGAGCCATTTATCTATACTAAAACGATAATTAGAAAAGAAAGCACCTCGGATGGTATTGTTGTCCGTGGTATTATTAGTAATTCGGGCACGGAAATTACTGACCTTAAAAAGAATATAGTTCAAGGTGATTTTGATTTGAGCGAAGATAATATTATTTTGGGTATTGATTTGGCAAGAAGTATTGGTGCACGGGTTGGTGAAGATATATCTTTAGTTGCACCATTTGCTGGTGATGTAACGCCATTAGGTGTGTTACCAAAAGTGAAGCGTTATTATGTTGCGGGAATTTTTGATGCCGGGATGTATGATTATAACTCAAGTTTTGTCTATGTTGGATTAAAGAATTTACAGAATTTTTTAGGAATGGCTGATATGGTTTCGGGAATCGAAATAAAAGTTAAAGATATCCACAAAACAATGAAAATTGCTAAAGGACTTAAAAAACAACTACAGTTTCCCTATCGGGTTCAAGACTGGATTAGTATGAACCGTAATATTTTTACCGCATTAAGATTAGAGAAGATTGTAACGTTTATTGTTTTAATACTGATTGTGCTGGTTGCAGCATTTGGAATTATTGGACTGCTCGTGATGCTGGTTGTAAGAAAAACTAAAGAAATTGGTATCCTGAATGCAATGGGAACAAAAAAGCAAAGCATCGTTAGGATATTTATTATGACCGGGTTTTTAATCGGTCTTATTGGCACTTTCGCAGGAACGATATTTGGTATTGGCGTTTCATTTATCCTGGATAAATACCGAATTATCAATCTTCCTGGCGATGTCTATTTTATCAAGAATTTACCCGTGCAGGTTGAACTCCCTGATATCATTTTAGTATTATTGGTTGCGTTAGCCATATCATTATTAGCCACAATTTATCCTGCATACAAAGCCGCAAATCTAACACCGGTCGAGGCGATTAGAAATGAATAATTCTCGAGAGAACACTGGAAAATACCACAGAGGCACAATGGCACAGAGGTGCACAGAGAAAAACCAAGAATATTCTCTGTGTTCTCGGTGTCTCCGTGGCGCTGTGGTGTATCTTTTTCAGAAATCTTTTCGAATATCCTTGACTGAGACAAATAAGACTTTTATAATAATAAATGGAAAATACAATACTTAAAGCCGAAGCCGTTACGAAAACTTTTATCTCGGGCAAGGAGCGATTAGAAGTCCTGAAAAATATCGATTTAGAAGTACAAAGTGGTGAATGGTTATGTATCCTTGGTCCTTCTGGTTCTGGGAAAAGCACTCTTTTACACATACTGGGTGGATTGGACAATCCTGATACTGGTTCGGTTACGATTAATCATACCAATTTAAAAAAAATCAACCCGGACCAAGTTAGTGAGATTCGTAACCGGCAGATTGGTTTTGTATTCCAGTTTCATCATTTACTACCTGAATTCAATGTTATGGAAAATATTGCCATGCCCCTATTAATCGGCGGTGAAAATCGCGCGGTGGCATTTGAGCGGGCGGAAGCTATTTTACAGGAAATTAATTTTTGGGAACGCCGTTACGAACGACCGTCCGTCCTTTCCGGTGGTGAAAAACAAAGAGTTGCCTTAGCCCGTGCTTTAGTGATAAATCCGATTATAGTTTTAGCCGATGAACCAACCGGCAATTTAGATGCTACCAGTACTGAATCACTTCTAACTCTTTTGAAAAACTTAAATCAAAACAAAAAAGTAACGGTTCTAACCGTGACCCACAATCCTAATGTTGTTAATTTTTCTTCCCGACGATTATGGTTAAAAAATGGAAAACTGCAGCAAGAATGAAACCACGAGATTTCACCAGATTAACACGAGAGGAAAGAAAAAAATCTTGTGAAAATCTTGTGTTAATCGTGTGGTTTAAAATATAAATAAATGAAAAAATGTAGTCTCTGCCAAAAACAAGAAGTTACCGTTGTCATAACTACAATTGACAAAGACGGACAGGTTTTGGAACTCGCTTTATGCAAAGAATGTGCCGCAAAGAAAGGGGTTGGTGAAATAAAAAAGGCGAAGCTCTCCGCACAAGAAATTTTAACGGAATTACAGGAAAAAATCTCGGAAGAAGACCATCATTTAATTTGTACTAATTGCGGGTTGTCTTACGCTGACTTTCGCCGACAGGGTCGACTCGGTTGCGAAGATTGTTATGAATCATTTGCTGCTAAATTAGAGCCAATCATCAAACGCATCCATGGTGCGACCCAACATGCTGGTAAAACTATTACCAATGGTAAAAAGAAAATTACTGAACACTTTGAAATAAGAAAGCTGAGACTGACTTTGCAGAATGTAATCCAAAAAGAAGATTATGAAAAAGCGGCTAATATTCGCGACCAAATTCGAAAGATTCGACAGGAAACTAAGGAAAAACAAGCGTGAAGAGAACAAAGGGGTTTTCAAAGCAGAGAACAAAGAGGTCGACGAGATATTTTCCTCTCTGCGTTCCCCGCGAACTCTGCGTTTAACAATTTTTATGAAATGAAAAATTCAATCTTTTCTTTTATTGACCATACATTACCATCATGGCTTGAATATTCGGACTCGACTTCATCAACTGTTCTTACCAGCCGTGTTCGTTTTGCACGCAATCTCTCTGGCTTTCCGTTTCCCGGTAAAGCCACGACCAATGAGCTAAATGACATCTTAAAAATGATAACTTTAGCCATAAATAAAGAGCCCGTCTTAACCCAATTATTTGCTGATACTGAATCAATACCTTTGGAAAAAATAACCCCGCTGCAAGCCGAATTTCTTTTGGAAAGGCATCTGATTTCGCCGGATTTTGTGCAGCGATTATTTAAAAAGAAAGAAAACAAATTCCCAAATTCTCTGGGGCGGGCAGTATTTATCAATCATACTGAAACCATCAGTCTAATGGTTAACGAAGAAGACCATTTGCGATTTCAAGTTATCGCCCCGGGTTTTAATTTCGCCAACGGATTAAAAATTCTCAATGAACTGGACGAAAGTTTAGAGGCGGTTTTACAATTTGCTTTTTCTCCTCGATACGGATTTCTGACCGTTTGTCCAAGTAATGTTGGCACCGGATTAAGAGCTTCGATTCTGATTCATTTACCCGGACTTGTATTAACCAAAGAAATCGAAAAGGTTTTACGGGCGATTTGGCAGATTGGTTATATGGTTCGTGGTTTTTATGGTGAAGGGACTCAGACCCGCGGACATTTCTTCCAAATCTCAAATACGGTATGTTTAGGACAATCCGAACCTGAAATCATTGAAGGTATTGAAAAAGTTACTAATCAATTAGTTGGTCATGAAGAAAAAGCCCGTAATTATTTATTAACCAATACCAAAAGCGAAATTGAAGATAAAATCTTTAGAGCGCATGCAGTTTTAAATTCAGCTCGACTCATTACCAGCGAAGAGTCGCTCAATTTATTAGCAACGGTTCGATTGGGTGTGGCGATGAAAATTATACCTGATATTTCAATTAATGCCGTTAACAAAATAATGTTACTTTTAAGGCCGGCAAATCTACAAGTATTCTATAATCAGGAAATGTCGCCTCGCGACCGTGATGAAAAAAGAGCATCTCTGATACGCCAATTATTAACCGAAGCATCCGAACAACCAAACAAACCGAGTCAATAACCCGAAAAAACGCTGAAAAAGTTTTAGCTATATACGAACAAAGCGAACATATAGAAGTATTTTTTAGTATTAAGACAAAAGAGAACACTGGAAAAGTCTGCCACTGGTGTCATTGCGAGGAGCATAGCGACGAAGCAATCTGCAACTATTACAGTGCATAGATTGCCACGACCCGATTAAAAGTCGGGTCTCGCAATAACAAGAGAGTATTATATTGATTATTTCCGAACTCTCCCAGAAATAATCTTGACAAAATAAAATTTTAGATTAATCTTTTGTGTATTGGTAATAATATTAATATAAACAGGAGGCAATATGAAAAAAGTTGCACTGTTAGTTTTTTTGGTATTAGCTTTTAATTTAGCATTCGCATTCGATGAACCACATCGAACCGGTTTATTATATAGCGACCCCCGATTACATCCGGAATTAAAACAAATTACATCAATTCCATTAGAACCAGGTAAATCACTTTTGCCAGCGGTTGACCTTTCATCAGAAATACCTCCGGTTGGTAATCAAGGCAGTCAAGGTTCTTGTGTTGGCTGGGCAATCGGATATTATCACAAAACACATACTGAATATAAAGAGCATGGATGGAATGTAGCACTTGCACAAAACCAATTCAGCCCGGCATTTGTTTATAATCTCATCAACGGTGGTGTTGATTTTGGTGCATATTATATCGATGCGGTGAAAGTACTCACTGAACAGGGTGATGCTAATATGTCACTCTGCCCGTATAACCAATCCGACTATACGACCTGGCCATCCGAAACCGCATTTATTCATGCCCTGCCTTATCGAGGCGATGCTGGCTATTATATTGATTGTAGCAATAACGCCGGAATTGACCTGATTAAGGCTCGACTTGACAATGGCTATACTGTGGTATTGGGCATAGAAGTCTGGTCAAACTTTGATTACATTAATAATTTTGACACTTGTTATTGTGTCACTGATAAATATGGTGTTGATCGGGGTGGTCATGCGATTACAATAGTCGGTTATAATGATGCTCGAACAACCAGTGATGGTACTGGTGCATTCAAATTGGTTAATTCGTGGGGAACATCATGGGGACATAGCGGATATGGATGGATGTCCTATCAAGCCGTGAAAGATCCGACTTTATCCCATCAAGAAGCATATTATATAACTGACCGCATTGGTTATACTCCAACATTCAGACTTCGCACTAAAATTACACATAATGCCCGAAATCATATCAGAATCAGATTTGGATTTGGTTCTAATATAACTCCGCGTTATATTAAAAATTTCCTTGATTTTTTCATATACGTAACAGCGTTTCAATCTGACCAACCATTTCCTAATGATACAATGGTTTTTGATTTATCCGACAGTATTCATTTCCTGAACCCAGATTCGATAATTTTCCTGCGCTGTACTGATAATGAGAGTGATGGTAAAACCGGTACGATAACCTATTTTTCTGATGAACTTTCTCGCATCTCATTAGACTTACCGGTTACAATACCTGATTATAATGTAGCGGTTTATGCCCAAATTCCCGGCATTCTACCTTTGGGACGTTGGCTGCAAAAAGAGTCAATGCCCAGCAACGACCCGAAACCCAACAAGTATGTGAAAGATGGTGGCGCATTAGTCAAAGTTGGCTCAGAATTATATGTCTTTCGTGGTAACAAATCCAAAGAATTCTATAATTATAATTCAGGTATATGGACTTGGTTACAAAAAGAATCAATTCCTTATGGTGTAAAACCACCACCTGATAACACAACAATTAACAAAAAGACGGTCGGTAAAGGTGCTGCACTATGTTGGAATAATGATTCTATTATCTATGCAACCAAAGGTAATAGCACTTGGGAATTCTGGGCTTATAACATCAATGAAAGTACTTGGACTCAAAAAGCATTTGTTCCCTCTACTCAGAAACTAAAGGGTGGAACTTCTATTGCATATACAGATGGCAAAGTCTATCTATTGGCAGGTGCTCAGAAAAAAGATAACACGCGTAACTTCTTTACTTATAACCCGACCCATGATACTTGGATTACTCTAACCGGCGCACCACTTACACCTCCGGCAACCGGTAAAGCAAAACCATTTAAAGATGGAAGTTGTATCTCGATTATCGGTAATACAATTTATGCGCTCAAAGGTGGTGACAAATACAATTTCTTCTATCTTTACGATATTACAGGTGATACTGTTAACGGCACTTCATGGGCTGAAATTGAATCAATTCCATTGATTCATCCATTACTAAACAAGAAGAACAAGGTTGGCGATGGCGGTGCAATGACCACCGATGGAAATATTCTCTATGTAATCAAGGGTAAAGGCAAACAAGACTTCTGGTCTTATACACCAGGTGCAAAAGGTGTTTGGACTTCACTGGATACGATTCCACGAGTAGGAGTGGCATTTAAGAAATCAGTTCCGAAGACCGGCGCAGCTTTGGCTTATGCCAATGAAAAAGTCTGGTTACTTAAAGGTAATAAGACACCGGAATTCTGGTGCTATGCTCCGAGCCCTGGTTTGTTAGCACGAACTAACTCTACAAGTCTTTCTTCTGTAATGACTGAAAATAATATGCCCTTTATAAAATTCAGCTTTGATGTGAGACCAAACCCATTTACAAAACATACTACAATTCGATATGCCGTACCTATTTCAGGTAAAGTCTCACTCAAACTCTACAACGTAATTGGAAGAATAATAACAACACTCAACGATGGTTATGTTAACGCCGGTATTTACACAACAACGCTTTCTACCAAGACACTTGCGAAGGGTGTTTACTTCTTACGATACACTAATAACACGAATCAGAATGAGATAAAACTTATCGTACAATAATAATATCCACCTTACCCTCTCAGAGGAATAACTGGGGGTAAAAAAAATAACGGGGGTGATTCGCCCCCGTTTATATTGTTTATAATTATTTTGTTAGTATTCGATTAACGGAAACGCCGCCCTCCACCTCCGCCGCCGCTGCCACCAAAACCGCCACGTCTTCCACCACCACCGCCTCGACGGTCATCCGTACGCGGTCGGGCTTCATTAACGGACAAACTTCGTCCCTTTAATTCCTTACCATTCATTCCGTTAATTGCGGCTTGGCCTTCATCTTTACTTGGCATTTCGATAAAAGCAAATCCCCGTGCTTCACCGCTGAACTTATCTTTGATAATATTGATAGTTGAGACCTGACCGAAAGCTTCAAATGCCTGTCGCAGATCCTCTTCACTCGCTTCGCGAGAAAGGTTACCTACATATATATTCATTTAGACCTCCATGGTCTTGAGCAACTTTGCTCGATTTTACTAACTTATCCGAATTTAGAGGGTATACGACTTATCGTATATCCTCTACTCTGAACATCTCTACCAGAGTCAGGATTTAATTAGCTATATAAATAGTAATACAAATATAAGAAATGTCAAGCAGTTTGTTGGAAGAGCTCGGGAAAACTGATTTTTTCACCAGAGAGGCACAGAGTAAGAAGGGATTCATAGAGATTTCTCTTATTTTTTCTCTGTGACTCCGTGACTCCATGGTTATATTATTTGTTAATGATTGACAAAAATTATAGTAGCGATATAATCATCAAGCGTGTCAAACAAATTTGTTTTATTCTTAGTAATTGTTTTCTTGTGCTTGACACAATGTACACATCGGGTAAGAACAGAAACGGTTCAGAATAAAATTTCTATTATCTATATTAATAATTTGCAGTACGACCAAGCGCCCCAGATTACTACATTAATTAAGAACGAGCAAAAAATAAACCCATTGTTAGTTATTACAAATGCAAATATCTTTTCTAATTCACCTTTTAGCGATTTGAATAAAGGATTTGGTGAAATTGAATTATTAAATCATTGTGACTTTGATGCTGTGCTTTTAACTCCTGGCTCATTAAAGTACGGTATCCCGCACCTAAAAGAACTAATCCGAAAGAGCAGTTTCTCATATCTCGGAGCAAATATTAAAGACAAGAATACCGGTCAGACATTAGGACAGGAATATCTTTTCAAAACCATTAGAAATACCCGCATCGCAATTTTCGGCATCAGTTATGACAGTGCTGACTTTTATTTTCAAGACCGAAATTTAGAATTTCGTAATCCCGATTTTTCAATTATGAAACTCTTACCCCTTATTAAAGAGCGTTCTGACTTCCAGTTTATCCTGACTCGCACTCAAGACTCTCTTGACTTACCGGACAATCTTGTTTTTGGCGCACCGGTAAAAAACCAGGATCAATTATTACCAATAAATCAAAACGGTATTTTCAAAATCGAGATTAGTTTTGACAATATGAAAAATATTACTGAAATAAAAAGAACGACAGTTTCTCTCGATACAATATCTCCTGACCCTGTAGCTGAATCAATCATAACAAAATATCAAGCAAAAAACGATTCTGTTTTTAAAAAAAGGTTAGCAATTATTGATCGCGGTGAAGAGGCGATTAAAATATTACTCGCCGAAACAAAAACATTGAGCTTTCTTTCCGATGCACTACTAATTAGCGGAAGGAATGATTTTGCAGATGTTTTTTTTACTGATTTATACAACTGGCTGCGCCAGAAAAATGTTTTACCAATAATTGCAGTACAAGGTAAAGAATTACGCAAGTTCGCTAAGACATTATACCCGCCAATCAATAAGATTTCGGATGACAAGGGATACTTAATTCTTTCGACAACTGATTTTCTCGCTCGACATCCGGAACTTAAATATGAGCAGATTGAATTTACTACAAGCACAGTTTGGGAAATTTTAATTAATAATCTTAAGTAAATGGAGTAAAAATGGCATTTATTAGAACCTTCCGTTTTGGTCGTTTAATATGGACTTTAATTGTAACTTGGTATTTTATCAACTTCGGTCGCAATTTTTTTAATTCGATTGCTCCGGAAAGGTCACAAATCCCATTCTTATTCTTTTTTATCTTGGTGCTTTGGATGGCGGTTGAATATTATTTTGGTTCACCATTCTTCCAGTCTGGTATCGTGCCGCCCCCGACGAACGAACGAACATTCTTTTCAATATTTTTCTATGCTTATACGATTTATTGCATTGCTGATTATTCTTCATTAAACTGGACCCAACTAAGATTTCTTGAGCCGTATCTTAATATCATCGGTCTCATCATTTTTACAATTAGTGTACTATTAAGATATTTCACGTTATTCGAATTGCTACGTCTACCCACCCAGAAATTACCTAAGTCTGGAATATTTCAAACCTGTCGCCACCCGCGATATTTAGCAACGATTTTTCAGATAATTTCCATCCCTCTCGTATTTACGTCATATTTAGGGTTAGTCCTGGCATTAGTTATCGGTCTATATATTATTTATAAAGAAATGAAAGCGGAAGAAAAAATACTAACTAAAAACTTCAAAGACGAATATACTCAGTATCAGAAAAATGTCCCTTTTATCATACCAAAGCTTTCCCGAATATCTTTGGCAAAACCAAAATCTAACTCGAAACCCAAACCCAAAAAACAATAGTATCTCGAATAATTATTCGAATAATTTCACGAATAAATTCGAATTGTATTCGTGATGAACTATTGACAATATCAATAAATAACTCTAAAATTAGGTATGCAAGAAAGATTTACGGAACGCGTTAGAAAAATTTTAAATTTAGCAAAACATGAAGCAATTAGAATGCACAATGATTATATTGGCACCGAGCATATTCTGTTAAGTTTAGTAAAAGAAGGCGAAGGAGTTGCGGCAATGGTCTTAACTGATTTAGGCATCAACCTCGATGATTTACAACGGGCGATCGAAAATGCTGTAAATTATGGTACTAAGACATTAGTATTAGGTGAAATCCCGTTAAATCAACAAGCCCGCTCCGCCCTTAATTGGGCAGTCGACGAAGCCCGTCGGATGAATCATACTTACATAGGAACTGAACATCTGCTTTTAGGTATCTTACGCGAAGAACGCAGTATCGGTTGCCAAATCTTGCAGTCGTTAGGTATCGAACTTGAGATTGTTCGGCAGGAGACGATTAGAATTTTAGGTGGTGAAGCTACGGAAACTCAGAAAAAGCAAAAATCAAAAACTCCTGCTTTAGATTTTTTCTCCCGTGATTTAACTCAATTAGCCCGTGAAGATAAACTCGACCCGATCATTGGTCGAGAAAAAGAGATTGAGCGGTTAATCCAAATCCTTGCCCGTCGCAAGAAGAATAACCCAGTTCTAATCGGTGAAGCGGGGGTTGGTAAGACGGCAATTGTCGAAGGTTTGGCACAGCGAATTGTTGATAATCGGATACCGAGCGTGTTAAAAAATAAGCGTGTTTTAGCTTTAGATATGGCAGCGATTGTTGCCGGTACAAAATACCGCGGTCAGTTTGAAGAGCGGTTAAAGGCAGTTGTCAACGAAATCATTGCTCAGGGCGACAGCGTGATTTTTATTGATGAACTGCACACAATAGTTGGTGCGGGCGCCGCCGAAGGTTCAATTGATGCTTCTAATATCTTAAAACCGGCTTTAGCCCGTGGTGAATTACAATGTATTGGTGCAACGACCTTAGAAGAATACCGACGTTATATTGAAAAGCATTCGGCTTTAGAACGACGATTCCAGCCAATCATCGTTGAACCGCCCTCAGTTGAAGAAACAGTTAGAATTCTATTGGGTCTTAAGGAAAAGTATGAGCTGCATCATAAAGTTATTTATACCGATAGTGCAATTAAAACTGCTGCTTACTTAGCCGACCGCTATATCACCGACCGGTTTATGCCCGATAAAGCAATTGACATAATTGACGAATCCGGCTCGCGGGTAAAACTATTGCGGGCAATCGTCAATCCCGAATTAGAAGAAATCGAAAAGAAAATCGATAAGATTCGCAAAAGCAAAGAAGATGCAATTAAACAGCAGAAGTTTGAACGCGCCGCTGAATTACGAGATGAACAGAAAAATCTAATTGAAACCATGAAAAAGAAACGTAAAGAATGGGAAAAGGCGGGTAATTTCCCGGTCGTTAACGAAGAAGATATTACTTATGTGGTCGCTTCCTGGTCGTCCGTTCCAATAACTAAACTCGGAGAGAACGAACAGCAACGATTGTTAAAGATGGAAGACGATATCAAACAACGGATTGTTGGTCAGGAACAGGCAATTGAAGCCATAGCAAAGGCAATTCGTCGTAGTCGGGCTGGTATCAAAGACCCGAGACGACCGATTGGTTCATTTATCTTTTTGGGACCAACTGGTGTTGGTAAAACTGAGTTAGCACGGGTATTAGCGCGATTCCTTTTTGGCAATGAAGATGCATTATTACGTTTTGATATGAGCGAATATATGGAAAAGTTTAATGTCTCACGATTGGTCGGTGCGCCACCTGGTTATGTTGGTTATGAAGAGGGCGGGCAACTCACGGAAAAAATACGTCGAAAGCCATATTCAGTTGTTTTATTCGACGAGATTGAAAAAGCCCATCCGGATATTTTTAACATACTCCTGCAGATTTTAGAAGACGGACAGCTAACCGATTCATTAGGTCGCAGAGTCAATTTCAAGAATGCGGTAATCATTATGACTTCAAACATCGCAACCGCTGAGATTAAAAGAGGTGCTTCGCTCGGATTCCAATCCGGGAGCGAAACCGAATCTTACGAGAAGATGAAAGAAAAACTATTAACTGAGGTAAAACGGGTTTTCCGACCCGAGTTTCTAAATCGTATTGATGAAATTATTGTCTTCAAATTATTAGACCGAATTCAAATGGAGAAAATTGTCGATATCCAAATGCATGATATTGCCGAGCGGCTCAGGGAAAATAAATTAACTCTTGTAATGGAAAAAGATGCCAAAGATTTACTGGTAGAACAGGGTTTTGATCCTGAATTCGGGGCGCGTCCAATAAAAAGAGCAATTCGCCGATTATTAGAAGACCCTTTGAGCGAGGAAATCCTAAAAAATCGGTTTGCCGCCGGTTCCGTAATTAACATTGTCCGTAATGGCGAAAAATTCGTTTTCAATGTTGAAGAAACCCCCGCCCCAGTAAAAATCCAAGATTAAAAGGAAGTGAAACCACGGATTGAACCGATTAGACGGATTACCGATAAAAGAAAAGAATCTGTGGGAATCTGTGTAATCTGAGGTTAAAAGAATATTGTGATTCCATTAATCCTTATTTTACTGTTAAACAATCAAATAATTACTAATGTTACGGCTGAGACAAAATATACTGATGCCAATTTAGTAATCAAAACCTCTAACTTGAAACCAGGCGACCAATTCTCAAAATTCCAAATTGCTCAGGCGATTCAGCGTATCTACCAGTTAAAACTTTTTGAAACCATCGAAGTCGATACAATTCAAATTGCCGATGGCGTTCAGGTCAAATTTATTGTTAAAGAGTATCCGATGCTTCAGGATATCAAATTCTTTGGCAACCGTAAGATAAAAACCAAAGATTTTATTGATAAAGCTAACATAAAAATTGGTGAAGTTGTAGCTGACCAAAAACTCTTTGACTGGCAGACTAAAATTCAAGAATTATATAAAGAAAAAGGATATATCTTAGCTAAAATCAATGTCCAGAAATCTGAATCGGACTCTAATAACCGTATAAATATAATTTTCCAGATTGATGAAGGTGAAAAAGTCAGAATAAAAAAGATTGAGATTGACGGCAACCTGATACTTACCGATAAACAAATTAAGAAATGCATGTCCAATAAAGAAAAAGTCTGGTATCGCAAAGGTCTTTTCAAAGAAGATAAATTCAAAGAGGATTTAGATAATATTACTGAATTGTATAAAGAACATGGCTTTTTAGACGCCAAAGTCCAGGACTACGAACTTCAATTTGATGACCACGCCGGAAAACAAGAATGGCTCTATCTAATTATCAAAGTATCCGAAGGACAAAGATACTATATTGGCGATATTAGTTTTAATGGTGATAGTTTAATTAAACCTGAAGACCTGAAAACAGCATTTCGCATTAAAAGCGGTCAGGTTTATAATGCTAAAAAAGTAAATCAGACACTGGTTGAATTATATAGTGTTTATTCCGAACAAGGATTTATCTATGCCCAGATAACACCTATTGAAGATATCAACAATGATACGGTCAATATCAAATACACAATTACGGAAAACGACCCGGCTCACGTTCGATTAGTAATAATTGAAGGTAATGAGCGAACCCATGACAAAGTAATCCGACGACAAATAAGTTCTTTACCTGGTTCGGTCTTTAAACGTTCTGACGTTATCCGAAGCCAGCGGGATATCTTTAACTTGGGTTTTTTTGATGATGTTAAACTCGATTACAAGCGTGCTAATCTAGAGGGTGAAATTGATTTAGTTTATCAGGTCAAAGAAAAAAGTTCGTTTGGCACAATCGGTGCTGGTGTTTCCTATTCGGCTCAGGATAATCTTACCGGCTACCTTGAATTAACCCAGCCCAACCTTTTTGGCAAAGGACAGCAATTTTCCATTAAATTAGAAAAAGGTGGAACAAAAACCAATGTCCAGCTCGGATTCACCGAGCCATACCTTTTTGACCGTCCAATTTCCGCCGGCACAAATATCTCATACTTAACCCGTCAATACGATTACTATGAAAAACAGGAAAAAGGTATCGGTATCAATGTATCTCGTCCATTACCATTAGATTACTCTCGAATTTACTTTGGGATGAACCTTAGTGATGCCTTTGTCCCCTTGAGCTCAATAAAATCCACCTACGAACCAACTGGAAACTACACGGTAAAGCGGGACACAATCCATCGTACTACCGCGAGTCCGATGATAAGCTTTAGTCGCGATTCCCGTGATTATATTTATAATCCCTTAACCGGTTCAATGCTTTCCTATTCACTGGAACTATCAACCATTGATGTTTATTATCATCGTCATATTGTTGATGCCAGTGTTTATTTTCCGATGTTTAAAAAATTTACACTAATGTTCCGTTCCCGATTAGGATTTATCGAAGGATTCAATAACAAAGATACAATACCAATATACGAACGGTTCTATGCCGGGGGTACGGGTATTGATGGTATTCGTGGTTATCCTGATAGGTCATTGGGAGTAAATGAAGGCGGTTATAATATTGGTGGCAAGGCAGAGGCAATCTATTCAATGGAATTTAAATTCCGCCCCTCTCCCCAATTAGCATTTCTTACCTTTGTCGATGCTGGTAATACCTGGAACTCTTTTCGGGATTTAAATATCTCTAATCTAAAACGCGGTGCTGGTGTCGGTGTTCGGCTTGAAATTCCGATGCTGGGATTAATCGGCTTTGATTTCGGATATGGATTTGACCGCGATGGCAAAGGACGCTGGGAGCCCCACTTCCAAATCGGAAGAACTTTCTAAAACCACAGATTAAATATCACCACGGAGAAATAACTTTAACCACACGATTACAAAAGACGACGCAGTCGTTGCGAGCCCGTTTCGGGCGTGGCAATCTCAAAGCGAGATTCCGTTTAACTCGGAACGGCGTCTGTGAAATCTCGTGGTTTATTCTTCTGGTCTGGATTCCTTATAAGAAAGATTCTTCTTCGTGTCGTTGTCCACTTGAAGTGGTAATTCAAAATTTCAAATTTCAAATTTCAAATTCGATTGACCAGAGTATATACCACCACACTCGGAAAAAATCACATGAAAATTTTCAATTATCAAAGTTCAATTATCAATGAATTATCAATAAATCAATGGTCAATTGGGAATTGGAAAATTGGAATTTGATTGAAAATTGGTCATTGAAAATTGATAACTTATTATTACTATTTTGTAATTACTAATTTTTTATTTATTAAAGGACGGTTGAGTATGAAGTTACAGAGAAAAACACAAAGGAAACTCCTGTTGCTATCGCTATGCTTCGCGTCAATCATATCGAAAAACCTATCTATATAATTCTATCTTTAATCAGTGTAATCAGGATTTCTTTAGAAGTCTCAAAAAAACACTGTTACTACTAAGTCAAGATGTTAAATAATTACTGCGTGAAATGTTAAATTTGAAACAAGGCATTTTGATACTCTCTTTGACCTAAAAAGGTCTCAATTGACTTGTTGTGTTTATATTCTTTGCTTGTTATTGATAACCTGGTCATATGAACCCCGCCCTTGCGTGCAAGGGCGGGGTGAATTACATCGCCTTTATAAAGGACATACTTTATATTTAGGGACGCAGATTTTCGCAAGATAAAGAAAATAATTCACCACAGAAGGCACTGAAAGCACTGAATTTATTTTCTGTGTGTTCTGTGTTTTTAGTGGTTAATCTTTTTTCTTGTGTTAATATCGTGTTCAT
>Ga0315288_10003006_pt1 | contig 21502 bp, 30 predicted proteins | sample YL17G11_20_MG_FD_203454 | JGI IMG/M metagenome (GOLD analysis project Ga0315288, IMG submission 203454) | Sediment microbial communities from Yellowstone Lake, YNP, Wyoming, USA - YL17G11_20 | ecosystem: Environmental > Aquatic > Freshwater > Lake > Sediment | place: USA: Wyoming | collected...
GAAGCCCGATGGCGATCCCAATGCAGGGACGCCGCCTCCGCCACCGGCGCACAATCCCGAGAAGAATGTCGGGGATTGGACGTACAACGAGGATAAGAAGGCATGGGGTTTCAAGTAGTCAAGCTCAATAGTCAGGGAGATAGGGAATCAAAATCAAAAGGGAGGAATAGTGAATGTCTGACGCAACGGGGTACAGGGTGCAGGTCGGAAAGATCGTTGTCACAGGCGATCCGCTTGTGAAGCAACTCAAGAATGTCGAAACCGTCACGAACGTCTATCCTGGACGGCTTGTGGCGAAGGGAACCACCGATTTCGACATCAAGGTGGCCGACGGCGTTCATGCGGTCCCGGAAGGATGGGCCGGATACGAGGATTGCGCGCCCGAGTTCAAGCCCGCGACGATAGATACGATATTCGTCGCATCCGACAAGATACGGGTGTTGAGGGGCGGGAATTTCGTCATTCGCGCCACCATGCCCCGCTACTTCTACTGCACACAGGGCGATCCGATGGTGTCCTGGCAAGCTGGACAGGTCGTTCCCGCCGTTCTGTTCAACGGCCAGCCATTCGTGAAGATACCGTTCACGAAGGCGAATGGGAACACCGACACCAACATAGACCTGGCTCAGTATCAATGCGTGTCTGATGTCAGGATCATGGTCACGACCGGCATCGCCTCTGGATATGTCGATTTCGGCATAGGGATCGGCGCAGAGGCCGGGTTCGACTATGACGGGTTCGCCGACAACTTCGCCGCCGTGACAAGCGGCACCGTGACGTTCCCGACCGTGACGCTCACGACCGGCACAAACGCCAATTACCTCGCCGCCGTGACGGATGCGACGATAGGCGCGCTACTCGCGCAGAAGTTCGTCGGCATCAACGTGTCCGAACACGACAAGGGATGGGTAATACCCCGTTCCTATTCGTGCGACGGAACCTGCAAGAGCCTGTGCTACGACACCGGCAACTACGCATGCGCCGGCTACATCTGCATGTGCATGGAGAACGCCGGAGTCATCGTGGTCGGGTACGCCGAGGAAACCGTCGATGGCGCCGCCGCCGCCGTGTCCGTGATGGTCAGGTCCACGCTCTAGGGAGACTCAGACTCAACAGATCGCTAGGAGAGAGGAATAAAGGGAGAGACGCTCAAGGGAGGAATGACAAATGCCGACAGTTTACGAAAAGGCCGCAGAAGCATTGGACAAGCAGGTTGTCGCGCCGTTCCGGCAGAAGATAGTGGGCCGGCAACTGTTCGCGAAGACTGTCAGGCTCGATCCTGGCAAGTTCGAGATCACCTATGACACGCTGACCGACATGGGACAGGCGCTTATCGATTACGAGCTTCCGCCGGATAATGCGCCGGCCGACAACATCAAGATCTCGCAGACCACGCTCAAGCTCCCTGTGATCAGCCACAGGTACAAGATCGCGAGGTCTGAGTGGGATGCGTTCAACAACAACCCCGACAAGTACCCCCTCGAGCCCCTCGCCGCAACTTCCGCAGGATACGGGATAGCCGTTAAAGAGGATGCGGTCCTGGTGGATGGTTGGAAGCCCGATGGGACCAACTATGTCGCAAAGGGACTGTATCAGGCCGCGACGAACACCGAAGGAACCTCGAGCGTGACCAGCACCTTCGGGAACACCGTCATCAAGCTTCAGCTTGCGATGGCGGTCCTCGAGACTGACTTTGCGGCCGACTACAACTTCAACCTGGTCCTCGCGCCTGGCAACTATTGGGAGGTCATCACCAGCTACTCTGCGACTTACGGCGTGAAGGAGCTTCCGTCCGTACTCGAGATCCTGAACAGCCAGCCTGGGGCGCCTGGGCGCGTGATCAAGGGGCCGAATCTGACCGCGAACACCGGATTGCTGGTCCCCGTCGATCCGGCCGGCGAGAGCCTGGACCTGGTCATCGGGCGCGAGCTTCGGAACACCATCGCACAGCCGAAATTCAGCGACATCTCGCCAATCGAGGTTGCGCTGTACGAGGTTCTGGTTCCGAGGATCAAGCGCACCGATGCGATATGCACTCTGACCGGCCTGTAAAGGGCCGGTTCAGCATAGATCGCGATAGAAATGGGGGGTAACAGCCCCCCACCGTCCATAAAGAGGTAGAATGGCTTGCCGGAAACCCCGCAGACCCCGGCCTCGGTAAAGCCCGAGGACAAGAAAGATGCTGACTTAGAGCATATTCTCGACCATGCTGAGGATCTGGTTGCGGAATGCAAGAAATTGGGGAAGACGTTCTATAAATCGAAGACCGTTTGGTTCAATATACTGTCCATAGCCGTAATAGTCGGTGTTTGGCTATCCGGATATCCAGACTATGCGGAATATGGTAGTTTCATAATCGCCGGCGCAAACCTCGGACTCCGCTTCATGACAAAGGAGCCCCTGGTGATCAAGTGAAAAGCCTATCTCCAACTCGCTCCTTCCCCATTTTTTTTTCAGCACCGCCCATCGGAGATGTGATGGAGCAAGCAACGAATTTCGGTCTTACATCGGATTTGAAGACAAGCACCTTCAAACTTTCCGATGCTATGAAGTTGCTCGATGAAATCAAGGGTGCAAAGACTGAGAAGGAAGCCTTAGTAAAGTTGAGCCAGCTCCTTATCTGTTTCTTCGAGCATAGCAATATCAATCAGAGCAGAATTAAATCGAGGCTCGATAAGCATGAATGGAGCAACAAAATCAGCTTTATCGTGCTTACGAGCGTGGTCATATTCACAAGCGGTCTGGTGAGCGTATTGCTCGGGTTCCATATGGGGGCATAAAGTGGCGTTCAAAGTCTATCTCGATGCAAGCAACGACAATCTATTTCTGAATCTCAATGGAAAGAGCATTGTAAAGTTTGATCGGGATGGGGCGCAGAGAGTTACGGATCGGATGAAGAAATGGGCTGATGGGTTCGGGCAGACCGATGGAACCATAGTCGGACTCAAAGGAATCACTCGTTTCGTTGGTGCGGATCGGTACATGACCGTTCTCTACAATAATATGCCCATTCTCCGCATGGATCACGCTCAATGCCTTCGGTTCGTGAACAGGATACAGGCATGGATAGATGAGCCGAAGATGAAATCGGTCGATAAGATCATCAGGGAAATGAGGAACGCAGAACGGGAGTTGAAAGAATATGGCGGCAACTTGGACGCTTCTAGTACAGGCTAAAGCATTTGCGGCAACAACGGCACTTTCGGGCATAATCAATGCCGGCGCGCAGGTCATCAGGGTAAGGCGTGTCGGACTTATCAATTACCAGACGGGGGCGGTTACAGGTGTAATCTGCGCTCTCGAATTAAGGCACCTGAACACAACCGCCTCATGGACTCCGACGGCCGTTTCGCCTGTGAAGCACGATTCAGGTAGCTCCGCGCTTACATCAGTCACATGCGGTCATGCGGGTACGCCTTCATCCTCGGGCGCAACGGATGTTCTTCGCAGGATAATATGGTCCAGCGATGAACCCGCCGCTTCGACAGCAACGAGCGATGAATGGGAGTGCCTCGTACCTTTGAACATCATCTGGGATGCGGGGTACGGGGATGCCAATGTCCAGGCACTCGCGATCCGGCAGAACGAGGCGTTCATCGTGTACAACAACTCGGGCGCCGCAGGACTCGTCGATGTGTGGACCGAGTTCACGGACGAGGCGAGCTAGGGGGGATAAAGTTGGCTTTCGTGAAATGCCCCAAATGCGGAACGATGACAAAAACTAACGGAGTGAAGGATGGTGAGGTCTTCACCTGCCCTAAGTGCGGGTGTTTCACGAAAGCCCATAGTTATAGAACATACGATACCGAGTTGGGACCGGCGAGGACTGAGGCATGCACAGGGCTGGAATAAATGGCGACGGATACATTTCATGTACGCGCGACATTCCTCGATGCTGAGCCTCTACCGAACATAGAGGCGAGCATAGCCGCCGCGCCAGCCGCAGACCAGGGAATGTACCTCAAGCACGTACCGTTTCTCTGCATTTTCAACGATCCCGCTTCCGGCAAGATAGTAAAGATAAAGCGGGTATCTTTGAGAACGGTAGCCGGTCAGGGGCAGACAACCCTTTTACCGTCAAATATGCAGTTGAACCTCATATCTGCGATTACGGTAGATGGAGAAACAATAGTTCCAGCAAAGATGAGTTCAAGCGCGTCAGACCCGCCTTCTCAGGTTAAAATCCAGCAATACGCGGTGACCACCCCTGTTTCCGATTCTGAATTAAGGCGATTGCACAATTATCCGGTTCAGAACATGACGAGGGCGCTCGCTCCATTTGTCACTCCCAAATTCCAGACGGGAGAATGGTCAAGGGGAGACTATGCGTGTCAGGGCGTGACGGGATATGTTCTTGCAGAGGGCGAAGGAATAACCATTCGTAATGCAGACATACCTTTTTCAATGGCATGGAGAGTATTCATTCTTTTCACCATTGGAGTAACGACCTATGTAGTCTCCGAAGTCATGCGGTCGGTAGATGACCAGCGTAACCTATTCACCATATTCAATGGTTCAGGTTCGGGTGTTTCAGTCAATGTCCGGCAAATAACCGTGATGGAAGCTGGAACGGATGAAGTACCGTTTGTCTCGATGTATCGTGTAGACAGTCATGTTGCGGGAGAGGCTCTAACTACGATGAAAATGGATTCAAATTCAACCATGCCATCATCGGTAAGAGTGAGAACGAGAGGCGTTGCTACACTCTATGGATATAATTATGGCGCAGTTATAGCCAATCCAAAATACCGGCGTGTACCTCTTAATACATGGGGAACGGGACCAGGATTAGCCGGTGTAGATATGAAAAGCCAACTCGAAACCATGCTGATATTCGATAATGTCGCGTGTTGCGCCGACAACGAGCCGATAACCCTTAGAGCAGGAGAGGGTATCGCAATGTTCCAGAACGAGAACGCCTCTGGTTTGGGGCGGTGGACCACATCGGTTACGTTCACGGTCGAGAACGTACCTGCATCCGGTGGAAGCACATATTCCAGGGGGCGTGTTGTCAATGGGTAGCGATAAGATCAAGGTATCAACGGCCCGAAATCACATGATATTCATGACGGATAGCTCGGACCATATCACCGGCAAGGCTGGTTTAACGCTCACTATTACGATCTCGAAAGATGGCGGTGATTTCGCAAGCGCGACACCGACTGTCACGGATAAGGGATCTGGATGGTACAATCTCGCGCTTACGACCGCGCATACGGGTACGGTCGGGGATCTCGCAATTCATATAACATCAACGGGCGCCGATCCGACGGATGAGAAGCTCGAGGTTGTTGCTTATGATCCTCAATCCGCAACCAATCTAGGCTTATCCTATCTGTCTGGTGCAGTTGCGCTAGACAGCACCGTTGCCAAGAATGCAACGGTGGCCCTAGATGCGACAGTAGCCAAAGCCGCGACAGTAGCCCTGGATGCGACAGTTGCGAAGGATGCGACAGTAGCTAAAGCCGCGACGGTAGCTCTTGATTCCACAGTTGCGAAAGATTCGACAGTAGCCAAGTCTGCTACGGCATTATCAACTGCGACATGGACGGCGGCAAAGGCTGGATACCTTACGGGCAATGTTGCGCTAGACAGCACAGTAGCGAAGGAAGCAACTCTCGGCTCAAAAATACCAACGAATCTTTCATTCACAGGAGCGAATGTCAATGCTGAAAGTAAAGTAACCGCCGCGCCAACAGATATGGCATTAAACTCGAATATAAATACGAAGATCCCAACGGCGCTCTCGTTCACAGGGGCGAATGTGAATGTAGAGAGCAAAGTCACGGCGGCGCCGGCGGATATGGCATTGGAAACTGATGTTCTATTCCTAAAGAGAGTGATGACCAACAAGCGTGTCTGGGATTCAGGCGGATCGCGATGGGCGATATATGACGACGCCGGCGTTTCCGTTCTGTATTATCTACATGTGACGACGCCTAGCGGCGGTGCGGTAACATTGGATTCAAGCGCAATAGCGAATGGAGACAAGATAGTTTGACCATAATCGGACATGGATATGGCGGGAAATATGCAACGCCGATCAGTCACGGTTACGGTAAGCAGACAGTTGCAATCGTTCTTTACAGAACGATCTACAATGATATGTCTGTGACTGATTCTATCATGAAGCCAATGGCTATCAATTGCGGTACTGAGAAGTTTGGGGAGGATTGATAAAATCCCCAGACCGATAGATGTAGATAAGAATAATGTCCAATCCTTCGACTTAATCAAGCATATCAAGGAGTATAAGGATGAGTACAAAGACAGGGACAAAAGACCTGTTATTGGCGGTCTTAATCCTGAACCGATGATGGAACCTTATGAACATGAGGATTCAATAAAGAAGTTGCTCAAGGACACATACGAGACGACTGCCTGTTACGATTGCCCATTAAAGCTCTTATGCGACCGAAGGAATTGGGGATTTGGTTGCGAGTTCGCCAAGGTCATCGGATGCGACAAGCACCCCGACCAAGCTAAATATCCTGGTCATTCAACAACGGTTGCGCTCACTGATACGGCGCTATCGGGCGCACTCTATTCCGGCTACCAAATTACATGGGCGATTGCTCGCGACCTTACATCGGCGGGGTCGGCTCATGACCATACAACGCTCATGTGGCAAGCGCGCCGTGACCCAACGTTTGGTTATGATCTTACTCGGTCCGGATTTTTGGTTGACTCGTCATCCATACCCGCAAACGCCTACGCCATTGAGATGTATTTCGGGTTTTGGATAACGGCAATAGGCGGGACTTGCAACGGGATGCTCACCCAATCAAGCCCCCCTACTCAATATCCATCAAACCCTCTCGTTGATGCTGACATTGACAGAACCAAGTACACCGCCTATAATCACGGTGGATGGACAAATTCAGGAAAATCTACCGGAGCATATAGCGTTTTCCAATCGGTCAATCACGGCGGGTTTTATCCCAATGGCGTGACGAGACATTTTTTCGAGGAATACGAGCACGATATTCTAAACTCGGCTCCGGGTGTATCGACCAATTACTACACGATATTCGAGGGACCGACACACGCGGGCGGGCATGACCCCAAGGTCACGGTCATTTACAACACCATGAGTGGCGGCGGCGTCTCCAAATCGAGAACGGTCAATGCGGGGGGCCGATAATGGAACCCCTAATTCAGAATACCGGCAAGAATATCCTGATATGGATGGCGGATTCTACCGACCATGTAACCGGCAAGACGGGACTTACCCTCACAATCACACTCAGTAAAAATGCTGGCGGGTTTAGTGCTATATCACCCACCGTTTCCCCGACGGAGCGCAGTAATGGTTGGTATCAAATCCCACTTACAGCCTCGCATATTGATACTGTGGGAAATTTCGCCCTGCATATAACCGGAACGGGGGCCGACCCGACGGATTATATCAATGATGTTATAGTATGGAATCCGAAACATAATGTCAAAGCGTTTGATACATTGCTGAAAAGCACCGCAAAAGCATTTGTATTTTGGGTGCCGGATGCATTGAACCCGACTGATGGTAAGATGGGGTTGGTTGATGCGGATTTCTACCCAATATCTATTTCCAAGAACGGTGGTTCATTTACCAATATTGCGAGTAGCGTCACGGTATCCGAGATAAATTACGGATTCTACAAATTCACATTATCAGCTACTCATACCGATACAGTTGGTGATTTGGCTATATTTATCACGGTTGATAACAATGGAATGGTTGAGCTACCGTTCATTTGTTATGTAGTAGCTCCATCAGGCGGGGGGGATTCTCCTTTTTTTTTTATAGCTAGGCGCGGTGCCTATGTCGGCTCTAGCATGAGTCCTAGAATTGGTAGGAGGGTTTACGGATGAGAGTAATAACGAAGGACACGGCCAAGCCTATAACTGTACTGATGATAGATGCCGCAGACCATCTAACCGGCAAGACGGGTCTATCGCTCAGTATATGGGCATCAAAGAATGGTGGTTCCTTCTCCACAATTACACCGACCGTAACTGAATTGAATTATGGCTGGTATAAACTCGCATTAACACCGTCCCATACCGATGTTAATGGCGATTTGTGCATTCATATAACCGGAACGGGCGCAGATCCATTGGACATTACGATGCAGGTGGTCGCATACAATCCTGAGAGTGCTACCAATCTCGGGCTTACTAATATGGATGCGGCGATCACTTCGCGAGCAGTTGCGGGAGATAATATGAACCTGGCTAGTGGTGCAATAACTTCCGCAAAGATCGCTTCGGGCGCGATCACGTCCGGCTCATTCGGTGCCGGCGCCATAACTGCGACGGTTGCTCCGAATCTCGATGCCGCCGTTTCCACGCGGGCGTCCGAGAGTGCGGGGAATCTATCCGCCGTGAAAGCAAAGACCGATCTTCTACCCGCAGTTCCAGCCGCGCAGGGCGATGTCATGGCCTTGAGTTCCGCGTATGATGCCGCTAAAGTTGCCGCATCTCAGACCAGCGTTACCAGCGTTGCAACCGATGTCGGGACAATTAAGAACACCGATCTCCCCGCCGTGAAATCAACGGTAGACAGCCTGTACAATACATCGGTGCCGGCCGTGAAATCGGATACAGCTACGATCATGGGAAAGACGAATCTGATAGGCGGCTCGATAGCCCTGGAAACGGGCGGGTATCTCGCATCCGTGAAAGCGAAGACTGATCTTCTACCTGCTAATCCGGCCGGTATCGGTGATGCAATGACGCTTACGGGGCCGTATGATGCGGCGAAAGTGGCATCTTCCGCAACACAGGTAACGAATCTTCAGGGAGATGTAACAACCATAAAAGGGACTGATCTTCCCGCCATAAAAGCAGAAACGGCCGCGATCCATGCGAAAACGACCAATCTGCCCGCATTACCAGCCGCAACAGGGGACCAAATGACATTGACGGCCACATACGACGCCGCAAAGACCGCCGCAACTCAAGCCTCGGTCACGGATCTCGATACTGATCTGGTGTTCCTGAGAAGGGCGCTGACCAACAAGAAAGTATGGGATGCGGTTAATTCGAGATGGAAGATATACGATGATGCAGGAACGAGCATCCTGTATTATCTCAAGGTCTATACGCCGGCGGGCGGGAATGTGGTTCTGGGATCTAATTCGATAGCGAATGGAGACAAGATAGCATGAGCATGCCGGGGTTGGGTATGGGAGGGTCGAGTGGCGGGTTCTCGCCGGTCAGCATAGGGCTCGGGAATCTTCCTGGCGTGTTGGATGACCAGATCTCCATCTGGAACAAGACAGCAGTATGCGACGAGGTTCAAAGGAGAGTGGATTTGTGACAGTTCAATCCGAGATACCGAAGGTGGGGGATCTAAATGTCAAGATAGGCTCGGTCATCTACAAGCAGGGAGCCGTATTAGACATCTCCACCGCAACGATCAAGCGAATTAAAGCGCAAAGGCCGAATGGGACGTTCGCGTGGGAGAAGGATGCGACGTTTGAAACCGATGGGACTGATGGGAAGCTTTATTATAAGACGGTATTGGCTTCCGATCTGGACCAGGCGGGGACGTGGACTTATTGGAGTTATATCGAGATGGCGGGTTCATCGCTCACATCCGACCCTGAGACATTCCTCGTTGGAGAAGTAACCGTTGTTGGGACCACGAAATACATTTCGGTTGATGACATTAAGAGATCGACCGGAACCTCTTACGACGATAATGATATTGCTGAAATGATCATTGAAGCTGAGGATGAATTGGAGGAAGAAGTCTCAGCGAGGTTGCTGACGGCCGATCCATTATCGCCTTTGCTGAAAGGCGCCGTGAAGATAAAAGTGAAGATGGAATTGCTGGATAGAATGAGAATGGATGGCACGAAGCCGAAGCAACTCATATCCGGCAATCTGACTATAATCGATGATAATGATGCACAGATGGACCGGCTCGAGGCGCAGTACAAATCCAAACTCGATATGTACCAGGCGCTCAATGACACGCCCGAGATAATAGCGGCTCGTCTTGCACAGATAACGCCGGATACGACCGATCTCGAGGAGACGGTCGTTCGCGAGGATCATGAGATGCCGTCCTATAATTTGGACCAATCGAAGGTGAAGGAGTATCATGATCAGGCCGAAGGCGGGAACGAGGATACAGATGATTAGGGGGAATTAACATGGCACCGGCTCCGCCAACTGATGTCACGGTAGAAGGGTACGACCGAGGGAACCTGATAACATGGACGCCGCCGACGGCACTCGATGGCGGGACGATTACCGGATATAAGATATATGCCGGTGATTCCCTGAATCCAACTGTTTTGCTTAAAACGGTCGGACCATCGAAATCCACATGCGAGTTTCCAATCTCCAATCGGAAGACCAGGTTCTATCGAGTTAAGACCGTGACTAATCTTGCCGAAAGCACGTATTCCGCAAATGCTTATGGCATATCTGGATGCCATGCGCCGGAGGGATTTGCGAGAAAGCATCTTCCTGAGACTGTGACGATCTACCCGCGCGAGAGCGTGACGGGCGCGGGGAAGCCCGTCTTCGGGGATGGGTTCGATGCATACGTAAGAATACAGTATTCGGCAAAGGAATCAAGAGATGCTCGAGGCGAATTAATTCTCTCGAAATGTCAAATTCAAATGGATGGGAGCGTTCCGTCAGAGATCGATGGCGCAGTAGACATTGGCGATGGAGAAGTCATTCCGATAATCGAGATCAGGGAATATAAGGTGAACGGTTCCGTGTGGATGAAAGAGATATATACATGAGGAAAGAAATACATCATCCGTATGAAATTGCCGATGACATGGCGCTCCTAGCTCAGACTTTCAATCAAATGGCAAAGAACGCTTTCGTGGATTGTATCGAGAATACAATCGGCCCTGAATCCTGGGACGAATGCCCGAAGGATACGCTCGAGACTTGCATGAGCTTCAATATAGAAGTCCTGTATGAAACCAACAGCGCATCCAATTTCTCGGGACAGATCACGCTCAAGGTAGCATTTGGATACTCTACTCCCCAGGCATTTTGGGCGCATGAGATCCCGCCGCCATCTCAAAGCACAGTCCGAGGAATGTATCAATATACGGTTTTGGATATATTGGGGTTCCTAGGCGGTCGCGCTCCATCTATAAACAGTCTGACCGTGAATAGGAGAAAGCTTAGGAAGGCCGCTAAGGAAGGCGTCACGAATTACCATGTGCCACCGACCAAATGGCATTATCTGTCGGATGTCGTGAACCGACACATTGATTTGCCACTAGAGCAATTATGTGATGAGGTAGACTATCTGATAATCAACAATATCAGGGCCACAGAAATAGAGCAGGAATACGCGGATTGGGGTGAATGATGCCGGCCGACAGCGATATAGCAGACTATCTCGCAGGATTAGGGTACGGGACGGTCGGTACTGACATCTTCTATGGGAATTACCCCGCCTCGCCCGATAACTGCATTTGCGTATTCCAATCCGGCGGTCAGAAGCCCTGGCCCTGGGAAAGCCTCGAGTATCCTGGAATAACCATAATAGTCCGAAATAGCGGTCCCGATGATGCTCGGACGAAGGCTGATGAGATATTCAAGGATCTAGCCGGATTGACACATATAACCATCAATGGACGTAACTATCATGGGATAGAGGCTCAGAGTTCGCCGGCCGATGCCGGCGTTGAGCCGGATACGGTTCGGAAGATATTCACGCTCGCATTCATCGTGACGAAAGATATGGAGGGATAATATGGCATATCATCAACCAGGCGATTTAGGAATGCTGACCTATCGTGCGGAAGCAACACCAGGTGTTATCCAAACGGGCTCGAGATCATGGGGCGGGATCACGGTCAAGCTCGGAAATGAACGCGATGACCAACTCGAGTTCATAATTCTCCCTGAAGATCGTGGATATGGAGCTACATCGAAAGGACCGACGAAGAATGGATGCACGATTGATTTCCATTGCAGGGCCGGAGGATCATACGGCGATTGGCGCGATTTCTGGGCGAAATATGTTCTCGGTGACAGGACAGGACCGACCGCAACGCTACCGACATTCACGCTCATCGTCTATGTCAAATCGGCCACAAAGTACGAGGTTTACACCGGATGCAAGGTCAATAAAGGCGTAATATCCGGTACGAAACCTGGCGCCATACTCGAGTTCTCGATGCAGATCTTCGCGCAGGACCATGCGATAGAATCCGGTAATGCCCCTCCTAGCACATTCAATATAACCGACATCCAAAATGTGACGGTCGGTGCGGCGCCGAGCGAGCCGACGGAATCCCCATTGTTCTGGGCTCAGAATCTAAAGGTGAATTATGCAGGTGGAGGTCTTGCTACGGAATATTTCCAGAAATGGTCAGCCACGATAGACAATCATCTGATAAGAGATGATGGCATAAAGACCTGGTACGATAATACCACGCATGCACAGAGCATTGCACTATTCGAGGAAGAACGCGAGATCATCTTCGAGGGTACGGTGAAACTGAAGGGGGCCACGAATGATTATTTCAAAATCGCAGGATCGAACGTGGTCGTAAGCATACCAATCGATGATGATTGGATGTCCTTATCGGGCGGCATTATCGTACCTAACAATTTCAGGGATCTGTCGCAGAAAGCCGGCGAGGAGAATCTGACAATGAGATTCCCGACAAATAAAGTAACATTCGCGTGAGGGTGATTAATTGGAACGGATAAAACAGCCGAAGACGCAAGCCGAATTAGCAATCCAGCATAAGCAGAGGTTCGCATTTAGTACGACAATGGGCGATGTTGTATTGAAACGAATACCGTATTTGGACTATGAACAGATCCTCTCCGAATGTGCCGATGATGATAAACAGTTCGCAATTGCCATAGAGAAGATTGCAAAATACAATATGATTGCGATAGATCAGCAGAATCTCATCAAGGCATGGGATAAGCAGGGAAAGCAGGGCGAGATGCCAATCGAGTTCCCAGAGGAGTTCAAGGCGGATCGCGCGTGGGCGCGTATGAAAGTCTCGAAATATAATTGGCGAGCATACGGCCCATGTTTCGAGAAGCCCGTCATAAACTGTAAAGAGGATCTGGACATCTTCCTTCAGAATCTACAACCCGATGAGCGAGAGCCTCTCGTTGATATGCTCGTCGCATTGATAGCTCCAATGACCGATTTCGATAAGAACCTGATGATGCTCGGGATCGCTCATAAATATGGACTTAAATGGGCGCCCGATCTGTTCTTAGTGAACATGACCTTACAACAGGCTCAGGTCATATTGGAAACCGAGATGAAGGAAATCGATGATAGCGAGAGAATGATGGAAACTCTAGCAAAGCTTCGAGGATAGAATGACAGATTGGGATTTGGATGATGATTATAAAGTGGCCCTTATCGATGGGATACCAGCGCAGACGCAAGCTAGGCAAGCCGTCGTTGGAGGCAATTTTTGGGCCAATCAAACGGTCGAGGTATATAAGAATAAAGGCTCGGATAGATTCCGGCGCAATCTCTCGGGAGTGCATCGGATAACTATGTACATGAAGCAATTCAAATGGGTGACTGAAGAACAGTTAGGCTATTTTCAGATCATGATGGCCGCATCGCAGATAATATTCGGCGGCATGATCGTTCATGCAGGTATCGTGAATATGTATCGTGCTTATGAGACATACTTAATAGAGAGGGCGGCGATGGAAACTGCGGGCAATTTAGCGATAGGGCCGGTTGGATGGGGGAAAATAGCATTCGCCACAACAATGACAGCCCTGATAATAGGATCAATGACGGCGGGTGTACAAGCTGGAATCAATATATCTCAGACACAACAGATAAATTCTAAGGCGAATTACAGAACCTCATCGGGAAGACAGACAATTACTACTACAATCAGAAATTCAAGACCGTCGGCGGGAGGCGGTTAAAGATGGTCGGAGATCCAACACTATCCAGAACGGTTGAGTACGTATTCATATTAGCCGATAATGTAGTTCCCGTTGCATTAAAGAGCAAGGAAGCTTCCGATGCGCTTGGCGGTTCTATCGGAAGTACGACTGAGCAGGTAAATAGACAGAACATATCCTATATCAAGGCGGTTGCATCGCTTGGCGCATTCCGTCATGGTCTTAGATCTATGGCAATGGGCATGGAGGAGTTGGGATTAGTAAATAAGGAAACGAATGCATCGTTCTTCAAACTTGTTGCCATTGCAGATACATTCGTCGGTGTCGCATTAGGCGTCAAGGGTTTAATTGGAATATTCCAGATGCTCGCAAAAGTGGAATGGGGTTGCGCGGCGGTCGAGACGTACCGGAAGATATTGCAGAATCCGGCATGGGCGGCAGTAGCAATGGGCGCCGCCGGACTTACTACCGGCCTGATCGCGGGATACATGTGGGCGAATATGAACCAGGAACCGGCGAATGGACAGGGAACGACTCAAATAACTCAGAACATCTCATTCGCAAGCGGTCCCGATGCATCTGCGAGATATGCATCTAGATCCGCAATGGAGGGTGTTTATTAATGGCGATCAGGGACAGTCAAGCAACAGGGGATTGGGCAACCGCCGGAACATGGAGTGGCGGCGTACCTGGAAATAATGATGTCGGTCGCATCAATGCCGGCCATACAGTCACGGTGGCCTCTGCCGCGCAAGCTATGGGTTTCGTTCTCAATGGCGGATGGCTAATTGTCAATGCAGACTTTACATTTACGGATACACCTAGCGCCGGTTTCAGTATAACTGACACAAACTCGGGCGGGATATTATCCAATGGCGCGCCGAATGCGTGGCGGAAATTCAAGTCCGCGAGTGCAAGCCCGTCAAATCCCTGGTATCCAGAAGTAATGCCGATAACCGGATACGATTCAAGGTTCCTGCAATTCGATTATATCGAGTTCAGAGGATGCAAATACTATCTCGGGAATACGAGCTACTACATTCATCTGAACGATCCGACATTGAACGAGTATCTCATAGTAGAGACAATTAACCCGCCAATGCGCGAGAACAGATTATCGGAGCATCCGATTAAAGGGAGAACGTCTGCAATAGTCTTTCCACTTAATACATCTGCAAGATCAATGACGATTGCCGGCCGTTGCAAATATACTGCGGGTTTGTCGTTCAAATTAGACCAGATCATAGGCAATCAAAAGAGGATCGCATTCTTCTCGAGATTTTGGCATCTACCTAAATGCTGGATAGAGGGAAGGCCGATTATCAACAGCAGTAAGAATGCAGAGATCCTAGCATGGAATCTGGTACTCCGAGAGGATGTCTGAATGGCGAATCCCGAATCATATCCCCGAAAAGCGAAAATTAAGATCACGCATGGCGCCGGCTCGAAGACATGGATAGAGAACAGTAGCGGGATCGCAACGGAGTTCGAGTTTGATTATTCGGAGAATAATCCCGCATTCCTCATGGTGCGATTGGATAATTCTAATCCCGATTACTATCTGAACCTATTATCGCCTGGATGCAATGTGTGGTCCTCGGGTACGGGCGCGATCAGCGAAGGCGATAAGATCGAATTGGGATTCAATCGTGTCGGATTGGATACGGTGGATTGGTTCTTCGATGGCAAGGTAGCGAGCTTGAAACAGAACGATGATGATACTTTGATCATCTCCGCATACGATCCTAGCAAGGCGGTTGATAATAAAAGGATTTCAAAGACCATATACAAGAATTTCAAAGACTCCGAAGAAGGCACGATTAAAAACTCGAGTGGATACAGATATGTCGATGGGTTCACGGCGAGCGATGTCGTGAAGCCATTGAACAGAATATTGACTTACTCGGATATGATTGAAAGGAAATTCGGTGACGCTAATGGAAATGTTCAATACGATCTCGCGGGCGATCTTACGAGGAAGTCGGCTCAGACCTTCAAAGCCGAGGGCGAGTATCTGGACCGTATTTACATCTATGCAACATCGGTCGGATATGGCGCCGGCGGGAATGGAGCAAATGTAAACCTCGAGATATATACGGATCATGTTGATTCTGGGGACGTTCATCATCCTGGCGATCTGATAAAGTCGGATGTATTTTTCGTATCTGGAACGAAGGCCGCATTCCAATATCTATGGGTTCCGGCTGGATTGCCGAAATTAATTAAGAATGCTAAATATTGGATTGTGTTCAGCGCCACATCTAATGTCGGTACTATGGAGATATGCGCGCGCGGCTTTACTTCCGGTGATAATATCGAGAGTTTCAAATATACTAATAGCGGCATATCACCGAGTTGGAGCGTACAAGCTGGCAGTATTCTCAGATTGATAGTCAGAACATTCGTATACGCCGAGTTGGAACCAACGGATTATTTCGTCGATGAAGTAAATGATAAAATATATCTCTTTAAAGGAATCGGGAGCGTAATTGTCGGGGATGTAGCTATCATAGATTACTTCTATGGGACGCTCACGCTCGAGGAAGTCATAATAGCATTGATTAAATTGGATACGGGATTGCTCGGAAATGTCAGTACAGATTGCGACAGGATAATGAATACGTATGCGACGATGGGAAAGAGCCTGGGCGAGTGCCTTCGCGAATTGATGGATGTCTATGAAAATTCGGGGACGTGGAGTGGTCGGCAACATGTCATGGCGTTCTATCGCGATGGCAATGGCATTCCGAATTTAAAGGTCGGAAAGAGATTGGATGTCGTGAACGATTCAGAGGTAGCAATCTTCTCATACCGGCCGGATCATGGAACGGATGATGAGTGGAAATTAATATCAGTCAAACTCGAATTAACCACCAAGATGCGATACGCTCGAGTAAAGGTTACGGGGACCGATCCGCAGGGCTATCCGATAATAGCTATAAGGTCCGATCAGCCGAAGACGGGATCGTTCTATACGAAACTCGGTGGCTTAGCTGAAACGCTCGAAGTAACTGATTCTCAAATAATGACCTATGCAGATGCGGATAAAAGAGCATGGGCGGAATTGGATGCATTGAAAAGGGATGTATGGGAGGGGAGCATACTACTTGCAGGGCATCATTTCGGCCTATTCGATTTCGATAATAGCTCGAGCAGTTTCGGATCTGGGAAGATAATCAAGCTTTATTACTCGCCATTGGGTATCAATGGAGTCTTAATGAAGGTAAATAGAATGATAATAAGGTCCGATGGAACGACGGAAATAATGATCAATAATGTAGATACTGCAATAAGGAACAGGCTGACGAGAGGATTGGGTACAACTGAGAAGATCGATAGTTTCCTGGCTCCGTTAGGAGCCGTCGAAACCGTTCTTTGCCAATTCTATGTTGATTCAAACATCTATACGGCGAATGATGTTTATTGCAAATTGTACGATAATACAAATACGGTAGTTACGCCTCAGAGTTTCCCATTATGCGAGAAGATCTCAAAGTCGGCGTATAATGCCGTTTGTTACCAGGCGGCATTCGAGATCGGGAATGCGCATTCGGATAACAATATACGATATGTCGAATTATATCACTCAGGAGGGACGCTGATTAAATACGATCTAGCTCTGACCGTCAATAGCATTCCGAAGGATCTGACGTTCAGGAAGACGAGGACGAACAGGTTGATAGTAGAGGTAATTGGGAAGGCGAGTTAATTCGGGGGGCCGGCGGATAGGCAACGGCTGTGGGCGCCGCATCAAGAACGCCGGTCCCCCAGGGGTTCAATCGCCCCGATATGTTCAATGTATTATAAGTATTAAAAGTATTATAAGTATTATTTACACGTATTATATGTACTACGTTTGGACCTGATTTCGGTCCCTCTAGATGCTCCTTTTCCTTCCTTTTCCTTCCTTTCCTTCTTACTGCATAGATAGAGTAGCTATACTACTAGAGTAGTAGTACGGTGCGAAACGAAGCCTCATCCAGAAACGATCAAGAACGTCCATGCTCGATACCCTGCCCGAACCAATATCGCCCTGGACATAGTACATATAATACTCAAAAGTATTAGAAGTATTATAAGTATTAGAAATAATACTTTTATTGCCCACGAATACAATTATATACCAACATAGCAATAAGGGTTATTGCGCATAACAATAGGGTGGGACTAAATGACAGAAGAAACCGAGAGGGAAATGGTTTTCTGGCAAATACAGGTGAGAGCTGGCTTCAATAAGATAGTTGAGGATGTCATTGAGAGGGATACACATTCTTCAAAGAGCGAGTTCATTCGTCAGGCCGTCAGAGAGAAATTGGAACGGTTGGGAATAGATCTGGTTCATCAGTAGGGATTCTTATGAGCCATAACAAGACTCTGAGTTTCCCCGATAAGGAATGGATATCCATCAATAATTATTTCGCAAAGCACCCTAGAGAGAACATGACAAGAACACTAAGGTTCTGGATCATTCAGGGGTTGACACGCGATGACCCTTCGGCATTGGATGAAACGAAGGCATTGATAAAGAGGGATGAGGTCGATATTGCCGCCGCCGCCGATTTCTTAGGCGGCATAATAAGGGAGAAAGGGAAGTTGAGAAAGGAGACGATTGAGGGAATCATTTCAGCAGGAATGAACATCGAGCCGAAAGAGGCTCATAAGTTCTCAACAATGATACTAAAGGCGCCTCACCTTTATGGGTTGGGGTGGAGTATGGGGCATATCTGTTTAAAGGGTGATTAGAATGGGGTTTGAGAACGCTGACAAGTTAAACGAGTTCCATCTGAAGACGCCAGGTGAGGCAGACACGGTTCAGCCGGCGCCCCTGCATGAGACACTTAATCGAGGCCGATCCTGTTGCCTTACCTGCAAGACTGAGTTCTGCAAGAAGAAGTGCAAGCATAAGATACGGCATCCCGCTTGCGAGATCTGCGATGATACATGCCTAGATTATAAGAAGGTTTAAATCCCCAGAGGCTCCTTATATAGACTATGCCTCGAGTAAAGGGAGATCCAGAGAACGAGGAACGCATCACGCAAGCACTTGCGGCACTCGAGAAAGAGGAAGATAAACCCGTATTCGATAAGGGCGCCTGGAACCCATGCAAGTTCACGGCCAATAATATCGCTATCATCCTGAACAGATTGCTGAACGGGCAACCGTTGAGCCTCGCGCTCGCGGAGGCGCGCATCACGCGCAAGACATACGATAGCTGGTGCGAGAAATGCGAGGCGGGGAATAAGAGGTATGCGAATTTCACGGAGATCGTTGAGATCGCGAGATTGCAGGGAGTTGCTAGATTGCATAATAGACTCCTAGCACTTGCGGAAGATGATGGGAAGATCATGCTCGAGGTTCTAAGAGCATTAGAACCCAACATATATTCCGAGAAGAAAGTAATCTCCAATCTGCATCAGGGTACGGTCAAGATCGAGTACGTGGATGTTGGGGGTCGCGAGGACGCAGTTTCTCCTTAATCGGGCATGGTATTTGATTCATAACGAAATTGAATGCGGTGCAAGGTTTAATATTGTATTTATAATTCAGATCTATGAACCTGTTTATCTTATCGAATATTCGCTCAATCGATTTAATCCTGCAATAGTAATTGCATATCTTACAGAAATCCTCAATGGTCCATCCAGCTTCTTTAGCTTCCTGAACCTCTTTCAGAATTAGCTCCTGGACACGCGTAGGCGCATGCCATCTAATAGCGAGGGAATAAGGTGGACAGTACCGCTTATGAGCGATACAATCCCTGTAATGCTTGCATGGGGCGCAGATAGGCATGAAACGGTCTATGTTGATCCGTTCATCGGGCGAGGACCATTTCCAATGTTGGACCATTATTCTTCCTCGAGTTCTTCAATGAGCTTCTGACCTTCCATCTTCGGCTCACCGGCCGGCGCAATATCAGTCCCCTTAGACGCCCTCTCGCGCTTCTTATTCAGGGCTTTAATTCTCGCTATTTCCTCTTTATCTAGATCGTCCCAGATCACAGTATGGCAATTGGTACAAGCCCATAGTGGAGATATGGTTCGATGATACATGAATTTATTCGCCTGGCTCGGATAATTCCCGAGCATGTCCGGCTCGTAAACTCGTTCCTGTCCTGAGAGTTTCGGCATATCGCTATGACACATTGGGCATTTCATTTAACCATCTCCATATCGTATTCTATCGCAATGCATAAGGATCTCGATACGGCATAGGGAATTAATGCTCTTAGAGCTGGACGATCAACGCCCTTCCTCGGCCACATCGCCGCTTTCCCGCAAGCGTTCTTCCGAGTATCGATTGGTGGGAAGTTACCCCAGAAATATCTAGATCCAACATGCTTCACCCAATGCCCGAGTATCGGCGTGATATATTTCAATGAAGGCATCGTATTCTCGAGTACCCAATATCGAGGATTGATTTCCTCGATAACGCGCTTCGCCTCGAGTACCAATGACATATCCGGTTTGAAACCTGGCGGGTTTAATTTCCGCTTCCAAGGCAGATGCATTCTCGCAAACTCCTGGCATGGCGGAGAGGCAAGCACAACATCATATTTGCAATGGCCTTTAAAATCCTTAATGTCCGTCGTGAATGTGCAACCGAATTTCGGGTCATTATCTAAAGTGATGACAACGTGACCGCGATCCTTAAAGCCCTGCGAGAAACCGCCTAATCCGGCAAACAAATCAAGCACTTTCATTTTGGAAACAACCCTGGGCAATTCTTATTTTCGGTTTCGATGGGAGATTTCATCCTTACGTCAGGCACAACGCGTTTCGCATTCAGCCTCGCATCGTGTATTGTCTTGACGGTCAAGCAATTCCGACAATAGGTAATCTCCCCTGGGCAAATCCATTGATGCCTCTCGCATGGTCCTATATCGACTTTGAATAGTAGCAGGATCAGCGCCCTGCGCGTATCCCATTTCTTCCTTCCACCGCCTTTTCCGTGAAGATGACCGTGACAGGATCGGCACAATGTAATGAGCAGTTCAGGGATTTCCGTGACATAAGCGGAGAGCCATTTCTTATCGACGAAATCATTGAAGTGGTGTACGGTAAGGAATTTCTCAGCCCCGCAGATCCGGCATTCTTTGTCTCGAGCAATAATCTCACCCTGTAATTTTCTATTCATCTGAATACCTCATCAACAGTCATTGATTTAATACATGCCGGCCGGCTCCCATATTTTACTATCCATCTTAATTTCCTTTTGTTTCTGAACGTATATGCATTACGATCGAACATGATAAAGGGGAGAACGCCTAATTCTCTTAGTACGGTGAATCTATATTTAGCATCAGGTATGCAATTCTCATCATGGACGTAAAGAAGGCATCTAACTCTATACGGTTTCTTTCCAGCATTGACGAGACGTTCAATCCCTCGGACAATTAATTTCTCATCCTTTGTCATATCCCATGAGATCCAAACTTCGGCATACTCATGTCTGAGTGCCGCTATTTGGGCCGCGATCTGGCCCGTAATCAATCGTGCATCGAAATATTCCATCCTCAGAACACATTTCTTTTCATAACAGAAATCGAACACATCCTGCCATGCTCCCTTTAATGAAAGGATATTATCATCGAGCAACCTGAGTATCTTTCCCTCGCGGTAGATCTCG
>Ga0315288_10003007_pt1 | contig 21494 bp, 22 predicted proteins | sample YL17G11_20_MG_FD_203454 | JGI IMG/M metagenome (GOLD analysis project Ga0315288, IMG submission 203454) | Sediment microbial communities from Yellowstone Lake, YNP, Wyoming, USA - YL17G11_20 | ecosystem: Environmental > Aquatic > Freshwater > Lake > Sediment | place: USA: Wyoming | collected...
TGATTCAAACACCAATACCTTGTATTTTTTGGACAGCTCAGAAGCCAAGGCAATTCCTGCGGTTCCTGCACCCACAATAATAAAATCACAATCCATGTCTTTTGTAAGAAAATAAATTGCTCAATTATAAAATTAAAATCTTTTGACAGTATGTTTGATACCTCTCCGCAACCAAAGAAAAACAAACAATATATCATTGCAGTTTAAAGATTCAAGAAATGGAAAAGCAAGCCAATCCCATTCTCTTGGAACTTCTCAAGAGAATTTCGGCAAAAGATGCTCAAACTCTTTCTCAAGTTAATTACAATTTCAACAATTCTATACGAGAAATTCAACAAGATTCTGACATTTGGAGACAGAGATTTGAATACAAATATGGCAAAGTACCTAGTCAAAATCTTTCCGCCAATCAGTGGAAACAAGTTTTTTTATTGTTGGAAGACGGCGAAATATCCACAAATAAATCTGAGCCTTACAAAAACATTTGTGGACAAATTAATGACGTGACAGCATTACAGTTTGTGGAAGAAACACTTGATAAAAAGTATACCAAACCAGAATTGTTGGAATTTACTCAAATGGCAATAAATTCTAATCACAACAAGTTGGCTAGCGCTTTACTGGACATGTACAAGACTAGAAAATCTCAAAAAGAAGTTGTATTTACTCTCAAGGACCTCTTGGAGTTTAAAAAGGAGAATATCGAACAAGATAGAAATGTCATTGTAGACAAGTTGATAAAAGAGTATGGTGATTATCCTGAACCAACTCCTCAAATGATGAAGGAGATTTTTGACTATTATGACAAGTATTTTTTCAAAGGCGTCTTGAGTCAACAAATTGGAAATAAAAAGGTAGAGTTTGTAATTTCTAACAAAGCTTCAAAAACAGCAGGCAGTGTGCGCATGGGAAACCCAATACGAATCATGTTAGCCAAGCAAATTTTTGATGGCATTACAGAAAATAATATAATATACTTGACTAGTAACGGTTTACATTTTACCAATCGAGTCGAAGCTATTGTAAACGTCATGGAGCATGAGTTGACACACGTTTTGTTACAAACCTCTTCTGACGATGAACATGCATTGGAATCACACGGAGATTTATTTAAAGGAATTGTGTTGCGATTATTTGGTCATACAGAAACTACTCATGGTTTATTGAGAGACAAGGCGTTAGAAGACAAGATTTGTGTACCTAGACATTTGTTAAAGATTGGGGATAATATAACATTTATTGGGAGAGGCAAAGTTTATAGAGGTAAAATTCTCAAAATGAATCCAAAAAGAGCCCATGTGAGGACAGATACCGGGGCTGTAATGTCGGTTCCATATCCCATTATATTTTCCTGTGACAAGATTAGCTCCAATACCGTACCTGTCGACTCGACCAACTTGTCTGTCAAGAAAAATAAAACTAAAGAAAATACCAGAGACGGCGAAAAGATTAAATTCATGCTCCAAGGCAAAGTTGTTAATGCAGTAATCCAAAAGAGAAATCCCAAGACTCTATTGGTATTGGCAGAAGATGGTAAAAAATATAAACTAGGCTATAGTTTCTTATTGTAAAGACATTGTTTGATGTTTTGTCAATCTTTTATTTTTTACCAAAAATGTCTCGTCGCAATACAAAGTCTACAAACACTGATAGTGAGGGGGAAAAAGTTTTGCTCAAAAAGAAGGCCATTCTCGCAGTCTCGTCAGAAGACGAAGAAGAGGATAAAATAGTTTGGTTGCCAGATTTGTATGATTTTGACACCAAAGACAGTCTTCGTGTTGTAAAAGTTGGCTACTCCAAAGGCTTTTTTCATTCCAAGACAGGTTTAGTATACAAAAAAGATGGTAACCCCGGAAAATTAAACTATCCAAAACCAAGAGCTGTCAAACCGACTACCATTAATCCTACCGCCTTTTCAGCAGCCAAAGCTTATGCAAAAAACGACTGGAAAGATCGAATTCTCAATAGTTCATATAGAGAATCAGAAGAGATTCCAAATTGTACTCCAGAAGAATGGAGAGAATTAGATGACCGAAGATGGCCATCTGTATGCGCAAATTTCAAAGATGTAAAGGCTGAAATTATTACTTGTAGTGACAAGAATCCTTGGCTCATGCAACCAAAAGTTAATGGGGACCGAATCACTGCTCGCTTTATTGATAATGAAATCAAGCTATATACTAGAAATTGTCGTGAAAAGAACTTTTTGGAAAATATCAAAAGCGAGTCGGCGAGATTAATCAAAGCTATTCTACGCAGACATCCTGAATTGGGAAGTAAGGAAAATATAGGCTTGGATGGAGAAGTATACGTTCCAGAATACGAATTTCATCAACAGTCTCGTTCCATCATGGGAAGAAGTGTAAATAAACACAAGGATGAGGACAAGTTGCGATTTCTCCTATTTGACATTCAAGAATACACTTTACCCTTTAAGGAACGTTATGCCATTTTGGAAGAAATGAAGGAATATATTGATGAACATTATGAAACTATTCTAGTATTAGAAACTCAAACTGCTACAAATGTAGCTGAAATTCATTCTTATAGAGAAGAATGCAAGGCAAAGGGCTATGAAGAAGGTATTGTTATTCGTAGACCTGACGTAATGTATACTAGAATCATGGAGCAACGTCATAAAAATATGCTAAAGTTTAAAAATGTAGAGGATGGTGAATATGAAGTCATTGGATTTAAAGAAGGAGAAGGAGATCACAAAGGATGTGTCATTTGGCAAGTTCAAGATCCAGATAATGAAAATATTGTCTTTACTTGCCAATATAGAGATACATTGGAGGTTCAAAAAGACTTTTTTACTAGAGCAGAGAGTTATATTGGAAGAATGCTTACTGTAGAATTTGGAAGCAAGTCCTCTGCCGGAAAACCAATCTTTCCTATTGGTGTGCGCTTTAGAAGTTCCAAAGATTTGCCTAGGAAATAAATTATACAAGATCTTGTATAACATTGCTATAAATTATAAGAGGGAAAATATTATATTGGAAAAACTAATAATCCTGACGTTAGGTTGGCAGATCACTTTAATGGAAAAGGCTCTGCGTGGACTGAAAAGTATAAACCAATCAATGTGGAAAACATAATACCCGATTGTGATGATTATGATAAAGACAAATATACCAAAATGTCAGAGGAGGATCATATATCACATTGAAATTGAGTGAAAATACACTTGCTCATTTAAAACATTCAAGCATTTCGACAAACGACCAATGCTTTGGTTGTGGTAAAAGTGGTCATTTTGTCAAAGATTGTTGGCTAAACAACAAAAAATTGAATCTTGTGAAAAGTGTGGTAGAAATCATCCTACATCTAAATGTTATGCCAAAACTACAATAGACTGTAATTTAATTAAACCTCCCATTGTTACAGTCATTGTTTGCGAATTTTGTGGCGAGGTTGGACATGAAATGCTTGCATATCCATTATATTCCCAAATAATGCAAGAGGATATGGAAGAGGCGAGAAAAAATAACGCGTGTTCAAGATGTAACAAAAAAGGACATTATAGAATAGCTTGTTATGAAACTCAAGATTCTGAAAATAAAGACATTGATTCATGCGTGATATCTTAATTATAAAAACAATTTTACAAGATCTTGTACACATATAAAATGAAGCGTTTGCTAGCTTCTGATGATAACTGGGAAGCAATTGTAAAAGAACTAAAAGAAAATCCTCAACTGGCTCAAGAAAAAGACTTGCTACAATACGCAATTCAATCAAAGGATATTGCTCACTATCTTTTGATTGCGGATTTGCAAAAGAATAAGCTTAGCTATATAGACCATATGCAAGCCGCTATGAAAGCCAATAATATTCCTTTGCTTTCTTATTATGTATACAAGGATCCGGAAACTTGGAAACAGATTGCTCCAAAACCCACCATCTTTTATTATCATGAACAGCCCAATTATATTCTAAGTAATTTCTATCCTCACATACCAGGTAAAAAGTGCAAAAGTTTAAACATTTTATTTGAAAAAGTATCATGGCCAACTTCTGAACACTTGTATCAAGCACTCAAGTTCAAATGTGAAACTCAAAAAGAAAAGGAATGGAGAGAATACATTCGTACTGCTTCTACTCCCGGTATTGCAAAACATTTGGGGCACTCTTTAAAAACGAGACGTTACAAATGGCAACAAGACGCTAGTAAATTAGTTGAAGAATACAAAAATTTGGTACAATTTGCAGGAGATTGCCAAGACAATCAAGAAGGATGTTTTAGAGAGGAGATTATGAAAATAGCATTGCAGGCAAAATTTGATAGCGTAAAGGAGTTTAGAAAAGCTCTATTGGAAACAAAAGACCAAGCTCTTATGGAAGATACCGATACAGATTGGGGTTGGCGTAATGGTAGACTAGGAAGACTGTTAGAAGAACTAAGAAATGTCAATTTGTAAAAAAGGCAGATATTATTTGTATGTGATCGCATACAATCAAAGTAACAGATTTGCTTGTTCTAAAGCTTGATTAGAAGTAATACGAGTATCTGGATTCCATTCTACCATGCTTTTTATAATACTTTTGGCAGAATCGTCTGTAATGTCTGCAAAGAGAGATTCATCCTTTATATTTTTAAAAAGGTACATTAGATACTTTACAACGCCTTGGATTCCTGTAAAATCTCCTATAAACAAGTCTTGGATTTCTTGTTGATCAGAGAATAATCTTTGGGTATACAATTCTACAAGTGTTATACCCAAAGCCCAGACATCAGCTTCAAAAGAATAATTGTAATCTTGTTGATGTATTCTAGGATCTCGATAGTAAAATGTATAGGCATTTGTTCTTTTTATTCGACTCTTGGCACCCGCAACAAATGGAATAGCTAAACCAAAATCTGCAATGACAATGTCATTACTGTTATTCAAGAGTATATTGTCAGGTTTAATGTCTCCATGAATGACTCCATTATTATGCAAATAAACAAGACCAGACAAGAGATTTTTTAATATCACATTTGGTTCCAAAACTTGATGTATCTTTATTGCTTTGGCGAGATCTGTTTCATACCATGTCAACTTGATAAAAGATTCATTCATACTTGTAAATCCAAAAGATGATATTTTTATAATGTGATTATGCTTCAATGTGCGAAGAATAGCCACCTCCATTAGTGAATCTCTAAACCTTTGAGATTTGATTGCAAAATTCTGAGCATCTTTCGTAACCTTGTATACACTACCAAATCCTCCTTGACCTATTTTAACCTCGTCTTGTACCCTTCTTTCCCATTGCGCCAAGGTTCCCAAGTTTTGAGGTTTGCAATCTTGAGCTTGTCGAGTAGCCAAATCTTCTATTTGGGTATAAAACGGAGAATTGTAGTAATTTTCAAAGACTTTTTCCAGCTTTTGCTTGTATATATCAAAAGTCTTTCCTATATATATTGCTTGCAGTTGAGTCTTGACAAACAGTAGCATTTCGTAATTATCCACAATAGGAAGCGGTGAAACAAAACTGATAGCTGCCTCTGCCAAGTGTAGAGGATCCACTGTGTAAAAGTGCTTTATACTACACAATACTTTTAAAATAAAACGTGCTTGTTTTCTAATCAAAGGTGTGATATTGGGTCTCAAGACCAATACGTCAAGAATTGTTAATGGTGTAGGTATTAATATTTTACCTACCAATTTTGTAGTGATAATGGCTGCAAGATTTTCAACTTTATTCCTGTATTTGCTACCAACCATGTCGTCTATCAAGTGTTCTAATTTGTTTTTATAAAGAGTGTTTGCAATCAATACACAAGCAGCCAAATAAAGTTGTTCTCTATTCTGGAAATCTCTAAAGGCAATAACGCCAAAATTGTTAAAAATGGCAAGAGCAAGCACATGTACTTCTAGTGCTTTTTTGCCTCTGGAATTTTCCACCAACCATTCTGCCAAAGAAGCAAAATACTTGGAACTAATTGGGGAAATTCCCAAACACAATTCTCTATTTAGTTGTTGGTAGTGTTTTTCCAACTCCATTTGAGAATTATAAATTCAACACAATTCTCTTTTGATTCTTGATCAAGAATCAAATTATATTTTTGCCAAAGCTTGTTTGGCCGTAATCCTTGTCACAGGGTCCACAATCAACATTTGCCTGACAAGAGCAGCAAAATTATCTGTTACATCTTCATATACTATTCCTGTCAAGATGAATTGTTGAATAATGGACAATACGGTATTGTACTTGGAGGATTTGAATTTTCCTATTGTATACCTACCTGCTTCCATGTCCAAAAATATAATGCCAACGGACCAAATATCTATTTCAAATCCATAGCGAGTCTTTGTATTTGTCGAAGCTCCAGTTAGTAAATTCACGTCTCTCCACCATTCAGTCACTACTTCCTGTCTCCTTGCTGAACTACGATTGCCTATACAATAAGGCAAAGAAATACCAAAATCTGTAATTTTAATATTATCATCTGCAGTAATGAGAATATTGGCAGGTTTTAGATCGCGGTGAATGATTCCGTTGCTATGGAGATATGCGACTCCTTTTAATATTTGTTTTTGTATTTTTCTTCTACGCCATGGATAACTATCCATGGATCCATTGAGAATATCTTCATCCAAAGATTTTTTCTCTTTGGGCATTGCCATATCTGCCGAGTCTCTAGAAGGAAATCCAAAAGTAACTACTGTTTCGATATTGGGATGTTGAAGAGTTCGCATAATGGCAATTTCTAGGATAGCTGGGTCCCATTCTTGTCTCTTGATGGCCAAATCTTTACCTTGCATTTGCACAAAAAAGACTTGTCCAAATGCACCGGCGCCTATTTTAACACCGCGGAGGTCTTTTTCTAATTTTTCAATGACTGTAAGAGAAATGGCTTCGCAAATAGATAAACTTTCATCCGCCAGGGGGAATTTTAGGTTCATGTGTAGGTTAAAGGCATCTTGAAGATAATTCCGTAATTTTCCCAAACTCTCAATGTGCATGGCGGCCTCGACTTGTTGATGAATAAAATTAATATAAGAAAGTACTGATTGCATAGTGTAAACATAACCATCCTCGCCTATAATAATTCCCTTTGTAGAATTATATTTCCTTTGAATTGAATAAAAATGTGTAGCTGCCACTAGCTTGTCAAATTGCATACTGTGTACCTTCTTTGTGAGCGTGAGCATTCTAAAGATTGTTTGCTTTAAAAGCTCTCTATCTGATACGCTATCATCCAAGGCATGCATAATGTCATAAAAATCAAATAACGAAGGCAATAGTAATTTTCCCGTCAACTCAGTAGTCACTTGAGCTACATGATTATCAAATTCTACTCTGGTAAAACCAGACTTTTTGTTAGTAAAGTCGTCAACATGGACAGATTGATCAGATATCAGACAGGCGATATAAAGACATGCAGAAATGACAGAAGGTTTTTGACAAATGTCTGCATTGATTATGGAAAAATTATGCCATATACTAGCTGCTTGTCCCCATGAATTATCTTCAATTCCAAGAGTCTGTGCAAGAGCCTTTTGTTGTGATAAACAGCGAAAGTGATCTTCTTCACTTACTGACGCTTGTCCCAGACAATTTAACTCTCTTTGCTTTTTAAAAGATTCCAAGATATCCATTCTTTAATCAAAGAATAAATTATATTTATTTTCGCTATTCTATCTAATGTTTTTGATCAAATCAGCATTTCCTGCAGCATGTCGTAAAGAAACCAAACTACTTTTTCTCCAATCATTTCCTACAGCTTTATAGGACATTATATACAAATCTCCATGCTGTAGAGTAATACTTTGGGCGTCAGATACAGGTTTGTCTCTGTAAAACCATCTATAATGTAAAGGAATATCGTCTCCCAATCTCAAGCCAACTACAAAACTTCTTTCTTTATCACCATGAAATCCAATAAAAGTTTTGCTCACGTCATAGTAAAAATTACCTTCGGCATAAATGGTAGTGTCGAATGGCAATAATTTCTTTACTTTTTTGCGTGCTTTGCTCAATTCTGGAAGATTGTTAAAGGAAATCACTCTACCCCTTCCTTCTTCATAACAAGGTTCATTATTTTCATCTGTAAAGCAAAGATTATAACGAGCTTTCTTGTTCATTACCGATCCCTTGTTGAGAAACTTTTTATCCCAATCTAATTGCAGCAATTCCTGTAACAAGTCATTTGGATTAGCTAACCAATTGCTAATTACCAAAATACATGCTTCTTCAGTTTTTTGTGAGCACGTGTAATTTAATTCATGTATTTTGCAATTTTCCAATGTCTTGCTTAATTCTCGTAAATATTGAGGTGTAATCATTTTTCCATTTTCATCATTCTTTTCTCCCAACTGTTCCATGCCAATACTATTCTCTACTACATCTGAAAAAGTAACAGTCATACATTGGCCTTCAAATTGATAGACGGGCGTTTCTATAGTTGCATGCAATCTGCACAAGTTTCCAAAAAGTGCTTTTCGAGTACATTGTTTACCTTTTAATGTGAGTGCGGTACACTTGCTAGAGTCCATTTTGCCATGGCCAAAAACTTTTTATTTTGAGAGAAATATTAAAATCGCCAGCTTGATATCGGTGGGTAGGAACTGAGCATAAAAAGAAAAGCTATCAAGAATGTAATCAATATTTAGATATCTTGGAATTAGAGATCCATACAAATCTCAAAACCAAAAGTTGTATTTACATTACAAAACATGAATACTGTCCATCAAGATTCTATTGAAACGTACGAGGTATTTGAAAATACTCTAAAAACTTGTCTCGACTCTCTCAAGACTCATGGAGACTCTGCAGTAATTTACTTGAAGGGTGACTTTTTAAACAAAGAAGAGCAAGACGTTAATTGGGAACTTGTAGAAGAAGTTCAAATGGCCACGCGAGGTCCATATCTTCCATCCAACGTCTTTTCTACATTGAATTGGAGCAATTCGGGAGAAACTAATCTCCGCCTTCAATTAGTAAGAATTTGAAAATAATATAGAACTATATTATTATAAAAAATGCAAGACTTGCCCGTAATGATTCGAATTTATGTAGTAGAATACATTGGTTTCAAGGATGTTTTTGATGCAATTGTGGCAATTTTGCGCCCATCGACAAAAGCCATTATTGAATTACGAGGAGACTTTGTCACTAGCAATGGAATAAATATTGAATTATTAGACAAGATTAAAGTGTATTTCAAGATACCGAATGTAAATGTAAAAATAAAGTGTCTAGACATTACGCGTGCAAAAAGCATAAGCTTGGAAATGACAAGAATATAAAAAAGTTTTTTTCTTTTGATTATCAAGGAAATGGAGTTGCAGTTTGGAGCCAATACTCCTAGAAGAGAAGATTTTTCATTGCCACTTGACCAGGCGCAAAAAAGTGTACATATTGTTTTGAAGGGTCGCAATTTGCACAATGACAAGGCATTGTTTACCACCGTAGTTAGAGATCCAGATGCTCCTCACCCCGACTTTATTCATTTATTAGTAGTTAATTCGACTTATAAAGCCCTTTTGGATGGTAATGTTATTGTCAGTTATTATCCTCCTCAACGCGAAGGACATCGATACATGTTTGAGATTTACAAGCAAGCTCACAGATTGGAAAATGAAAAAGTGGATAGAGTAAATGTTGATTTTGAATCATGGGCTAATGAGCACGATTTGACTCTTGTTGATGCTATTACAGTCACTACTCAAAAGAGAAATCCAGTTTCTAAAGTTGCTCAAGAAACATTTCCAATTACAGAAAGAGGATGGAGCAATTCCAAATATTGCAGGTGTATTCTCAAGGTTCACGCAAAGAATATGGAGAGAGATTATCATGGAAACGCTTATGCAATTTGTACAAAAAGCACAAGAGAACACCAAAAGACTTGTGGAGATACCTATGATTTGGAAACAATGCCTCTAAAATATCTTTTGGCTTATGCAGACTTGTCAAAGCTTAATTTGTCTGATCCTACGAATAGAGATTCCGTTATCAAAGACATTAAAAGATGGAAAATGAATCATTAGTTAAATTTTGATTAAATTTATATTGATGGATTTGATCAAATCCATACTCAATTCTAATTTACCCAAAAATGGATCAAACATATTCCATTAGACATCTTCAAAACTTTGACAATTATTCTCCTTCCGAATCTTGCAGTTTGGATGGGCGTTACTTTTCTATTGTTTTGAGAGACTATCCAGGGCTTGTTTGTAAAGCTATAGAAATTGAAATTGGATCAGACGAATCAATTGCAAGAGAAACTAAAATTGATTTATGTGATAGCCATGTTACCATTGTTAGATTAGTTATCCACACTCCCTTGATGAAGCATTGCCTCGTCCTATTTGTAGATAAGAAACATAAAAAGGCAGAATTATGGGATCCAAAAGAATATTCTCAAGCTGGTCAAACTATAGATGATGCATCGGATTACATGTTAAAATTTGTAAATCGTTTGATACCTCTAGATTATGAGTTTAGATATACGTCTGTTTACTTTGATACAGACTTTCCTTCTCAATGTAGCGAAGATTCTCGAGGTTATTGTAATGCGTACGTTCTAAAAGAAACATTGGATAGATTGACAGGACAAAAACATAATCCCAATTATGATATTCGAGATGTAGATGTTAAAAAATTTATAGCGGCTGTTGAAGATCGATATTCAAACCAGCTCGTTGGAAAGCCAGATATTGAATATGGGCCTAGAGGTGGAGGTTATCGTGGCGGATATTACGGCGGCCATCATGGAGGATATCATGGAGGGTATGGTTTTGGAGGATATGGAACTGGATTATTAACAGGTACACTTTTGGGCGCCGCGATTGCAGGTTCCGCTGATAATGACGTTCAATATGTGTATCCTTATCCTTATTATGGCCCTTATTTGTACTAAATTTCAATTGATTAATTAAAAAGTATTGACAGATTTGGCCAACTATGACAATTTCCCAGAATCTACTTCTTGTGGATCAGATGGACGTTATTTTTCATTAGTACTAGGAAATTATCCAGGAGTCGTTCGTTATCCTATTGAGATGGAAATTACTCCAAATGATCAAAAAATTAAGGCATACAATATTTCTTATCGTAGAGACTATTTAAACATTGTTAGACTAATTGTTCAAACTCCAACTATTCGACATGCTGTTTTACTTTTTGTAGATACTATGCAATCAAAAGCTGAATTGTGGGATCCAAAAGACGAAATGCTTCCACAAAATAATGAACATGTAGCGCAAATGTTAAAATTGGTTGATTTGCTAATACCTTCTGGATATACATTTGATTATACAGAAGCTTATTTTGACACCAACTTTCCTCTTGTATGTAAAAATAAAGTCAAAGGATATTGCAATGCCTATATTCTACGAGAAGCTCTAGATAGAATAAATAATAGACCTTCAGATACTAGAAGTATCAAAAGGTTTATTTCTGCCGTGGAATATCACTACAAAACTCGTCTAGAAGGGCAGGCTGATAATGAATATGGCCCAGTTGGTCTTGGAGTAGGTTTATTAACAGGAGCTTTACTTGGCGGAGCTCTTGTAGGCGCAGCTAGTCATCATCGCCATCGTTATTAAGTTTTACTTGATCAAGTAAAATATCTAATCTTCTAGGGGCTTGTACTTTTGGACTAGACCTTGTTTGTGCTGCGGTGGAGAATAAAGAGTATATAATTTCATTTCTTGAGCTCCTGTATTTATAATATTATGCTTGGTGCCTGCAGGTATAAAGACGGAAGATTTGGAGTTTAAGTAATATTTTTCCCCTCCTACAATGGCAAGTCCTGTTCCAGATTCTATTCTTATAAACTGTGTTGTGATTGGATGAATTTCTTCTCCTATATCTTGTTTGGGAAGAAGCGACATGAAAACGTATTGAAGCTGTTTTGAAGTTTGAAACACCCAGCGAAAATTATCATTTCCTAAAGTGGTCGCCTCAACGTCAATGACATATTCCATCTTGGTTGCTTTTATATTGTGCTAATCAGCACAATTTTTATTTTGACTTTTTTGTAGTTTCCTTTGGCGGGTTGACAGTTGCATTCCAAGTTGCCGAAATACAACCTACTTCTTGTGACTTTTTCATTATTCTCTTTGGTTTGGAAGTTGATAATTTTTTGTTTAATTCTTCCAAAAGGTCTTCGGAAAACAAGTAGGTATTTTTCTCTGGCCATACCATTAGTAAATCAATGTCGGATATTTCATTATTTTCCATTGTGACATTTTTTGTTCCCAAGAGAGTATTTGCAAGCAATAGATTCAAGTCTGTGCGTAATTGTTCTTCGCATTGAATATCAAAAGAGTTTTCTTCTGCTATTTTTTTGGCGTATGCGCTCAATAAAGAAGACCGAATGCGCTTTCCACAACTAGACCATTGCAAAACAATTTGCTGGTTTAATATTTCTTCGCGCGCCTTTTTGGAATCTTCTTCATCTTGCGAAGAATAGATATTGTCGAATTTTTGATGGAATTCTATAAACAACTCTGCTGCCTTTTCAGGATCATCCAGTGGTATTTCTGTTTTGCCTTCTCCACGCTTTTTAATTTTATGCAATATCCTGCCGTCAAAGTATGTAGTCTTGCGAATAAAATCATTTCTAGATGCAGCCAGCAATCTTGTTTTCCAAAAGGGATCGTCTGTATATTCCGCCGCATCTTCAAAAATACGATAGACAACAGGTTTCTTTTGCAGTCTTGTATTGACCATATTTTTGTTGGCAGCCGCACGCCGTTTGTCGCTAGCGTTATTGTTTGATGGAGTGGAGGTTGAAAAGCTTGAGAAATTCATGTTTTGATTTTATAAGCACATGAAAAGATGTCTTCATATACATTAAACTTTTTATGTCCGATTGACAATAGAAAAATGTACGAAATAAGATTTGAAGACAAGGAACTTGACAGTTCTTTTGCCAGTGGAGGGGACTTTAAAAACATTGAAACTCTGGATAAATCTCGTTACGAGGCTCGAAAACAAATTAAGGTCAAATTAAGAGAGACTGAAGGAAAGGAATCTGCCATGCCTAGAATCAAAGAGAAAAAATCAGGAAATGTAAACTTTTAAGATGTGTGCAACAAACAATCGGATCCGATTGTTTATATTGACTCTTGTATCAACTGATCAAAGGCTATTTTATAATGGACAAGTTTCTCTCTTCTAATTGCAATGTTTTGTAAATCAATAGCGCTCAAAGGTTTTGTACCATTCAATAGTGGTTTTAATAGCATTTTTTCCTTTTCCATTCCTGCCTTTAACCTGGGCAGTTGGACAGATAGGGATTCCAAATAGTCTCGTTTTCTAAAATAATTTAAACGAGCTTCTTCCAAAGACAAGTCTAGTTGAAGACCTATTCTTGATGCTTGTTTATTAAGAATTTGCACACAAACGCGGTCAATAAAAAATATGGCTGTTTCTGGTTCTTGTGTAATGAATCCAAAATCAACCATGGGTAGAATAAAATCTGTTTCAGCTTTTTTAGCTGACTTGTAACATTTTGACACTTTATTCTTGGCAAATATCAAAATTATATTTTGATGAGCATATAGAATGGGAAATTCAAATTCTTCAAGTTCGGAAAGAATTGCATTTGAAACAGTTTCGAGTGCAATTTCTTCAGTTAGGTTTGAATTTTTGACATTTTTGAAGCAAATGCAAACCTTGCAGCCTATAGGAGCTGTAAACACCACATAGCTTTCATCTTGAAGATCTACAATAGATTCGGGTTGGACATAACCTAATTCGGCCAACTTTTTGTTTGAAAATGCTCTTGTTAGCCCTTTCTTTGTCGCCGTTTGAGTATGCAAAACTTCATTCATTGAAAAGTTTTTGTATGCCATAAAAAGAATGTCAAGATCTCTAGGCCCATTCTACAAGAAGTTAAACAAGTACGTGGACAGCAAGGTAAAAAATAGACTCCCTGATATCGAGATTACAGACCAAGAAAAGAAAAAGTGCAGCATCAAAAGCGACGAGTATACAAAGTTTTATAATTTGTACTGCAAGGAAGCCTACGAATCAATAGAAAATGACACGCCTCTCCGCGTGGTGCAATTACCCAAAGAAACCATGCCCTTTATCGTAAAGTTTAATTTACGATTTAAGGACTTTACAACAAGAGAAAACCTCTTGAGTGACTTGGGAATCGCCGCAATCACACAGGCAATTCAAGATTACCTAGGTAATACTTTTGTTTTTGATGCGGTAAACAATTTTGACGCCTGTATTGTGTTAATGAGCGACGTATTACACATGGAATATGGACACGCTAATTACAGCTCGTTTTCAGTACAATTTCACTTTCCCATGTGCAGAGTAGACCGCAAGAAATTACAAACCAAATACTCTGTTGAACTAACGAGTCTTTTGCAAAAGGCCTGGCCTGGAGGAGAAGGGGTTTTTGAGGTAAAACCTGTGGCAGTCACGTGGGAAAAAATGCTCGATGCTCGTTTATATCGCAAAGGTGTACCTCTCTATGGAAGTATTCTCGAACAAGACGATGCCTTTTTAAAGTATTTTCAGGCTTATGATACTTTGGACCAAGTAGACCAGAATTATAATTATTCTATTCAATATCTAGATGATTCGTCTTTTGATCCTCAACAACACACAAAAGTAGCTCAAGAAAAGATTAGTGGAGAGATTTTTTCATCTGAACATGATGACAAAGAGTGGTATTGGTTGCCACTTATTCTTTCTCTTGACTTTTGGGCAAATCTCACTCCAGAAATAGAAAAGGGTAAAAAGATTAGAGAAGAAAGAGATAAGCGTCAAAAGACATATGACATACAAGAACTCATGAAGAAACATACAGATATCTGTGTCGAAAAGAAAAAGACTCAGGACAATTTTAATAAATTTATTAGCATGTGGGACATTGACCGTATTCTCAATAGACATTCAGCTAATCTCATTGGCGAAGCTTTATATGATTTACACAAGGGGGAAAGTACGGGTCTATCCACCTGGATAGCTATTATGCGTTCAGCCATGCAAGATTCAAGAAATAAACAACACTACTTTACACCCAAGAATATTCGTAAACTTTGTGATGAAGCTTATAATACATTTACACGTCATCGCATCGATATTGAAACTGTCGAATGGTATGCTTCCATTGACAGTCCCGAAAGATATGATGATTGGCAAGAAGAATGGTCCTCTAGGACTAAAGTAGATGCTTTGAGTGGTATAGAAGGTGATGTTTCCAAAGATTTTAAACGGGAATTCCCTCTACGTTACAAATGCGTACACAATGGAGCAAAAGCCATGTGGTATGTCTATAGCAATCACCGATACAGAGTAGACTATGGAGGTTTGAGTATTAAAAAGTGCATGAGTACTCAATATCTTTTGAAAATTGCCAAGATGCGTTCTGATGTTAGCAAACAACTTGAAAAGGAAGTATCCAAAGAAGTAGGTGATCTTATCATGGACAAGATTAATAAACTCATTGTATTGCTCAAGAAGCAAATGTTTAAAAACAAATTACTCAGCGCGTTGGAAGAAGAATACAAATCTAGACACTTTGCGGATCATTTAGACCAAAATCCAGAAGTATTAGGTACTCCAAATGGCGTAATCGCTGCAACAGATACTGACATTAAGTTTCGAGAAGGTAAACCACAAGATTACGTTACCAAATGTTGCAAAGTAATGTATCGTAAAGATTTATCCTGGGATCATCCTATTGTGGATGCGGCCATATTGTGGGCCAAAATGACCTTTATCGATCCCGAAACTATAGACTATTTTTGGAAGTTTATGGCAAGTATTCTACGAGGTAGAAACAATGACAAGAAATTAATGATTTGGTCTGGCAAAAGAGGTAACAATGGCAAGAGTATGTGGGTCCGAGCTCTAAGTTGTGTTTTGGGAGATTACTTTACAAAAATACCAATGAATTTATTTACTCAAGGTCGAGGAAAAGCAAATGACGCTAGTGCTGTCGAGGCTTCTGCAAATGGTTGTCGTGTTGTAGTAGCAGAAGAACCGGAAGACAGTGTTCCACTCTTGTCCAGTATCATTAAAAGTGAAACAGGTGACGATGACAAGATAGTCAGAGGATTATACAAAGATCCTCGCCAGCAATTGCCAATGTACAAGTTTATTGTTGTGTGTAACACTGTTCCTATAATGTCGGCAGAGGAAGCTATGGAAGAAAGAGTTGTAGTTCATCCTTTTGAAAGTCGTTGGGGTAACCGTGCCCCAAAAACAATGGAAGAACAGTTTGCCACAAGAGAATTCAAGATTGATCCATTCTTTAATAAAAAGATTCCATCCATTGCCCCGGGAATTTTGTGGATCATGTACAATTACTATCCAAAGTATATTAAATATGGCATTCGTAAAAGACCACAAGCTGTAGAAGACATTACCAAAAAATATTGGGATGCCAATGATAGATATCTCAAATTTGTCGAAGAAAATGTCGAAGTGGGTAAAAAAGGCGATCGCATTGAAGCATCTGAAATGTTTAATAGGTTTTCACGCTGGCACTTTACATCGTATAGGAAACTGGACGTGCCCGATAAATACAAAGCCCTCGAAGCTTTGGAAAAGAAAAAGGAATTGGGTCCCATGATTGCAGGCGGTTGGTCGGGAGTAAAACTTAGAGAAAGAGTTCAAGGTTGATAAAATACTGTACAATATTTTTGTAAATATTATTCTATTTTTGCCATCACACCTCCAAAGAGGCATTTTCTTTTGCAAGTGCCAGCAAAGGTTTGTAATAATTTACAATATTATTGGCATATTCTTTAACATTCTTGAAAGAGTTGACAAGGAGCTCACTCTAGTAGAATCCAACACCGAGCATCTAGTCAAACCTACACAAAATATTTGAAATTATATCCATTTGTTGCAGTTGATAAATTATCTGTAGAAAATGGACCAACTAATCAAAAAGTTTGACACCTTGAGTGCTTCAAAAGATTCTACTCTTTTGACTGATATAGATAGTTATGGAAAGTCTTGTATGGAAAATAATGATTACGAAGGAGTAGTTAGAGCTATTGAAGGAGGAGCTCATTTAGAAACATTGCTTGATATAGCAATCAAATACGGTAGAGTAAATATTGCTTCGTATCTTGTAGATTGCGGAGCCAAAGTACATTCACAACTCTTTTTGGAAAGCATGACAATGGTCATGAGACAATTATTAATAGATGCTTATGAGCATCAATAAATATTTATGGATCCATAAATGTACTATTTAGTTCTCTTGTCGTTAATTTGGCTTGGGTTTGCTTCAAAATATTTGAGCAACTCTCTTTTTGCTCTGCCTTGTAAGTTATTATCCCTAGCAAACGTATACAAGTTTTGATTTCCCATTTTGAGATTGCAAGAGGCACAACAAGGCCTTAGATTGTCTACTTCACATTTGCCTCCTTTTATCTCTGCAATTACATGTGAACAATGCCAATTATTGAATGAAATTTGTTCTCCGCAAGTAAAACATTTTCCTACTTGAGCTGTTCCAAAGTTTAAAAGCCAAACAGATTGACGAGTCTTTTTGGGCAAGGTTTGCTTCTTGTATTCAATGGCTGGCTGGTATTTGAAATAGTTTTTGACAGCTCCAAACGTGTAATCATTAATCGCCTTGAAAATATAAGCCAGCATTTAACTATTCGACAAAGTGTAATTATGGAAATTAGTATAGAAAATGCATTGGTTTTGTGGAAAGAAAATGACATGTTGTTTTTGCATAATCTAGAGACAAGGTATAATCTTGACCACAATCAAGGACAATTCTTTGTAAAGTTGGAAGAAAAAATTGATCAAAAACAAGATCCAGACTTTCTCTGTATGAAAAGTAGCTTGCTCGGATGGTATGCTCAAAATAAAAAAGCTATAGCCGCAGATACTATAGAGTCTATATCAAAACTCCGCACTTCTTGTCATGACAAGAATGAGCAAATTTCAATTTATCCTATAGTAAATATTGTTAATGCCAAGTTAATGTTTGATTACGGATTTTGGCCAACTCACATTGTTGAAGATACGCATGCTTTAAAAATGTGGTATGAAGGAGTGAATAACAGAGAAATACATTTCTGGACAGGAGTAGAAAACATGAGCCAGAGCCTAAAGGATACGACACATTGGACATATAAACCATTAAAAATAATTGTTCAAGAAGCTATTCAACAAGCCAAATCTCTTTGTTTAAAAATGTGGGCTCCTCAACTCTTGTATAAAAGCATGAGACCTATCACTGACATGTCGTTATTTAGATCTTCTACCAGCCCTGTAATTTGCAGAAAAGCAATCATTAATAATAAAATAGAATTGTATGGGCAAATATGGAATGTGATACCCGTAACAAGATATGCAGTAGGCATGTCGGGAAGCCTTTTTTACGGTTCAAGTCAAGAACAGTTTCTTGGCACTTTTTATTATTATGAACCTGAGTCCACCACGTTACTAGCATATCAAAGTGCTCAGATAGAATTCAACAAAATGACAGCCATCAAACATCTTTCAAACAAGTCAACTAAAATACAAAAGTTTCAGAATTTTATAGAACGTCAACCAGATACGTCAAGAAAATTACAACAGCATGCCAATGGGATTATTCCAAAAGATTTGAATCTAAGTCCAATGGAAGCTCTAATACTTAAAAAAGGAAAAACAGCAACCAAATTAGAAAAGCAAGAAGCAAAAAGTCTTGCACAAGATAGACAATACGCAGGTGATTATTTGAACCTCTATGCTTGTGAAGATAGATTTGATCAAGACTTGTGCATATTAGCACAAAAGTCACAAATAGATGTGATAATTCTTCGAGCTATGATTGGTTCTTTTCAAACTGTATGTGAAATATTGGACACTAGAAGCAGAAAAGAAAGTTTTGCAAATCTCGTATATATTGCATAGTTTTGAATGTATTATTGGAAATAATAATATTCTACAACAAATCTCATTACCATGGCCTTTGAGATACCTCGTCAATATGGAAGTGTATACAAGGCTACTATCATTAGTGCAATAATGCATTGTGCCAGACATGGCGATGGAATACACATTTTTCATAACAATCCTGCTACAAAAGATTTGATTGTCAAAGTTACTGATTTTCGATTATTGTTAGAGTGGTTGGAAAGTTATCGAATAGATGGCGGAAAGAGATTGGCAGAACAAGTCATTAGTTCGCTAAAAATTTGGTTCCAAGTCGTACCACCTTCTCATAGTATAAATGGTGCTACATTAGTAATCAAGCAACAACAATACATTAAAATGAATAATATTATTTCAAAGGTTGCACAAATATAATATCATAGATCTATGATATTTATTGGATTTTTAACACCAATGCTGCGTATTGGCAAACAAATTCTTTGTTACTTTCATCGTTACTACAATTCAAAAGTGATATTTTATAGTAATCGGCATTAGCTAGCTTTAGAGTAATGCTAAAGACAGCATCTCCTGAAAATGAAAACTTTACAGTATCAAGTTCCCTTTCCATATTGACCAAGAGTTTTTTGTAGTTCTTTGTTGCCAGTTCTAGCATACAAATATCTCTATAAAAATAGTCATGTATCATGTGCCTGATCTTGTTTAGTTTTTGCATGTCAAAGGGTAGTTCGGTAATAAAATCATGTTCCTTGCCCTGCTGACGAGCCAATACTTGTTTTATTGTTTCAGGTATCAATACATTGTGCCTTTTTAGTATAATTGCAATCTTTTCATAGTCATCATAAGTATAGACAAAATTAGAATAATCTCCTTGAGCAACAAAGACATATTGAGGCTCTGGCATGTCTGAATCCCAATCAAAATTTTTGGGTAGATAGGTATTGGAAATTTCTTCTACAAATTCTCTCATTGCTGTCTGATATTCTGTTTCACCGGGATGTTGTTTGCCTCCAAAGCCTTCGAATTTACCCTTTTTCATGCCACAAATCAGATTGTGATGCTGAACAGAGTAAAATATACACCCAGCAGATTTTAGGGTCATTTCTTTTTTGGCTATACATTTACTCTCAATCGAAAGTATTTACAAATTACCACAAGATTTTAAAAAATTTTCATATTCTTGATGGAATCCTCGTTGACTCAAGTAGCTGATTGCATAGGCTTTCATTCTCCAAGTGCGTTGAATATTCAACAACTTTGGATGATCAAAACAAACAATAGCTGGAGATTCCATAATTGCTATTTGATGCTTGAAAGAGAGAATAACCTGTTTACGATCGAGGATATCTCTAACACCTTTTTCATCGTCAAGTCTAGTCAAAACTTTGACAATATCATCAATGGTAATAATTCCCTCTGCAAAGATTTGCTCAATAGAAACATAATCATTAAATGCTATTGCCAAGCCAAAGAATCGAGTTCTATTCTTGTCAATTTGTTTAGAGTGAAACTTTTTAAACAAATGCAGATAAGGTCGATAGATACCTGTTTCTCTAATAAACTCTACCATCTCTTCAAAGATTTGCGTAAATTCTCCATTGTCAAGATCCAAAAGAGGATTGGAAAGCAAACTTTCAAAAATAAGAGGGAATTTGAGAGTTAGAATAATTAGTTGACTCACACCAATTTTATGTATCATCCAAGACAAAAATTGTTGATTGTAAAACAAGTCTGTAATAAAGACATCTTTTTTGCTTTCCAACATTCTACAGACAATGTCAGATAAACTATCTAGATGTTTGCAATTTCTTGATATATTTGTCGTGTCACATATATCAAGATCCCTGTCAAAAGCTTTAATATAGAGCAAAAGAGAAATAATCGGAAGACGGTCTTTGTAATATGTCTCTGACGAAAGAAGAGAAATAAAAAAGGATAAATTAACACGGTCGAGATTTTTACCTCTTTCCGCGGCAGCAATAACTAGGGCATAATTTTGTTTGGTCGTATCGCTGTTAAGCTTTGCGTCTTTACGCGCGGCTATACAATCTCGGTAGACGGAGAGAGGAATGTGTACGGACATTTTTATTATTTTTGACTATAAATTAAACATTAATTTGATCAAATTAATATCCTTACAGGTCAAATCCTGGTGTAAGCTCGTTTAATAGTCTTGTATTTTCCGGCGTGACTCTATCTATTTCGTAAATATACGCAGTTACAACTGAGGCAAAGCGTGTCATTCCAGGAATGTAAGAAATGGAGTGTCCCCGCAAAATCTCGACAAGATCAAAATCATCCAACAAATAGTATTTTGCAAAGTTTTTGCCAAGAATGATTTTACACAAGCGTTCATCAACTTTTGCTTGTCCTGCCAATGCCTTGAGCATTATCAAAAAAGTTTCTTGTTTAGTTGCGCCTTTTGTAATGTCCCAATCTCTTAGATAATTGCACAACTCGAAAAAAGATAGTGTTTGTATGTCCTTTAGATCAAAGTCCAAATCAGAATCTTTGCGAGCAACAACAATATTAGTGCCAACTACTTTTTTGAGATCATTTAACTTTACTACTTTTTTTGCAAATACCCATCCCGATACTTTTTGTCCAGTAGCAGGGTAAACAAGACCTTCTCTATATTCACCTTTTAGATTTGTAAGCTTATCTTTTAGAAAATC
>Ga0315288_10003009_pt1 | contig 21491 bp, 17 predicted proteins | sample YL17G11_20_MG_FD_203454 | JGI IMG/M metagenome (GOLD analysis project Ga0315288, IMG submission 203454) | Sediment microbial communities from Yellowstone Lake, YNP, Wyoming, USA - YL17G11_20 | ecosystem: Environmental > Aquatic > Freshwater > Lake > Sediment | place: USA: Wyoming | collected...
AAACCCGAGCAAATCGTATTGGGCGGCGGATGCTTCTGGTGCACAGAAGCTGTCTTCAGAATGGTAGAAGGGGTCAAGGGAGTCACTCCGGGTTACGCCGGTGGTACAACCGATAACCCCACCTATGAAGCGGTATGCAGGGGGGACACCGGCCATGCGGAAGTGATATCTATCGAGTATGACCCCGGTCGGGCCTCACTGGAAAAGCTGCTCGACATCTTCTTCACCTCGCACGACCCGACCTCATTGAACAGGCAGGGCAACGATATCGGGACCCAGTACAGGTCGATCATCCTCTATACCACTGCCGAACAGAAAGTACAGTGTGAGGAGTTCATCGACAGTATCAGAGGTCGCTTTGATAAACCGATCGTCACTGAAATAGAAGAGCTCGAAAGGTTCTACCCGGCTGAGACCTACCACGAGAGATACTACGAAAGGAACTCTCATCAGCCTTACTGCAAGTTTGTGATCTCGCCAAAGGTTGAAAAGGCCAGGAAGAAACTGGGTTTGCCAGGATAGAACCGGATTGGATGATTTCCCGGCATCCAGGATACATGGATCGCTGAACATCCCTGCCTCCTGTCACGTGACGTAGGTTTTGCCTGGAAGCGCCGAATTCAATCTGGTGCGCCAACGCATCATGCAAGCCGACTGGCTCAGCGCGGTTGTTCGAAAATGAGATATCATGTTCTACCTGGCATAGCAGAGCGGAGCGATGAGGGGGTACGATGAAAACCAGGATAGCTGGTGGTCGTAGAAACGGCAGCCTGATCGTCCTCTTGACGGTGCTGGCTACAGCGATGGCATCGGTTTCACTTTCGCCCGGCTGCGGGGGAAACCGGGCACCGGTTGTACGTCTCGATCCCGGACGAATAAGCGGTACAGTCACCAACGGCCTGAGTCGTTATCTCGGCATCCCGTACGCGGCCCCACCGGTGGGAGAATTGAGGTGGCGGGAACCGCAGCCGGTCAAACCCTGGGATGGGGTCAGGGTATGCACGAAAGTCGGACCAAAGTGCCCACAGATAGAAGTCCGTCACAAAAAGGACGCGGTGCCCCAGAGCGAGGACTGCCTCTACCTGAACGTCTGGACCCCGGCGAAGAAGGCATCCGAGAAGCTACCGGTCATGTTCTGGATACATGGAGGGGCATATCAGCTGGGGGCGGGTGGGCTCCCGTTGTACGACGGCGAAAAGCTTGCTAAAAGGGGCGTGGTGGTCGTCACCATCAACTACCGCCTCGGCCCGTTCGGATTCCTGGCACACCCGCAGTTGACGAAAGAGTCGCCCAATAATTCCTCAGGCAACTATGGCGTCCTGGACCAGCAGTACGCGCTCCAGTGGGTCAGGCGCAACATCGCGGCTTTCGGCGGCGACCCCGCGAACGTGACCATCTTTGGCGAGTCGGCCGGGGCCATGAGCGTCCTCAACCAGCTGGTGAGCCCGCTTTCCGCCGGCCTTTTCCAGAAGGCGATATCCGAGAGCACCCTTTTCATCGACCATGGCCTCCTCATGCACGCGACTCGTCCGCTGGCCGAAGCCGAAGGAATAGGCCAGCAGTACGCGGCGGATATCGGCTGCGCCGGCGCACCGGATGTCCTCACCGCAATGCGGGCGAAGACGTCAGGTGAGTTGCTGGGCACCCCACAGGGGAAGCCGGCAGATCTTGCAAGCTCCATAAAGGTGCTTACCAGTCCCGGCCTTTTCATCATGGACCCGAAATTCGTGCCGGTGGTCGACGGATGGGTACTGCTCGAAGAACCGGGTGCCACGGTCGCGAGTGGGAAGCAGCACGGTGTTCCGCTTCTCATCGGCTCCAACAGTGAGGAGGGAAACCTGTTCGTCTTCGGCGCAGATATCACCGGGGGCCTCAGGAAAATGTCCATCGAAGAGTACCAGGGCAAGGCCAGGCAGTATTTCGGGCAGTACACTGACGAAGTGCTTGCGATGTTCCCGGTGTATCAGCAGCCCGACATCCAGAAGCAGCTCAGCCGGATATTCACCATCTTCGATTTCACCTCGGTGGCCAGGTTCGCCTCCCGCTCCCAGGCCGGCAAGGGGCAGAACGTCTACCTTTACCAGTTCAGCAAGACACCGCCCCTCACGCTTACAGGCTTTCTGGGCCCCTGCCACGGTTCCGAGCTGCCGTTCGTGTTTGGAACCCTGGTCAAGGGAAAAATGCCCGACGGTGTGCGGGACTCAATATCGAAACTGCTTATGTCAGGTATCGTGCGCGACATCAAGAAAACGCTTGTATTCAAATACGACCGGTCCGACCTGCGGTTATCCGGTGACATGATCGGCTACTGGACACGCTTCGCGAAAACCGGGGACCCGAACGGTGAAGGGGCTGCCGCCTGGCCTCGCTACGAAACTGCCACCGACAAAAACATCGAGCTCGGGGTTCCCATAACCGTCAAAGAGGGACTCGAAAGACAGGCCTGCGACCTCGCCGACAGGTTCTACGGTTATGTGAAGTAAGCCGGTCCACCCGCCTCACGACAGGGATCAGGAACGGGGGACTTGCTTGCATGAGCCTGGAGCGGGAGATGGGTCTCGAACCGCCCCACTCGCCCTCGTTTCACTCGGGCGAGCGGTGACCACATACGTTAACGCCGCTCACAGGTTCGCGGGATGTTCGATACCCATACGACGTTTTCTTGCTTGGAGCGGGAGATGGGTCTCGAACCCACGACCTAGAGCTTGGAAGGCTCTCGCTCTGCCAACTGAGCTACTCCCGCTCGCCATATATATTAATACACCTGGACGGCGGCTTCCTCAAGTCCCTCGCGGAAGGTGGGGCATCGAAAGGTTGCTGAAGGCCCCTTACCTCATGCCACATCAGGCTCAGATCTTCATTTTCGCAAAACGCCTGCGGCAGGCCACTCAAGCCGGCAGTGTGTTATCCTTTGCTGAGTCAAGCCTGTCAGGGAGGTTGTTTTGTCGGATTCGAGCAATGAGATCTCAAGTATTTTAGCGATCAACGGGAGCCCGCGCGCCGGCAAGGGTGCGACGGACGTAGTGGTGAGCAGGTTCCTGAAAGGTGCCGAGTCCGCCGGGGCTTCGACGGAAGAGTTGTATCCCGCAAAAATGAAGATCGCACACTGCCTTGGTGATCTCGACTGCTGGTTCAAGCATCCGGGTGAATGCAGGCATAAAGATGACATGCCCGCGGTAATGGAAAGGCTGAAAGAATCCGACCTACTCGTGTTCGCAAGCCCGGTCTACGTCGATAACATGACCAGCCAGATGAAGAAGTTCTTCGACCGCTTCGTCGCCTTCACGGAGCCCTACTTCGAGTTTGAAGGCGGCCGCTCGTACCATCCCCGGGTGGGTTCGAGGCAACCGAAGGTCGTGGCGATATCGGTATGCGGTTTCCCGGAAAGGGTGCACTTCGACCCGATAAGCCTTACCTTCCAGCGCATCTGCCAGAACATGCACGCGGACCTGCTGGGCGAGTTCTATTTCCCAGCGTCCTCGATGATTTTCTCGAGCCCTGAGAAGGTGGCCGGTCAGCTCGAGGCGGTGGAAAAGGCCGGCATTGAAGCGGTTTCCACCGGTACGATCTCGAAGGACACGATCGAAAAAGCAAACCGTGACTATGTCGGCGACCCGGAACTCTTCGGACAAGAGATAAACGAGATGTTCCGGACTCTTCGTGAGAGTCACGGGAACAGCTAGAGGTGGTTTTTAAGAATAGAGGTGACCTTATGGACAGCGTTAAGGTTAAAGACGCGGAAATCTGCTACCAGGTGATGGGCAAAGGCGATCCGCTGGTAATGATAATGGGCCTTACGGCCAATATGAACTGGTGGGAACCCGATTTAGTGAATAGCCTTTCCAAAGATTATCGACTGCTGATTTTCGATAACCGTGGGGCTGGCCGGACCGTGGCCCCCGCCGGTGAATTCACCATCAAACAGTTCGCCGAGGACACCGCCGGCCTTATGGAATCGGTGGGGATGGAACATGCCCATGTGGTTGGACTTTCCATGGGCGGCATGATCGCTCAGGAACTGGTCCTCAACTATCCGGAAAAAGTGGACAGGCTTGTCCTCTGCGCCACATACTGCGGTGGAAAGGAGACCGTTTATGCCGACAGGGAGGTGCTGAAAAAGCTCCTCGACCTCTCCGGAACACTGGAGGACAAATTCAACAGGACCCTTTCGATGATGTTCCCTCCCGACTGGCTGGCATCCAACGAGGGTGCCTGCAAGCTCTTCTTCGACCGCTACCGCGAACTGCCGACAACCGAAGAGAGCGCCGCCTCCCAGTTCATGGCCACGGTCCGTTTCGACGCCTGCGAACGGCTTTCACAGATAGACAAACCGACCATGGTGGCCTGCGGCAGTGCGGATGTCCTGATACCCCCGGAAAACTCGCGGATAATTGCCGGGCGAATTCCTGGTGCGCAACTGGTCGAATTCGATGGGGCCGGTCACGGGTTCATGTACGAACGCAGGGAAGAGTTTGAGAAGCAGCTAAGAGATTTTCTCGGTTAATCGTTCCCGGCAATCTTCAGAGTCATTGATCCTGTCTTCGCCGACTTTCGCGAAACCTTCGCGGATATCAAAGATCCCATCGAAGAAATCGATTATCCATCCGAGCGCCTTGTTACTGAAGATAAGACCCCAGTGGCCGAACGGCCAGTTCACTTTCTTGTTGTAAGCGCAGTCCAGTATGCCTGAATCCTTCGGTACGACAACCTCGTCGAAGTTGCTGATTATGGAAAGGCACTTGATGTTCCGGCAGCGGGAGGGGTCGGAGTTCAGTTCGTTGATCAGACTGCTGTTCGGAAGTATCTGCCTTGCCGCCTTGGTGAAGATACCCAGCAGCCCCAGGTAGACCCCTTTGTGCGGCGTTCCAAGGTAAACCGTCCTGTGCACGAAGCGCCACCCGTCGAGCTTCTGAAGGTAGTAGCGCGAGATAATCCCTCCCAGGCTGTGGGCGACGATGTTGACCTTCGTCGCGTCGAAGCGCTCCAGCGCCCTCTGGACCTCGACCGCCAGCACGGCCGCCGCTTTCGGCATGTCGCCGGTCTGCAGGCGCGGCAGGCGGACCTGGTACGCATCGAACCCCTCCACTTCAAGGCGGCTCCTGAAATACTTGCTGTGGAAAGGTGGCGCCCCGTAGCCCGGGACGTAGACGACCGGAAACCTCTCGATCGAGGTTGACCTGATGGTTTTATCTTTCGGGTCGTGCTGCCCCCCGATACCCGGTTCTGGCCTCGAGCCGGCAGCTCTTTTCCTGCTCTTCTTCCTGCTTCCAACCATACTTATCTGTTTTGACCTCACCTTACGCTCGAACAGAAAAAACACGAGTGTCCTGTCCGTCCCTACCTGGCAGCCGCTCAGACCTCGTCAGAAACAAAGTCAAACGGCTTCTCTCCGGTCAGGAGCCGGTCCAGATCCTCGCCATCATATAGTTTGATGATTATCCGTCTTATCCTTCCCGCGATGCTGTCCATGAGACCCTTGGTGACGGGTTCGTCATAGTACGGACTCAGGTCTATCGGCCGCCCGATCCTGCACGTCACGTTACGGTAACTGATGAACCTTATGCCTTCCTTTGCGTTGGGGAGCTTCACGTAAGCGGACACCAGGAAGCCGGGGATCCTGGGAAGCTCCCTCTCCTCACCCGCCACATTCGTACACGGGATTATGGGGACTTTCGTATCGAGCGCCAGCTTGATGAACCCGGTCTTGAAGGTCGCTATCTTGGTCACCCGGTGAGGGTTGAAGAACGACTGGACCCCCTCCGGGAATATGCCTACCAGCTCCCCTGCCTTGAGAAGGTCGCTCGCCCTGGTGATGTTCTGGTCGCTCTCCTCTCCTCCGTAGATCGAGAGCGGGAAAGCGCCCGCCCAGGTGTACAACTGCTTAACCAGCGGCATGTTGAACGAATACGAAGCAGCGGCGAAATTCACGAACCGGTCTACCGAGTAACCTACAACCACCGGGTCGAGAAGGGAGCGGTGATTGCATACGACCAGGGCCGGGCCTTCCTCCGGTATGTTCTGCTTGCCCTCTGCCTTGAGGTGGTAATGCCACTCCGCCATCGGGCTGATCACCAGCCGGGCCGCCTCGTAGAAAAGCATGTTCTTCAAGTCCATGGATTCTCCCCCGTGTCCGCGTTTTTCATTGGACTCTTCGCCAGGCGCTACCTCAACAGAAAGTCAGCATGGCGATCATACAGTCGTCGACCTTCTCGAACCCTATTCTACGATAAACCTTCCATGCGTAATCGTTATCCTTCTGTACGCTCAATACTACCATTTCAACATCATCCAGCAGGCGGCGGCAGAGGGATGCCACGCAGGCTGTGGAATACCCGAGGCCGCGACAGCCGGGAACTGTATAGACTCCCCCGATGTGAGCTCCTGTCTCGCCCACTATTGTTGCCTCCGCCTTGGCGGCGATCCGGCCATCCACCTCTATAACGAAGGCGGTGCCGTTCTCGATATGGCCGGTGAGGATATCGCGCATGACCGCCCTCGCCAGCACGGAATCTTCGAACAACTCCTGCTCAAGCCCGGCGGCCAGTTCCACAAGCTGGTCCAGGTCCCCGGCCGTAGCAGGCCTGGCCTGTCTGCTTTCATCGCATGTGCTGACGGAACCTCGCACTACCAGCAGATCTGTAGCATATCGCCGCACGCCGGCATCGACCCGGCGGCCGATCTCGTCCAGCACCCTCTCGACCTGGGTCTCCTTCCCGACGACGCAGTACGGTGAGAGCTCAAGCCCCTCCAGGTAGTCGTCAATCCCCTCCAAAGCTTCATCACTCGACCCGTAGACAAAAAGTGAGCCCAGCCCGTACACGGCCCCGACAGCCACCAACCCTGACTCGTCCCGGCGGCCAAAGTACTCGCCGTGGAACACGGTATCACCTTGCTCCATCCCGTAGTTCCGAATGTTGCTGAGGATCAGCATGTTTATATGCGGCTCCCTGGAAAGCAGGGAAATAACAGCTCCACGGTCACTGTCGTTCAGCCGGTCAAAGGTTTCCATTGGATATGCTCCCGAGCCACTTATGATGGGAAAGAATAACCCAACGCCCGGACTGGAGCAACGAGTGTCAGGAATCTTTTGGCTCTCCCCGGCGATTGGTCAAAAGGCCATACATCCCGGGGCCCCATCTTCATCGCTCCAGGCCCGTATAAAAAGCATGTTGGCAATCAGCGCAACCGAGGCGGGCTTAACAGGATGAGGTTTACCGGGTGGTCGGGGTGGGCGGATTCGAACCGCCGGCCTCGTGCTCCCAAAGCACGCGCGCTAACCTGGCTGCGCTACACCCCGGCAACCTTCAAATTAACAGGTAGCCCTGGATTATGCAAAAAAGGTTCGAGGGTCCCGCCTGCGCAGGATCAATCGACCTTGCGCTCGGTAGCTTTCCATGCCCCGTCTTTGAACTGTATGGTATAGGTAACGTGCTGCTTTATTCCGGCGAGCATGGAAGCGGGCGCGTTGCCGCTGTAAGTGGTCAGGTTCCAGGTCTCCTTAACCTCGACAGTGCCGACGTCACCAGACAACATCATGATCTTCTCATACTCCAGTGCTGTCAGGTCTGAGGCTACCTTGAGGCCACGGTTCACGAGGTCAGCCACTTTCTTGTTCTCCTCCTCGAGAAGCTTACCGCTCGCAACGGCTGGAAGCCCCGCCGTATTCCCGGTGAACATAGCGATAGCGCTCTCTCTGTAGAACGCCTGCAGAGTCCCCTTGAGCGCGTCCCTGGTCCGGGTGTTCGGCTTCAGCTCTACGACGACATCTTCCGGTGCGTAGAACTCCTTCGTTTGAGGGGCAAGTCCCGGGAGCACAACCCGTACCTCGTGGAAGCCCTCCGGAAGACTCTTGATATCGACCACGTTCTCGGTGCGGGTCAATTTCGACCTCAGGCTGCCATCGTTACCACCGCCGAATATCCAGTAGACACTGACCGCCGTCCTGGCGATATCGGACCAGAGCTCCTTGCTCGAAGCAACAGTACTTTCCAGTGAATCAGTGAACTCGGACCAGGAGACGCCGTTGGCGCCGAACCTGTTGATGACGTGCTGGACATCGTTCGATATGTTGCTGAGGTCGAGCGCAAGGCGCCGGAACTCACCCACAGCGCCCCTGACGGTGCCCATCAGCTTCTTTGCGTAGTCCACTATTCCCGCAAAATCGCTGGGCAGGTCTCCCAGGGACAGGGCATCCTCGAGGAATTTGCTCATGGCAGCGGTCCCCGCCAGCGTGCCGTCGATGTACACCTTGGCACCTTGAGGTGAAGCGATCACCCTGGTTGGCTGGTCGGAAAGCCTGAGGCGATAGCTCTTAAAGGGCCATACACCGCCAGCCTCTTCGACGAAGATGTCCACGTCATAGCTCTTGTCCTTGAAGACCAGGGTGGCTACGAACGGCGTGCCTGTCGGTTGCTCCTCGACGATGATGTGGCCGAACAGGCGGTTTTCACCACTGGAAGGCAAGACTTTGTAATCCTGCAGACGACCTAGCTTCTCGGCCTGGGAGTTCTGCCAGTCCTCGAAGTAACTGAGTGTCGAGAAACGGCCGGTTTGCTCGATGAGCTCATGCGCGCCCTTCCAGTTCCCCTGCTTCAACAGGGACAGGTAGCGGGCCACCGTGGAGGCGGGACTGTGAGTCGAGGCGAGCACCGACAGCGCCACGATTATTGCCACGATGACCAGGACTGCGACCGGTACTCCTATCTTGACCTTCCTGGGCATGTTCTTGATACGCGTGCCTGCTTTTATCGCCCACGGCTTCACCGGCTCCCTGGGTATTTTTCTTTTGAGCTTCCTCCTCTTCTTCTTGCCCCCCTCCAGCGTGGCACTGCACCGTGTGCAGTACCTGGCATCGGCCTCGGCTTCCGCCCCGCATTCCGGGCAAATCCTGGACTTGTTCTTATTATCGGAGCTCATAGCCTGATCCTTCCTCCCCTGGCAACGCCCTTCGGGTCACCTCAGCCACCGATGCCGGCATCCTCCAGCAGTTGTCCACGGTCGTATGTCGTAACGATGATTCCGATGATGAAACCCAGAAGCAGGAATATCGTCGCGATCTGGCCGCCCGATACATTCAGCGCGAGCACACGAACATTCTTGACCACCGAGCTGATGACCTTGCTGAGTACGAACATGGTGACCCATACGGTGAACATGACCCCCGCGAAGAAAGTACAGATATGGGTCTCCAGTACCCGTCGCCTTGTGCCTACGCCGGCGATCAGCATAAGCGAGACAATCAGAGGGATAAGAGCAAGGAAAAACAGTATGCGCGGGACGATTATGTCCCACCCGTTGTAAGAGTTCGATATTATGCGGAACCCCAGCACGTCAAGCTTCAGAAAAGCCCACGGCGCGAAGACCACGGCCATCATCAGCACCACGAAGAATGCCATCAGTATGGGGCCTTTGCGGCTCCATGCCGTAGAGATAAAGCGCGCGAGCCTGGACGGTTTCTCCCCGGACTCCAGGGCCTCCGCAGCAGGTCCTGCCGAAACTTGACCGAGGGGAGCGGCGCACTCCTTACAGAATCCGCTACCCTCCGCGTTGTCCTTACCGCAGCTTTCACAGCGCATTGATACCTACCTCCCTGAAAAAGCAACCGTAAATCCGCCTTTTGCGGCATACCAGCGTTCAGTTCTCCCGCATTTAATGATTCCCGACCACAGGCCGTCGTTCCTTCAACAAAGGGCGGGCCCTTGAGGGCCCGCCCTTTGTGCACCGGTTTCAACGCTCGCGGCTTTGCCGCCGTATGAAGACCTGCAGCTAGACTTTCTCAAGGGCGTCCGCTACATCTGTGAGGCCGTACTTCTCGAGCTTTGACCGCCTGGGGAAACCCCTGTCGTCCAGTTCCCTCAAGCGATAGAACTCGTCCAGCATGTAATCGAAATCGACCAGCCGCCCGCGGAATTCCTGAAGCTCGGCCGTACGGAGCCTCTTGTCTGTTCCTCCGATCCACGGCATAAGCTTGCCCGCCGTGGTGAGGATCTTGAAGAGGTTTGTCAGTACGTACTTGCGGGTCACGTTCTTATTCATGTCTGCTATCTTCTCGTTCTTAATCCTGGTGCCCGCGGTCATTTTCATCATGGGATTCAGGACCTTGACGAGGTTGGATGTGAGTCCCTCCTGGTGCGGCGTCAGTATCCGCTCGGGAAGCATATCGTCCTCCTTCCTGGCCCCGCAGAGGTTACCTATGGCGCGCTTGAGGTACCATATGCGATTCCCCATGTCCATCAGGTCCTCGATCGAGTACCCAGCGCCCGTGACGGCGTTTATCATGTCGCGAAGTATCTCGATGCCGTCCATGGATATCCACGCGTACTTGCAGATCACAGCCGAGCCCGCAATCTGATCGTAGGCTTGGGCGGGAATGGTCTGAGCCGCCTTCCCCTCGCGATTCTGCGGTTTCGTATCCGGCACACCGACTATCTTGAAGCTTATGTTGCCGAACTCCGCGTACATGTTCTCGTCGGCCATATGGCAGGCGCCCCTGATGCTCGTCGCGTACGTGAGCGCCATCGACCACAGTGCGCGCGGATCGTGCATCGGCGCCTCGAGGCCCTTGACGTGGATGGCGTACTCCTTGCCGCCGTACTTTTCGGAAAGGGCCCGCGTCCCTTCGGCCAACTGGTCCCCGAACCCTTCCCGTTTCGCAATCATCTCGACCAGCTTCAAGAGGAGGTCCGGCTTATTCCAGTCGAGCTCTATGCCGCCGGTGTCCTTCTTGGTTATCAGGCCTTCCTTGAAAGCCTCGGTGGCGTACGCGATGCTGCTGCCGGTCGATATGCAGTCGATTCCGTAACGGTCGGTCAGCTCGTTGGCCTTCGAGACCGCCTCCAGGTTGTCACACCTCTGCAGGGTGCCGAGCGCCGCCGCGCCCTCGTACTCGAGTCCTGGCCCTTCCTCCATAGCGTACGGCCCGGTGTCGATCTTGACGATCCGCTTGCAGGAAACGGGGCAGCCCCAGCAGGAGCGTGTCTTCGTGAGTATCTTCTCCGCCATAGTGACTCCGGATAATGCGTCCATCCCCTCTTCCCACTGCGCTTCCCGCCAGTTCTTAACGGGCACATCGCCCATCGCCATCCCCATCTCCATGTGCACGTCGGAGCCGAATGCATGTATGCCCTCGGCGAATATTCCGTTCTTTATCGCGCTGTTCGCCCTGTCACGGATTTCCTTGTACGAAGCCTCGTCCGCGATCGTCGTCTTCACCTTACCCCTGAAAGCAACGGCCTTGAGTTTCTTTGAACCCATCACCGCGCCCATTCCCGTCCTTCCGGCGAGACTTCCCTTATCGTTCACGATCGCGGCGTACTTCACAAGGTTCTCACCACCGGGGCCGATCGACATGACCTTGACTTTCTTGTCGCCCGTCTCCTCCCGTATCAAGTCCTCCGTCTCGAAGGTGTCTTTGCCCCAGAGGTGCGAGGCGTCCCTTATCTCAACTTCCTTGTCGGTAACCCACAGGTAAACCGGTTTTTTGGAGGCGCCTGTAACGATTATGCCGTCGTAGCCGGTACCCCTGAACTGCGGGGACACGTGGCCACCCATGCTGGACTCGCCCCATATTCCAGTCTGCGGCGAACGGGCGCATACCTCGAGACGTGAGCAGCCAGGCAGTGTAGTGCCCGACAGCGGGCCGTGCATGATCATGAGCGGGTTATCGGGGCCAAGCGGGTCGGCGTTATACGCACCCATGTCGAAAAACAACTTCGCGGCCAGGCCGCTTCCGCCCAGGTACTCGCGATAAAGCTCCTGGTCGGGTTCCATTACCTCCGTCTTGCCCTTGGTCAGATCGACCTTCAAGATCTTGCCGAAATATCCGTCCATTGAAGCACCTCCTGGGATTCAGGTTGGTTCCATCGCGGCTATTCTATCAAATAATGGGGTCAGGTCTTAAAACGTGAATTTTTTCATGTTTTATAGTGCCAGGTCTCAGCCGGGAGAATGCCTCGTTTCCTCAGCGGAAGTCGAGCCACGACCAGGCCGGGTGGTCCTGCTCCACCGAGTTCGCGTACCAGACGAACCGACGGCCCATCCCGCCGGCTATTTCCCTGCAGCGCTCGAAATCATGGCGGGCCATGGTGGTGTCCGGGGGTTCGGTCTTCACATGGTCAAGGACGAACACAGGTATGTCCTTCATATCAAGGGCCCTCTCGAGTGTCTCAAGCTCGCCCTCATCCTCCTCAAGCACGTACTTCTTCTCACTTGAATCGTAACGCGATGACATCTCCTCGTATTTGAAACCGTCTATGTACGGCAGTATATCTGGCAGGACCGCAAAGCCTCTGTTCGGCACAAGTATAAGCTCCGGATACCATTCCCTGATGTCCTTGACGAGATCTATCATCCCAGGCTTCAGCTGTGGGTAATCGTCCACCGTATCAAGCATGTCCAGGCAAAGCCCGTCGAACTCTCCGTAGATCTTCAGCCGGGATATCTCCTCTTCCAGGATTATGCGGTGCCACTCCGGGTTGTTGACGTCTGCGTAGTAGCAGCCGGGCCAGTCGGGGTTCGGCCCGAGCATAAGCTCGGGGTGTGTTTTCTTGACGTTCGGCCAGTATGAGCGGCTGTCCTCCACCTCTCCTATGTCTATGTAAGCCAGAACAACTGTCCCCTCACCCTGGAGCGATGAGGGGAAACCGTGTTCAGGATAGTCATATGGGTCGAGCACCGCCACATCGTACTTCATGAAAGTATCAAGGTCTGAGTACTTGTACTCGCCGTAGGTGTTGAGATAAGACTCAACGTCACCGAAACGAGTCCTACCGCCGCCCGTTTGGCCCAGCGCACAGTGCCCCCCGGATAGAGCCGTGCTGTCATCAGAGTACTGTACCCTCTCCGCGATAATGGGCTTGTTCGACTCGAGTAAACACAAGAAGTCATAATCCATACCAAGGTAATCTCTCGGATCAATGGTAACCCTGGACCTCGGGGCAATCTCGATCGAGTAGGAGACGATGTCACCGGTGCCACCGCCGAGGTAATGGATGTAGACACACGCTTTTTCCGCTTTGCTGTTCTCGATGCAGATGAACGACCTGAAACCTGAACGCGTCGTTCCTTCGGCGAAGCACCAGCGCCTGGATCCGTACCCTGCGCCTTCAGAGCAGTGTCCGTCGTTGGTGCCGAACGCGTTGAAGTACACGGCCCTCTCAGAGCAAAAAACACCGCTCGAACGTAGTTCCGCAGCGACATCACGCCCGGGGCCGACCACAGCGTTCACGTCGATTGTTCGCCTGGAGAAAGCCGGTATGTCTACCGTGTACGGTATTTCGCTGCCGTCCTCCAGGAGGAACCCCGCATCAACCCGGATGTCTCTCTCCCATGGATTAAGAAGGCAGATGTACTCCTGGAATCCATCGCGGGTGGTACCTTCCGCGAAGTAGAACTCGTTCTGAGGGATGGAGGCGCCGGCAGAGCAATGTCCTCCATCATAAGAGGAAGTGGCAAAATACATGGGCCTCTCAGCCACCACCGGGACACGGTTATCAGAGCGTATAACCGATGAGACCTCCCGGTCCGGTCCCACCTCTCGCGCCACGTCGACCGTACTGCGGCTGCGAGCCGGGACATCCATGTGCACCACCTTCCGCTCGCCATTTAACGGTAAGAATTCTACTTCCAGTTGGGCTGTTTCGTTCTCAGGATTCAGTACCGACAGGAACTCACTGTAGCCCTTGCCTGTATAACCCTCTGCGAAATACCAGCGCTCTGACGGACTTGGGATCCCCCCGACACAGTGAGCCCCGGAAATGCCATCTACATGGAAATAAATAACCCTCTCCGCGGTGAACCACGGTGCCCTTTTCGTCTGCGACCATTCAGAAAACACTCGCAGCGCGACATCTTTCTCTTTCCCCACCAGGTCCGCCACGTTAACTGTCAGGCGGGCATCTTCTTCTATATGGAAACTCTTCGCTATCGTAGCACCGTCAGAAAGGAAACACTCCACTGTCACGTCTACCGCGGCAACTTCTGGTTCCGGGCTACCCAGACACAGGTACTCCTCGTACCCGGTCCTGGTGGTCCCTTCAGCAAAAAAGTACTCGTATGGACCCCTGGGGTTACGCCCTGCCCCTTGAGCTTTCCGGCTGACCCCAGGTCCGCCAACGGTCAAAACAAAACTAATAACCAACAGGAGTCCGAGCTGTAAACACTTCTTCACGTGAACCCCCTCGCCGCCAATCAGGGGCTTGTCCGGTCGAGATTGCTTCGCGCTTCGCCGCCTGGCCCATTATCTTCGATATTAGAAGACCACACGATCAATCGATAGGCAATGTTTATCTTATGGATTAAAAAAAAGCCGCAAGCGGGATTGCGCCTCGGAAATCAGCTTCGGGGGGGTATAATGATGGCGTCGGTGGCTTGAAATGGAAAATGTCAATCCAAGTTGGCTGATAAGGGAAGGGATTGCTGATGTCGGAAAAAGGAACCGCGCTCATAACCGGTGCTTCCGAGGGCATCGGCTACGAATTGACAAAGCTTTTTGCAAAAGATGGCTATGACCTCGTGCTAGTGGCAAGGAACGAGGCGAAGCTGAACGAGATCGCGGACGAACTGTCGCGCGCTCACGGCATCAGCGCCAGGGTTATTGCCAAGGACCTTTCAAAACCAGACGCGCCTGATGGGATCTACTCCGAGCTCAGTCGAGACGGGGTCGCGATCACAGCACTGGTAAACAACGCGGGATACGTCGTCTACGGCCCATTCGCGGAAAGGGATGTTTCCGAGGAGCTCGACATGCTCCAGGTCCTTGTATGTGCGCCCACCAAGCTGACCGGCCTGTTCCTCAAGGACATGCTGCGGGGCAAAGGTGGCAAGATACTGAACGTTGGCTCAATAGGGTCATTCAGCCCGGGTCCTCTGACTGCGGTATACTGTGCCGCCAAATCCTATATCCTGGCCTTTTCACACGGTATTGCCGAGGAGCTGAAAGGGAGCAACGTAACCGTCACCACCGTCTGCCCGGGAGCGACCAGGACCCAGTTCGCTTCCAGGGGGAACGTCGAGAACGTACTCGGAGCCAGACACGGCATGATGAGCGCTCAGAAGGTCGCGGAGATTGCCTACAAGGCTCTTATGAACAACAAGAGGCATGTCGTAACGGGCGTACACAACAAGGTGCTGATATCCTCGGGCAGGCTGATGCCGTTGGCCGTACAGGCGAAGGTCGCCAGGGTCTTCATGTCCTGAATCGGAACTGAATCTTTCTTGATGAGTGCGGTCAATGTGCTGAGATTGGCTTTGAAGGCAGTTTCAATCAGCTATTGATCAATCTCTCTGAAATGCTTTATCTTCGAGGAATGAAGCCTTTTAAGTAAAAACTTGTCAGGCGGGTCCCGGGGTCGAGATTCTAGGCCGGACCCCTCTCGATATCTCTATTCGGGGAGGCGAATTGGCTGAGCTCAGGTGGAACCCTTTACTGCGGACATGGGTCATCGTCGCATCACACCGGCAGTTCCGCCCCGCCCTCGAGGAGGGCGTATGCCCGTTCTGCCCGGCCTCGGGAAAGGTCCCCGACGATTTCGACGTATACTCTTATGATAACGACTTCCCCTCGCTCATGCTCAACCCCCCGCCGCCAGAAGTCGAAAGCGACAGCCTTATCCCCGTGAAACCGGCTTTCGGCAAATGCGAGGTGACGCTGTATTCGCCGGAGCACGACGTGACGCTGCCCGAACTGCCCCTTGAGCATATCGCGAAGCTGGTGCGCCACTGGGAAGAGCGATACACGGAACTCGGGCGCATACCGGGCGTCCAGTTCGTGTTTATCTTCGAGAACCGGGGGGAGGCCGTCGGGGTCACCATGATACACCCTCACGGGCAGATATACGCCTACTCCTTCATACCGCTGAAGATCAGTACCGAACTCGCCTCGGCCGAGGAGCACATGCGCGAGACGGGCCGGTGCCTCTTCTGCGACATCCTGGCTCACGAGATAGAGGATGGCTCACGCCTCGTGTATCAGCACGACGGATTCACCGCTTTTCTGCCCCCGTTCGCGGAGTTCCCGTACCAGTTGATCGTAATGCCAGACCGACACGTGGGCTGTCTCTCGACGATGACAGGGACAGAGAAACGCGCTCTGGCGCTCGCCATCAAGTGCGTCACCGGCGGATACGACGGCTTGTTCGGTTTCCCGTTCCCATACATGATGTGCATGCACCAGGAGCCCACTGACGGCGGGGAATACCCACACTACCATTTCCACATCGAGTTCTATCCTGTCATGAGAAGCGCCGACCAGCAGAAGTTCACCGCCTCCTCGGAGACGGGCGCATGGGCCATAATCAACCCGACAAGCCCGGAGGATAAGGCGGCGGAACTCAATAGAACGATAATGAAGGCGTTGGAGAGGGCGCTTCGTGAACCTTTATAGCCGGCTGGCAGCACCGGGGTAACCACGTCGGAGTGATCACAGGCAAGCGCTGTTCCTGGGACTGCCGGCCATCCTGCAATGGAGCCCGCCGCCAAAGCTGAAAAACCTGTGATGTCGGGGACGTTAAACGAACGCCTGATACCAGGCGGGTGTTGCGGGGTCACCGGTTGTAAACGATAATTCCGTTATGCACCCTGACGGTTTACACGCTTAAGGGCGGAGCCCGCGTCGAAGAATGAAAGGTCCTGCGCTGGACGAAGGCGAGATAAGACAAAAACTTACCGATTTCGAGGCGAGGTTCGGGAGCGGGGGTAAGCCAGACCTCTACTTCGCGCCGGGCCGGGTAAACCTCATCGGAGAACATACCGATTACAACAGCGGCCTGGTTCTGCCCATGGCCATTGAGCAGGGCACTTACCTCATGATCCGTCAGTCGGATTCATCCTCGGTCAGGCTTTACTCGGATAAGCTCGAAAGCGAAGCTACCTTTGACCCTGTCGCTGTCGAGAAGACGGGCGACTGGGCAGACTATGTGAGGGGCGTGTTCCGGTTCGCGAAAGAGACTTGCGGTGACCTGCCGCCTTTCGACGGGCTTTTCTTCGGTGACCTCCCCCTCGGGGCCGGCCTTTCGTCGTCGGCCTCCATCGAGCTGGTAACCGCCATGGGACTGACGAGTGTAGGCTGCGATCTCAGCCGCAAGGACGCGGTAAAGGTGAGCCGCAGGGCTGAGAACGAGTTTGTCGGTGTCTCATGCGGCGTGATGGACCAGTTTACGGCGGCGTTCGCCCGCCAGGGAAACGCCATCCTGCTCGACTGCAATACGCTCGACTACAGGCTCGTACCTTATAACCTTCCGGATGCCGCCACCGTCATCGCGCACACCGGTGTATATCGCAAGCTGGGTGAGTCCCCCTACAACAACCGCAGGGAGGAATGTAGCGAAGCCCTTCGCTTGCTCTCAAAGAAGCTGGGATACAAGGAGAACCTGAGCCAGGTCACCGTCAACGAGTTCGAACGGGTGAAGTACCTCATTCCCGATACCCTCGCCCGCCGGGCGGAGCACGTCATCTATGAGAACGTCCGCGTCGAAGAAGCGGCGCGGTGCCTGGAAAATAACAACCCGGAGAGGCTGGGCAGCCTCATGAACCGCTCGCACGCGTCCCTGCGTGACAATTACGAGGTTTCGAGCCCCGAGCTGGATGCCATGCAGAAGATCTCAGTCGAGCAGCCAGGAGTGTGGGGGTGCCGGATGACGGGCGCGGGGTTTGGCGGATGCGTAATCGCGCTGGTCAGCAGGGACGCACTGGATAAATATATGAGACAGGTCGCCAACCTGTACTGGAAGGCCACCAGCCTGGACCCGTTTTTTATTATAACCGCGCCAGGAGAAGGCGCCAGGAAGCTCTAGGAGGAATCGATTGAGGATACTGGTCACCGGTGGCGCGGGTTATATCGGCTCCGTGATGTCCCACATGCTGGTGGGTGAAGGCCATGAAGTCCTCATCCTCGACAACCTTTCCATGGGTCACGCCGAGGCAGTGGAGGGCATTGACCTAAAGGTCCTCGAACTCGAGGACCGCGCATCTGTTCGGGAAGCCTGTGAACAGTTCAAGCCCGATGCCTGCATGCACTTCGCCGCCCACAGCCTCGTCGGCGAGTCCATGGAGAACCCTTACAAATACTTGAGCGGAAACCTTGGCGGCAGCCTCAACCTCCTGGGTGGCCTGTTAAAGACGGGCTGCCGGTTAATCGTCTTCTCGTCCACCTGCGCGGTATACGGGGTTCCACATGATATACCCATCACCGAGAGATCTTTGACCGACCCTATCAACCCTTACGGCTGGTCCAAGCTGATGTTCGAGAAGGTTCTTGAACTGGTCTCCCGTACGGGAGCGATGCGGTTCTTCTCGCTTCGCTACTTCAACGCCGCCGGTGCAGACGCGGTAAGGAACCTCGGTGAAGACCACGATCCGGAGACGCACCTCATCCCCCGGGTCATCCGTGCCGCGCTGGGGTCGGAGCCGGCCGCATCCATCTACGGCACCGACTACGCGACACCGGACGGCACCTGCGTACGGGATTACATCCATGTAGTTGACCTGTGCCACGCCCACCTGCTGGCGCTGGAGCGCCTGACCTCGGGTGGCGGCAGCGGGGCATTCAACCTCGGTAACGGAGACGGCTTCTCAGTAAGGAAAGTCATAGAATCGGTAAAACGCGTCTCCGGGGCGGATTTCGATGTGGTGGAAGAAGAGCGGCGGGAGGGGGACCCTCCGGTACTGGTGGCCTCATCTGAAAAGATCCGGTCAGAACTCGGGTGGGAACCGGGCATCACCGGCATCGACGAGGTCGTGCGGACCGCATGGGAGTGGCACCGGGCGCACCCCGGCGGCTACGCGTGACGCGGCGCTATCTACCGCCCCCCTCGAGGCTTTCGAGGAAAGCCTTGATATCCAGGTAATGGTCCGTCACCGCTCCATCGACACCCCATTCGAACAGCTTCTTACAATCATCCTCGTTGTTGACCGTCCAGGCAAAGACCTCCAGCCCGATCTCGTGGGCATGCTCCACGAGTTCACGGTCAACGCTCTGGAAGTAAGGGAGTATCACCTCGGTGCCTATCTCCACGGTGTTCTCCAGTTTCCTCTCCTCACGGTAAGACATACGGTACAGGTAACCGGTCCTTATGTAAGGATACGACTCCTTGAACCTTTCCAGGAAAGGCTGCTGGAAAGAGGTGACCAGAGTCTCCGGGCCAAGCCCGTAGGCCTCGATCATCTCCCCCACCATCCCCTCGGGGGCCTCTTTCACCTCGACATTGAAAGCGACCCTGCCGGCCAGCCTCTCGAACACCTCCGAGAGCAGCGGCCTTTCCGGGCTGTGTTTCTTGATCTCCTCGTATGTGGCGCGCGCAACGGCGTGGCTCCAGACAGTCGCGTCGTGACACACGATCAGCCTGTTATCAGCTGTGCGCCTGATGTCCATCTCGATCATCCATACCCCGGACTCGACCGCCTTCTCCATCGCGTCAACGGTGTTATCTGTCCCGAACCCCCGACCTCCACGGTGCGCAATTAACTTCAATAAGTTCCCCCCCCGATAGGCGTCCAACTGCATATATTATCGGTAATTTCCAGCTTTACACATAGGCAAAACTGCAGGCTTGAGGCAGCCAGGAGCGGGTGTTATACTTTCTCCCACCTCTACTAACCAGGGAGTGACGCAATGACAAACCCTGAAAAGCGCGGTCTCGTAGATCGGATCAAGACCATCGAAGAGCGCCTGATAATGATCGTTAACCCTATGAGCAGGAAAGGCGCGGAGCGCGCTTCATGGGTCAGGAGCCTTGTTCGCCGTGAGGGCATGAACCTGGAGGAAACCTCGACCGATCACCCCGACGACATCGGTTCCACGATCGAATTCTGGTCCAAGAGGTTCGGCGGGTCACGGGTTATCATGGTGGTCGGAGGCGACGGAGCGATCAACCAGGTCATAAACAACGTGATGCTCTCACGCTCCAACAAAAACGTAGTTCTGGTCCCCGTCCCCGCCGGGACCGCGAATGACTTCTGCAGGGCGGTGGGCTTCGACAACGCGGAAGACGCGTTTAACGCGATGGTCGATTTCAATATCCAGCCGATCGACCTTATCAAGCTCGAGATCGAAGGGCCGTCGAACAAGGTCAGATACTGCAGCAACATACTGGGAGTCGGCCTGGACGGACACCTTGCCTTCCTTTCGCAAAAATACAAGCGGTTCGGGGTACCGGGCTACTGGTACGCGTCCCTGAAAGAAGCCGCCATGTGCATGGTGAAGGGCCTGGAGACCTACAACCTGAAGATAAAGGCAAACGGCTTCGAACAGCGTGCGCGGCTCGTAGGCGCGATGTTCTCAAACATCGATAAGTACGGCCAGAACCTGCTGATCGCGCCCGGAGCGAGACTTGATGACGGAAGGATTTACATAACCATTGTAAAGCCCATGAGCGCGCTGAAGGCATTAATAGCGGGGTTGCTTCTCCTGAAGGGTCAGCAGACCAGGATACGGACAGTGCATACCCTTACAAGCGACAGCGCCGAGATCGAGGTAATGGATGACATCTACGCACAAGAGGACGGCGAGGTCTACTTCTATCCGCGCGGAACAAAGATAAACCTGTCACTGGAGCGCCAGGCAATTAACGTATTGATGCCTTCCAGCGGTACAGACGCCACTTGACCTCTTGTATGCACCGGTCATGGACATCCTTTTTGTCTGCGCGGGAAACATCGTCAGGAGCGTTATCGCGGAATGCGTCTTCCGTAGGAAGCTTGAGGAAACGCCTGGCAAAGCGTCTGGCTTGATCGAGATAGCGTCCAGCGGCATAGAGGCCGAGGACAACTCGGCGCCGCATCCGGACTGCATCCGGGCACTGGAGGCGCTCGGCATCAACTCCTGCGATACGACCTCAACCCGGGCGGACGAGGAGCACATGGACCGCTCCGACCTCGTTATCACCATGACCCGCCAGCAGAGCTACGTGATTGCGGGCAAGTTCCCCGATTACAGGCACAAATGCTTCTCGTTGATAGAGATCAACGGCGTCATCGAGACGATACTGGATACCCGGGGGGGGCGCCCGGGTGACTACGAACCTTTCAACGACTTCGGCAGACTGAACGAAGTTGCCCTCAGGGAAGGCCTCTCAAAAGCGGCTTCGACCCTGCAGGGTGTCCGGCGGGAGTCGATGAGGCCGCTTGCCGGTGTTCCGCTTTCCATTCAGGAGTTGATGACCAGGTTCGCGCCCTGCTTCTACCAGGTGAGCGGTGTGCATGACCCTCTCGGGGGAACACTGGAGGAGGTCGTCAGTTGCGCCCAACAGATAGACTCCGAGGTTACGCTTCTGCTGCGCGGTCTGCTCGCACTGGCGGCGTCTGAATCTGGAGAAGTTGAAAGCCAGTAGTAAAACGGCTTAACCTGACAGACCTTCGAGAATCTCCCTCATCGCTCGAAGCGCCCTGCCGCGATGGCTGATAGCGTTTTTCTCTTCAAGCGAAAGCTCCGCCATGGATCGCTCAGATCCCTCCGGCAGGAACACCGGGTCGTAGCCGAAACCACCCTCGCCCCGCCT
>Ga0315288_10003010_pt1 | contig 21490 bp, 20 predicted proteins | sample YL17G11_20_MG_FD_203454 | JGI IMG/M metagenome (GOLD analysis project Ga0315288, IMG submission 203454) | Sediment microbial communities from Yellowstone Lake, YNP, Wyoming, USA - YL17G11_20 | ecosystem: Environmental > Aquatic > Freshwater > Lake > Sediment | place: USA: Wyoming | collected...
CTGTATGTTTATCTTTAATTTAATAAAAGGTTAAATCCTTTTTTTATTCAACCTTTTTAAAGGTGTAGCCAAACAATGAAACTGTTTTGGACTTTCAGTTCGCAGGCATTTAAATTATTTTTAGTTATTTACATTTTACCTTTTTAATGAAAAAATTGAAATACTTTTCTTTCAATATATATTCAGTATATTTACCCTACAGACCTTTCCTTTTAAAGAACTATTTATTTATTACTACAACTGCTAAAATGAGTTTACGCAATCAATTTTGGATCCTTCGTCAAAACTACGCCGAAAAAACAAATCAAACCGATATGAAAAATTTAATTAAGAGTCAAAAATTTATAACGTGTCCGTGGGGAGGCTGGGGAACTCCACGTCAAAATGTTATTGATAATATATATAATGAAACTGTTTATGATGAATCAGATAGATCATCAAGCGGACAGGATAGAAAATTTGTAGAAGAAATGAATATTGGAGACATCGTGTTAATACCATTTACGAAAAATAATGGATATATTGTCGCAAAAATAACATCAGATGTTGAATATGTGATCAATACTGGTTTATACTGGAAAAAAGAAGGTAAGAAATTTAATATCGGTAATAATGATGGATTACCTTTTAGACCAGTCGGTAGATATATTGAAATAATTAGCGAAGATTTTATTCCAAACAACAAATCTCTTGGACAATGGACTTTAAGTAAAATTAAGAATAAAGAATTACTTTCTGAATTAAATAGCTTGTAATATTGTTTAAATGTTTATGTTAGTTATAGCTTTCTGTATGCTTGTCTTTAATCTAATAAAAGGTTTAAACCCTTTTTTCTTTTCAACCTTTCCAAAGGTGTAAATAAAATTGAAATACTTTTTTCCATTATATCTTTTGTATATTTACTATCAAACTGCTTTCCTTTAAAGACTTATTTATCAACTACCTACACTACTATGGCCTCTCTTCTTTCAAAAATTGCTACTCGTTTCAAAAATAAACCATTTGATATTGTGAAATATATAGACTCATTACTATTGGATACAACTGAAATTAATGTAAGTGGTCTTAGATTGACTGTTCTTCCAGATTTAACAAGATTTAAACATTTGACACATTTATATTGTTCTCGTAATGAATTAACTTGGTTACCACCCTTGCCAAGTTCATTAAAATATTTAGATTGTTCTGATAATAAACTAACAAAATTACCACAATTTAACTCAAAACTAACGCGTTTAGATTGTCAACATAATTTATTAACTGATTTACCATATTTAAATAATATTGCTGTATTAAATTGTTCTAATAATCCTATGCCTCATTTACCAGCGTTAAATACAAAACTTACATATATAAGTTGCGATTTGCTTTGTTGCTCTACTATATTTTCAGATAAAATAGCTATACTTATGAAATTTCGTTTTACATTTTATTGTTTGAAATTGAAAAATAAATTCAAAAAATGGCTTTGGGAAAAGGTAAGAGAACCAAAGGTTATGCAAAAGTTTCATCCCGACCATTTAAATGAATTGAAAGACACTGATGATTTGGAAGTATTTTTAGATAATTGGATTAAACATTAGTTCTATATGTATATGTATGCTTATCTACAGTAGGCTACTAATGGCAAATACTCCTTACTATCGAGTAAATCTCTTTTTTTAAACCCTTTTTTATCCTTGTTACTACGAGTTACTTGATACATAACAGTTATATCAACAATATTGCTACGACAAAACGGACACGTATAATGAGTTGTGTTATTTGTTATTCTTGTGTTGCTCGATTTTATATGTGATGATACACAATCTAAACACATTCTATGTGATTCATTACAACTTAAATAACATAATTTATTTTGATTCTCTGTGCTATAGCATATTTTACATTCAGTCTCTTCATTTTTTTCCATTTGCGTCCAGTCCGCCTTTTTTATTTGTTTACAAACTAACAACGGTTTAAATAACTCTCTTTCTCTTAAATCGCCACCATTCTGAATCAATATTCGAACCTGATTATCAAGTGTTCTAAATTTTTGATCAATATTTTCAAGTCGCGTCTTGAAATGTTTTACTATAAAATAAATTTTGTTCCTATAATAAATATTACAAAATTCCATTTTTGCTACGTGTGTAAAGTAATTCTCAATTAATTCGTTAGTTTCCTCTTCACAAATATCATAGCTATCAACTACATCTTCAATGATTGCTAATGAATATCTTGTTTGATTTTCTCCCAGACCAGCAATAAAATTATTAAATCCTGCTTTATTTGAACGTATTGTATGATATAAACTTTCTACCGATGTCATTACCCTATCAAGCATACTAAAATTTCTAACACATTTTTGTTCGTTTACTCCGTGTATAAAATTACAAACTAGACAATGCACACGCTGTACTGACATTCTTTACTATTGATTATTCGAAACTTTTAATATTAAATCTACTTATAACATATTATTTTAAAATATTTTCAATTTTATTTCTTCAACCTTTAAGAAAGGTTGATCCAAACTTTAGATATTTGTTTGGCTACACCTTTTTAAAGGTGTATAAGGTTGATCCAAACTTTAGATATTTTTTGGCTAGACCTTTTTAAATGTGTATAAGGTTGATCCAAACTTTAGATATTTGTTAGTTAGTTACTATTTCTATATATTTATCTTTAAATTAATAAAAGGATTATACCCTTTTTTTACACTTTGAAAAGGTGTAGCCAAACTTTTAACATTTTCTGTTTGAATATAAAATTGAAAATTTTTCTTTATAAATAATATAATATTATTATATACAAGACATAATGCCAATCATTGTAAACAAATCGGGTAAAATAGTTCATAAAAAGGTTACTGAAATCAGCACACCTTTACAATCTCAAATACCTCAAACAATTTGGATAGAACATACGAAAAAATTTGCGCAAATAAATAATACATCATTTGGCGAGTCATTATCTAATGTAAATAATCGTTGTCAATATTATGATACTATGATTGATCGTAATAAATATAATAGAGGACCAAACTTACTTCAACCAGACCATCCAGCAATGCATCCATTTATTCCTAATTTAACAGCTGCTGATAAAAAAATAAAAGATGAAATATTAATACAAACCAAAAGAAGTATGTGTGGTAAAAAAACTAATTTTAAAAAATAAAAAAAACATATACAATTTTTGTTGTGCTGTGTTGACTATAACAATTTATATGTCTTAGTTATAGCTTTCTGTATGCTTATATTTAAATTAATAAAAAGATTATACCCTTTTTTCTTTTCAATCTTTAATAAGGTGTAACCAAACTATAAATTTGTTCGCAGAATTTGTTAATTTATTATATTAATTATTTTAAAAAAAATCTTAAACATAAAATAATAAAATAAATTATGTATAACTCTAAATATAAAAACAAATTTACATTTCAACAAAGGATAAATGAATCTAACCGTGTATTAAGTAAATACCCCGATAGACTACCTATTTTTTGTGAAAAGTTAAATGGCCAACTTGATTTACCCGATATTGATAAAAATAAATATCTAGTTCCATACGACATCACATTAGGTCAATTTATGTATATTATAAGACAAAGGTTAAAATTACATCCCGATGAAGCTATGTTTTTATTTGTAAATAATAAAATGATGTCAATTAGTCAAACAATTATGAATGTTTACTATTATGAGAAAGATCCTGATGGATTTTTATATATTAAATATTCAAAGGAAAGCACCTTTGGATAAAAATATATTTGGATAAAAATATTGAATAAAAAATATTTGAATAAAAAATATTATATTATTAATTATTTAATTTAATTATTCATTTTCATAAACAAACAAAATATGATTTTTTGATTTTCTTAATTTCATATAGTCTTCTGTAACAGACTTTACTAAGTGCGTTGATGTATATGTTTCAGGTAAAAGTGGTATTAATATGTCTTCTACATTTCGCATTTCTTCTAATAATATATTAACAATTTTTCTTTCTTCATTACTTTTTTGAAACAATAATTTATTGGTATATATCTCGTCATATATTTTTTGTATATCTTCATAAAGTGTTATTGTAAACGTTTTATAACAATAAATATTATTGTTAAACACTATTGGTAAATATTCTCTAATTATATACAAAACTTCGGTCATTTTTCTTAGCTTGTCATATGTATAAGTGGTATTACCTATATCATTCATTTTACGCTCGACAGTTTTAGCAAACCAATAAGATTGTTGTGATTGATTGGTATCCATATTATTATATTTGATTAATAGTATTATTTAATACATTTTATTTTATTTCAATTTTTTATTTATATGAAATAAAATTAGTCATCCTTTGAAATAATTCCTTTTCTTCTCTTTCCAAAACAATAATTCTAAATACGATTAGGTCTCTAATTTCTAATATTTCTTCAGCTTGGTCAAGTAAAAGTAAAATGTGCCATTTATTATCTAAAAACTTATCATAATGTTTTTCCTTTTTCTTTAAATCGTTTATGTTAGTTATTCTTCCGATCTCCTCTTTTGAAATATATCTTGGGCTATCCGGTAAGTCATATGGACACTTTATTGTTTGTGGACTGATAACTCGAAATGTTTCCATTTTATAAACTATCAATTTTAACAATCTTTCAATTTAAAATAATATATTACGTTCAATAAAAATAAAAAAGTATTTCAATTTTATTTATTTTTTTAAAACATATTATTAATTAAATATTTGGATCAGCAGGCAACACGTGTTCAATATCAGCATTATTAGGTGGTTCTTTATACTCTATGCATATTTCTCCAATAAAACGATATAATCTACCAGAAATATCTTCATACTCTTGATAATGATTTCCCCATTGTCCGTGTTCTAAAAATAAATGTATTTTTACTAAGTCTTCCATTGTATAACCTTGTTCTTGTAATATTTTTGTTACAACACTTGATTCCGGCATTTTTGTATTTTCTTCATCATCCTCATCTTCATCTTCATCGTCATCTTCGTAGTCATCGTCATCCGAATCTTCTTCTTCGCCATCATCTGATGAATCATTATCTTTTTCTTCAGCCATAACATTACGACAAAATGGACAACCAAATCCATTAAACGTGATATTTGTCATAAGACATTTACAGTGAAATGTATGACCACAATCTGTTACCACTTTATTTGAAACACCAACAATATTTTCTAAACAGATAGAGCACTCACAATCTAAGCTGAAAATATCAATAATTTGTTCGGACATATTATAGCAATAAGTTAATAACTTTGAATTTATAGGGAGTAATATACTTTAGTTCTTATATAAAAAAGTATTTCAATTTTTTATTTCTTAAGAAAATGAATTTTATAATAAAAAAATTATTATAATAAAATACAAACAATTAAGTATTAATAATCATATATGTTTCTCCAACCTTAACATATTTTGCAATCACTTTTGGATTAACATTGGATTGCATAATATCTTCTACTTGATATACGTTAAATTCCTTATCAATATAATATATAATACCTTGAATATCCTGTGCCCATACTTCAATTTTATATCCTTCGGCTTTAGGATCATCTTCTTGATCGCATGTTCCGTGTGGAGTTCCTTTAATATGTGTTCCGCAAAATATGTTAGTATTGTCCTTTCGTCGTCGCGTGCATTGTTCACTATTTGCTCTTTTAGCACAACAACGATCTGACAAGTGAACGACATTTTTCACTCTTTTTCTTTTCATAAAATCTTCTTTGGTCAACACAAATCGTTCGTAATCATAAATATATTGAACTAATTGATGCAAAGTGCTGTCATTAGTTCCTAATTCAAGTGCCTTTTCTTTAACATTTTCTTTGAAATCAGATAAATAACTATCAACCTTTTTGTTAATACGACGTTCCATTTAGTTCTTTATATAGTTTTAATATTAATATATATTTAATTCAATTTTTTATATATTTAAAAAAACATATTAAAGATATATTTAGTTTATAGTTTTATAAGGAGTAACAATAGGGTTATTTTGGGATATAGTTATCTTTGGATATTCTCTAGGCAATATGAAAGATGATATTAATAAAAAAACATAAAAGGATAAATATGACCCATAAACATCTATACCAACTCCAACAAATTCAAGTATTTTTGTTAGACCATAAACTAGTATTATTGCTATTCCTAATGTTGTTATTATTGAACCTGATGACATTATATAATTATTATAGAAATTAATAATTATATTTTATTTTATAAATTATATTTTATTCAATATAATATTCATCTAATACACTTTTATCTATACAATGATATGATAAACATACAGAACTTTTTGTATCTTTTGCCAATATATCTGGATTGGCATTATTATCTTTTAAGTAACAAATGACAATACACGGTTCCGGATATTTATATTCAATTACTTCATCATTTAATGCAAATTCTTTATTATCTTCGAAATACAGTTTACCTTCTGTAAATAGAGCATATCGATTTAACCAGTCACTATTATTCACTGTATTATTCATTGATCTATAAAAAAAATAATATTCTCCACAATTAGCATATAATTTTCTCTTTATATTTCCAAAAATTGATTTAAATTCGGATTCTTTGTGATTATCACAAGTATAAACTACATCTGGTAGAATATAATATTTGTTAGTTTTATTATTTATTAACTGTCCTATTTCACGAATATTTGTAAATAATTTGATAACATTTTCATCAATATCAATATTTAAAACTTGTTGATTATTTATTATTTCACTTGGCAATACAACCCAATTGGTAGTTTGTCTCATAAAATTTAATCCACACATATTTTTACCTGTTATATTTACCAATGCATAACCTGTTAATTGATCATTATCAAAAATGATACCTTTATACATATCTTCACTAATCATATTGTTACATTTTAGAACATCTAATCCCATTCTTATTTTTTCTAAAACTAAGTCCTTAATATTATTGTTTTGGTTTTTTCTTATAAAAATATATGGAAATATTAATTGTTCTTTAACTACATTATTACAATATGGCACCTTTTCCATCATAAATTGTAAAAATGGATATTTATATCCGGTTTCTATATTATAACATATTATATTTAAAATACATTTACCTTCTTCATTCACAATATCATTAAATGTTATATTTTTATTTACTCTTTCTTCTAATAAATATTTATACTCCATTATTGAATATAAATATTTTTATTTAAATATATATAAATTCATTTATTTATTCAGTTATACTAAATTAATTTGTCTATTTTTCTTGTAATTTCGTCTTTTACTACATTAACTCTATTCTCTAATACTTTTTTCGTTAATTCTTTTGCTAATTCTGGCTGGTCTTTATAATGTTCTTCTAATTGAGTTAGTAAAAACTTTCCAGATATTGTGCGTTTTGTCTTTTTTTGTTTATAAATTAAAGCCCCGCCATTTATATCAAAACAATCAATGTTATTGTCTTTCATCACAATTACTAACGATTCAGTTAATTCCTTTTTTTTTGTATTTTTTTGTTTTACTTGGGCCTTCAAATTTATTATATCATTGTCTATTTTTATCCACTCTTTTATATAAACAATTAAATCATCCTTTTTTAAATTTGTTTTTTGTTTTTGTGTTTGTATTTGCTTTTGCTCTTCTTTAGTGTCTAATTCGTCGTGAGAAGTGTCCATTATTTATAATTATATATTATTATATTTAAATAATAATTATAATACATTTTATAAATAATTATAATATATTTTATACACATAAAATCATATGTTTTATAAATACATAGTCATATGTTTGGAACAATGACGCATACATAATCCATTATCTATTATTTTTTTACAACCACATACATTTCCTTTATTTGGTCCTGTTTTTAAAATAGCCTTACAAACTTGTATATCATTAAGAACACTATCTTCTTCTGGAACATATGGTTGAATAACATTTATCTTATTTTGTTCAATCTTATTTTTAATTGGAAGACGTTTTAATTGTGGTAATCCTTTTAATGCTCTTTTAACATTTAGATTTTCTAATTCTTTCTTCTTTTCATTAAGTTTATCTTCCCTTTCTTTTTTTATAATCATTTTTTTCTCAATTAACAATTTTCTCTCAGATACTTTATGTTTACTTAATCCTTGTCTGTAATGATATCTACAATATGATAATTGTGTATCCGGGATTGTAGTTGAATAATTACTTTTACACGAATCTCCAAAATTATTTATTTTTTCACAACAATCACCAAACGTAAAATTTACTCCATACATTTTAAATGTATATGCAAGATTTGGTTGATTAATAGTTGGATTAACCTCATTCATACATTCGTCATCTGATAGTTCCTCATTAATACTGTTAATACCATATATTTCTTCTAATCCTAACTCTTCGTAATATGGTAATATCGTAAATTGTATATTTCTACAATAAGGACATTTTATAAAATAATCTATTTTCGAATTACGAATCTTTAGTTGATGTTTCTTTGATAGTAAATTAGGATTATATGTTTTAAATACAAATTTTTGTTTACAAATTTCTTTATATAATGCTGCATAATTAAATTTATGATTACATTCTAATGTAATATATTTATCTGTTAATGGTAATCCAGTAATTTGGCATAAAAGTTCTTCATCGTCGCTATCTTCATCAAGGAGTTTATATAATTCTGTATGAAAGTCGATATTTCCTTCAATAGTATATTTTGACATATATATATTATTTTACATTATATCTTTAAATTTATTTTATTTAGATAGTTATATATGTCACCGAGCTATTGGGGTCCTAGCACTTGGTTTTTTATGCATACTTTAGCTGCCAAAATAAAAGAAAGTAGTTTTCCTTTGGTTGGTCCGAATTTAATTATATTTTTAATACAAATCTGTAATAATTTACCCTGTCCGGAATGTTCAGAACACGCCAAACAATTTTGGTCGAAAGTTAAAACATCTAATATTAACAATAAAACAGATCTTATTAATTTATTGTTTGTATTTCATAATATGGTTAATAAAAGAAAACAACTTAAAGCATTTAAATATGAAAACTTAAAATATTATGAAAGTAGAAATCTTATTGAAACTTATAATACATTTTCAAAAAATTTCAATACCCGAGGTAATATGAATTTAATTAATGAATCATTTCGTAGAAATATGATGCTCACCTCTTTAAGAAAATGGATTATGGCAAATATCATTCATTTTGATAAATAATTATATATTATATATTATATATTACATATTACCCACTAGCGTGCCGTCCTTATAAACCTTACATTTAAACTGTTGTTTAGAAGGCATTGAGCACACTTCTTTATTACTATTTATTTCATTAATATATAAATACCCCTTAAATTCTGTGCCATACATTCCTAAAGCTATAGATATTCCTAATAAAGCACCGCTAAATATATTTCCAAATAAAGATTTACCAGATATTTTTAATTTATCTGTAAATGTTAAATTACTTACATTTATACCTATTGGTATATGTATACACGATAAACTAATTTTTATACCTATATCTAGCATAATATAGAATATAAAAAATGCTATAACACCATAATTTATTATATTTACATTATTTTGTGCTGAAATCATAAACATCGGAACAATAAAATACATAAATATAAATGTTAGTAAGTATGTGCTATACCATACATCTTGTGGAATAATTATGTCGGTCAATCCTGTTGAACAAATTGATGGTAATTGGTTCATTTTTTCTTCTTTAAAAATATATTGAATTATTATCAACAACCCAATCCTTATTGCTGTTATTAAAAAAACCAATGTGAAAAAAATAAATGCTTTATTTATTGTTACGGTAAACATTGAAAATAACATTATACTAACACAAATAATGATTGGAGAATATAATGATAATGAGTAAATAATATTCTTTATAATTAATAAAGGTGAATTTTTTTCTTCATTTTGGCTCATATACTATTTTATAATATTATATAAATTAATTTTAACTTTGTAAATAAATTAATTTTAACTTTGTAAATAAATTAATTTTAACTTTGTAAATAAATTAATTTTAACTTTGTAAATAAATTAATTAATTATTATTTTCTAATATTATTTCCAATGCTTCTTTTACGTGTGATATTGGATAAAATTTAACCCCATTTAACATATCTGTATCTTTATATTTTTCCATAAATTCATTAAAATCCTTTTCATTTTCTTTTGGAAAAATGAATGAATTCACATTTGATTTCAAAGAACCGAAGATTTTATAATTTAATCCTCCAATTGCGGTAACTTCTCCAGACATTTGAATTTCTCCAGTCATACCAAATTTAGATTTAATCGGAATATCATTTAACAAACTGAACAACGCACACGTTATTGCACACCCTCCACTCGGCCCATCTTTTGAAACCGCATTATCCCCTGTGTGTATATTTATACCACATCTGTTATTTTTTACATCATATTTTTGTCTTAATATATTTTGTTGCTTTAAAGGTGTTAGATTCCACGCAACCGTCAAAGATACGTGCATACTTTCTCTCATAACATCTTGTTGTAATCCTGTTAATTTTAAATCTAAAAATTTATCGGATGGAAAATATTTCGCGTGGATTGGTAATGTCCCTCCGGTTCCTAAACTTGTAGCATACATTCCATTTACAAATCCTATTTCATTTTTGTCACTAACATTTCTTATTACATTTTCCTGTTTATCCTTAAAATACTTTGTTTTAATATCTTTAATAGTTATATTGATAGGAATTTCATATTCTGTATCAAAATTCTTTAAAATTTCCAAGTTAATTTCACCCACAATTTCAAATAATATTTCTTTTAATTTTCTAACACCTGGCTCTAATGTATATTCGTCTATTATAAATTTTAGCACATCATTTGAAAAATATATCATACTGTTTAAACCCATTTTATCATATACTTCTGGCAAAATATGGCTGTTTGATATCACCATTTTTTCTTCTAATGTTAAACTCTTAAATTTTACACGGTGAATCCTATCCAGTAAAATCTTATCAATTAATTCAGCATCATTATACGATAAAATAAATAAGGCCTTCGATAAATCCAAATCAATTCCCGAAAAATATTTATCTTGAAAACTATCATTTTGTGACGGATCTAATAAATGCGTTAAAATACCTATAATTTCCTTACCGTGTTCGGTCTTCGATATTTTATCAATTTCATCAATAAAAATAATCGGATTCATACATTTTTTATCCATAAGTATTTGAACAATTGATCCCCACGTTGAGCCTACATAAGTATAATTATGCCCATGTAAACTCGAGCCATTTGCATCACCGCCCATCTGTATCATTGCGAATGGTCGTGGCATTCCATATTCATCCTTTAAACAATCAGATAACCCTTTTTTTGCTAATGTGGTCTTACCTGTGCCTGGAGGACCTTCAAATCCAAAGCAATATCCATCTTGTTTTCCATTTATCCATTGACCTATTATTCTTTCAATTTGTTTTTTCGCATTATTATGCCCATGAACTGAATTATCTAAAATGGTTTTGACATTCTTCATATAACTATTTATCTCACCATATTTTGTTTCAATCTCTTGTATATTTGGACTTACACTAACATCTATTTTTATATCAAATAAATCAGTTAATAATTGAGCATCTGTTTTGTTACCTTCAATAAACGCAATAATTTCATTTTGTCTTTCAATAATATTTCTATTACTTAATTTTAATTTATTATATGTTAATGTTTTTTTCAAAATTAAATCGTTTATTTTTTTAACAATATTTTTTAATTCAGTTGATGGCATTGTTTTTATTTTCGCGTTTATTATATTTACAATCTCTAGCTCTTTTTTTGCACTATTTTTTATCTCTTTTAATGTGTTTAATATTTCCAAACTAGTATAATTATCCTTTATTGGACTGTTAGTTACATTATTTGATTGAAGCATATTTATAAATTTTAATTTAATTTCAGACATTATATCTAATATCGTCTCTCTTCTATAAACATTAAATGGTATTTTTAATAAACCGTCTAAATATTGTCTAGCCTTTGAACCTGAATCTTCCGATTTTGATTTTATTTCTTTTAATTTTTGGATAGCCTTTTCCTTTACTGAATCAGATACCTTTAATAAACAAATTTGTTGTTCCAATGGTATTTTTTGAATATCAAAATTGGATAGATCATTTGTATATTGAATGGTATTTTTCATAGCATCCTTAAAATATTGTTTTATTGACCATGGAAAACTATCAAATAAACTCGTTTGTTCTTGAGTATCTATTATTCCGTTTATATCATTCGATAAAAGGTCATATAATAAATAAGCCAAATATTGATTATCGTATTTATCTATTTTAACTAACAATTGAATAATTGTGTTTCTTTTAACATATAAATCTGAAGATACAAACTCTTTTACCACCTGTGCGGTCTGTTTTTGTCCTAATATATTTAAATTACTTAAATAACCAGCATATTTTAAATAAATTTCGTGAGGTTCCGAAATTAAATAATCTTTTAAATTGAGCGACTGTATAAAACGTCCAAATGTTTCGCATTGAAATTCAGGTGAATGCGGCGCATTTGTTTTTATTGCTTGGTATTTTAAATTTATATATTTGTTACTTAAAAAATCAATCATTATATCATCTACAATCCCAGTAATTATAATACTTTTTTTATGCTGTGGATTATGTATAATAAATTGAATGCCATACACCTTTAAGTAAAACGACTTTATTTTTATATTTATATCAACGCTATCTAGGTTTTTAGACTTATCATTTAATGAAGTATCCTCGAATTTTGCATCTTTGTCGTTTTCATTTTTTTTTATTCCCAGTATTTTATAACTTGTTGGATGAAAGTATTTTTTTAATAATTCGAATTTATGTTTATCCATATCAGAAATGGCATAAGTATTTACAGAATTGTTTCCAAAACAAATCCATAATAAATCTTCAAAAGAATTTGTTCCAAACATTTTAAATAAACTTGATAATTCATTATTCACAATTTGAAGTATATTTATAATATTATCTGTATTACTTTTTGTATTTACATCACCAATACCCTTTATTTTTTTACTTAGTTCAATAAGTAATTTAACACAACAATTTAATTCACTTGTGCAAATTATATCTAGATTTTTACTTTTTTGGACATGTAAGATAGTTGTTTGAATTACATCTTGGAAAAATAATAACTTTTTTTCAATTAATAATATTATCTCTCGTGTTGGTTTTTTTACTGACCTTTTTTTTGAAGGTATTGTTTTATCGCTCATTTTATAATATATAAATATAATTATAATTATATTATGATTTTTACTAAAGATATTCATTATTATCTTTTTAAAAAACAATATTAAACACACCATAACATAGTTATATATCATAATGGGAATCGCAAATTATTTCAGTTTTCTAGTCAAAAATTATCCACATATTATTAAAAAATATGTAAAGGATGTTCTAAAGGTTGACAATCTTTATTTAGATTGTAATTCTATTATTTATGATACTTACAGCAAAATGGAGTTTGATAAACTCACAGAAACTATAGCTATAAGCATTATAAAATCAGTTATTTCCAAAATTGAGGAATATATTTCTATTATTCAGCCATCAAAAATGGTTATTATTGCATTTGACGGAGTTGCGCCTGTTGCTAAATTAGAACAACAACGGTCCCGTCGTTATAAATCTTGGTATCAAAATGAAATTTCTCGTATTATTTTTAAAAAAGAAACAGAGGACGCCTGGAATACAACGGCTATCACCCCTGGAACTAAATTTATGTGTCAACTAAATAATAAAATATCGGATCACTTTAAAAAATTCCGGAATAAACCCGAGATAATCGTTTCCGGATCTAATGAAGTGGGCGAAGGCGAGCATAAATTATTTTCTTATATTCGTTCCAATTTGGAAAAACATCGTAATGAAACAACCGTTATTTACGGATTAGATGCCGACTTAATTATGCTATCAATCAATCATTTACCCATATCTCCCAATATTTATTTATTCAGAGAAACACCACATTTCATAAAATCCATTGATAATTCATTAGAACCCAATTCGAATTATTTTCTTGATATTCCCGAATTTGCCCATTCATTAACACTATATTTAAATAATGACAAAGAACTAACAACAGAACAACAAAAAAACAAAAAATATGATTATATATTTCTATGTTTCTTCTTAGGGAATGATTTTTTACCTCATTTTCCGGCAATAAATATTAGAACCGGAGGTGTTGATAAAATGATGAACGCATACAAAGCAACTATTGGAGACCGAAATCTTAATCTCACCGATGGAACCACCATTTATTGGGGGAATGTTAGGAAACTGGTGCAATTTTTAGCAAATCAAGAAGAGGAATTTATTATTAAAGAACATTATTCTCGTAATAAAAAAGAACGATATAGGTTACCAGAGAATACACCTGAAGAAAAATTTAAAAAGTTTGAAACAACCCCTGTTTTCGCTAGAGAAATTGAACATTTTATAAACCCGGTGAAACCATCTTGGCAATCGAGATATTATCAAGGGTTATTTGGATTAAAAGATAATGTAGCGAACGAAGCCTTAAAACGCGAAATTTCCATCAATTATTTACAAGGACTCGAGTGGACTATGAAATATTACACAACTGGGTGCCCGGATTGGCGTTGGAAATATAAATATAATTACCCACCTCTGCTTCAAGATTTAATTAAACATATTCCCCTATTTAACACTGATTTTGTGCCTTATTGCACTCCAAATCCGGTATCAGAAATAGTTCAATTATGCTATGTTTTGCCTAGAGCATCATTACCTTTATTACCTAAACGATTATATTTTGAACTTATTAAAAAATATGATCATTGGTATAAAGGTAATTGCGATTTTGTATGGGCTTATTGTAGATATTTTTGGGAATCCCATGTTGAAATGAATGAAATAGATATTGATGAATTAGAGAAATTTATTACTGATAATAAGCATCTTTTATCGTAACCACATTTGAATGTGGTTGCATTATATCATATCATATCATATTATATAATAATTATATTATATTATATAAAATTTTAGAATAAAAAATGTTTATAAAAATGATGATTCTAATAAAATGAATGTTAATAATTATACTTCATTCTCTTCTTCTAAAATAACAGGATTTTTTTTTACTTTTTTAACGTTTTTAACTTTTTTAACTGTTGGTTCAATAATTACTTCTTCTTCAACAGATACCAAATCATATTGGTCTTCTTTTTGAACTTGTGCTTTTACAATACCTGTAATAAATTGTTGTGCTTGTTTTTTATTATTTTCAATTTCCTTGTTTAATTGTTTAATTAGTATATCATTATATTCACAATACTCTACTATTTCTTTTTGGCGTTCAATTGAAGGAACTGGTATTTTTATTGATTTGAATTCATCAATATCAATTGCTTTTTGTGCTGGTCCTCGTCCACAATTAAATACTTGTTCGTTATTATTATCTAAATAATACCATAAATATTCATTAATCACAATTGTTTCATTTTTAGTTTTAATAGTAAATGCTTGACTATTTAAGTAATATCTTTCATTCAATAACATAACACAATTATGTAAAGACATCCCTTCTCTACTTATTTTACATGTTTTTCCTTCTCTTGAATACTCATTTGTATAAAATGACGTAAACCCTCCTCCACCTAATACTGGATATTCGCCCGTTTCTACTTGTCCTTTGACAATTCTTTTACCATTTTGAATTTCACAAACTTCTCCAATTGTGTTCACCGTATTATCACCAAATATTTTTTGGTTATTCATACACAATTTGTTCAGTTGTTTTAACTCTGCAATTTTTGTAATACTCGTTTTGTTTGCTTTTTCGTATATAAAATCTAAATATTTTACGATTTCTTCTTGTTTATCAAGTGATGGAATTGGGATTTTTATTTGCGCTAGTGATTTTTTATTTAATGAACCATTACCAAGTATTCCTGACCCCAGTTTTGAAAAGTCATTGATTGTTAAATAATAGTATAAATATTTATTGTTTAATAAATTGTCATCTTTACTTAATATTCCAGCGATTGCTTCATTTGTATATAACGGATTACCTGCAATTGCTGTTTTACCAATACTTAATTTAAACGAAAACAATATCGTATCCTTGGCAAATAACTTTACGCTACTATTTTGAACTCCTGAATCAGTTATTTTTTCGTTTGAATCATAAATATAACCTCCATTCAATTCTCTTACAGAAACCCATAAATTATGTCCATTTTCATAATATTCATTTATACTTCTTAAAGGTGTTCCACCAATATCAAAGTTACAAACTTCGCCAAGTGTTTTTACAACCACTCCTTCTTCGTATTCTTCTTTTTCAGTTTCATCTTTCATATATTCAGCATAATTAAGTGAATATGAATTACTCACAATTTTCTCAATAGGAACTTCAACCAATAGATTTTTTATATCTTCATACGGGTTGTAATCATAAAACTTTACCTTTGTTGTTTGATGTGTTTTTGAAAACTTATAATCTCTACCAGTTTCTTTTTGAGTTTTGGATAATTTAATTTTGGTTTCCAAAACATCAGCTCCTTCTCTCTTTTTCACAAAGTAAAACACACAAGTTTTAATGGATGTGTATGTGAATATACCTGACGGTAGATATATTATTTCTTTCAAATCACAAGTTTTCATAAGATATTCTCTAATTGCAACTAATTTGGTATCTTTTTTTGAAAATAAATCTTGTCCGTCAGGTAATACAACTGCACATTTACCATTAATCTTTAACATATAAATAATTGCTTGAATAAACAAGGAAACCGCATTTTCTGTCTTAATAGGAACATAATCATTTTTTAATGGACTTTCAAAATCATCATAATTTAATCCCTTAATTCCAAATGGTGGATTTGCAAGAATATTATCAAACTTTCTTGTTATAGGAACACGAATACTATCGCCTCTCTCTAATTGTTCAAACATATGACCAGATGATATTAACATATTTGAAACAGCCAGTTGATATGTATCCGGTTCTAATTCTTTACCATATAATCCTTCGGTTTTGATAAAATCCCAATCAGGTTTTATGTTTTTAGCAGTTGCTTGTTGTAAAATGTATTGTAAATAGGTAATCAAGAAACCACCAGTTCCCATAGTAGGGTCTCCACAAGTATCTATTTTTCCGTCGGGATGTATTTGCGGATTGATTAATTTTACCATCATTTTTTTGACTAATGGTTGAGTAAAGAATTGTCCCAACACTTTACCTGTCATAATATCTTGAATAACTTCCTCATACGCATTACCCAAAACATCATATTCAGTTTGAGATAAGTCAAGTGAGTTTAATTTATCAATTAATTTTTTATAGGTTGATTTGTGTTGAATATCAAACCCTTTTCCCTTCAAGAATATATTTTTTGTAGTAGGATTTGTTGATAATATAATATCCCAAACATATTTCATTAAATTTGGAATATCATCATCTTTTTCATTAGATAAATTACTAAAACGAACTATTTGCATTAATCTTGTTTTATTTTGTTCAATAACGTGTTCTTCAAAATATGAAGCAAAATCATATTCATAATCATCAATATTTATTTCACCTCCAAAATGAGGCTCAAGTAATTTTAATATTAACAAATAAGATAACGTTCTTAATGCTTTCTCACCAGTTAAACCTTCATTATCCCTCAATATATTTAAACAATTTTTGAATACACTGATAAGTGTAGTTTTATGATCCATTTTCACTTCTATTGTTTGACTAATTTGTTGCATTTCAGTTAATGTTATACAAGGCGCTTTCTTATTTTGGTGTCTTGTGAAATCAATTTTTTGATTAAAGACCTTCTTACACAATTCGCATGAATATTGTTTTGACATTGCAATATATAATAGTATAAGATATTATTTCTTTATATTAAAATATTTCAATTTTATATTATTATAAAAAAAAAAGTTTTTTTTACTTAATTATTCCTAAACATTTACAAAATAACACCCAATTTCTTTTTCTTAATTGTTATAGTAATTATATCTCTTAAATCATTTACATTATAATATTCAACCCATAATCCATTTGGTGGAAATAAGGGGTCTATCTTAATCAATGCATTACATACAATTGACAAATCCAAATAATGGGTTTTTATTTCAGGATGCATCGATAAATACTCACCTACTTTATTTTTACATGTTTCTAAATCATAATATACTCGTTCAATACTTAAATATTCTATCCAGTTTGTAAATTGTCCTTTGAAATCGATTTCAGGTTCTTTGGATAATCTATTATCTCTTTCACATAATTCATAATAACTTTTTGGATCTTTTATATTTTTATCAGCAATTATTTTTCTTGCTTTTTCATATGTTGTTGCAAGTGCTGTCCTTTTATTTTCTAATTCCAATAAATCTAATAATATAGATTTTACATCATTTATTCCATCATATTCATTTGATTTATGTTCTCCTTCTTTAAAATTAGGAGAATATCTATTTTTAAATTCAATTTCTTCAAATGGCATTTCAATATTATATATTAAATATTTTAACACCTCTATTATTTTCTCATATTTATTATCACCATTCTCGTCAATATAAACTGGTAAAGATACATTTAATATTTTTTCTTTATTGGAACCATATTGTCCTAATTCATCTGGTCTAATTCCTCTTCCAATACATTGTATAATATCTTGTATTGATAATTTAGGATCACTTAAACATATAAAATCTAATTTATTAAAATCATATCCCATACTATATTTCGCAACAACATAACCAATACTATAAATTGTTGTTTCAAATGTTTTTATATATCTATAATCATATTCTAATTCAATCTCTTTTAATTTTGGCTCTTTTTCAATCATAAAATTATCACTAACTAACAAAAATGGTTTTATATGTGTTTTATCGTTTTTATATTGTATATAATGTTTATAGAATAAATTGAATGCATTTTTTTGTTTATTATGAAAACTAAACCCATAAGTTCTATTTTTTTCATTAAAATCGCTAATGATATAATTTATATTATCAACATTTTTTATATTTTCACTATAAATATAAGGTTTTATTCTTGACAACCAACTTAAATCTATTAATTCCTTTACTTTTACAGGTGAATACAATTTACCAAATATATTTTCATTTTGTAAAATTTTTGGTTTGTTTGGTGAAGCAGATGTAAATATACGATATTTTATATTTCTATTATTTAATAACCAAAACTGTGAATTTATATCATCATTTAAACTATCAATCCATTCTTCAATTCCCCAATGCGCTTCATCAAACCAAACCGTTATATTAGTAATGAAATATGAGGTTATCTTCTCGTAAATTTTACTAATTGATTGTGTGCAACAAATTACAATTTTTTTATTTAATAATCCTAAGTATTCATCAAAGTTACTGTCAGTAGAATAATTAAATGTAATATAATTATCTTTTAGTATTTGTAAATATTTTTGTGAAATATTTTGTGAATTTACTATTTTTCTTGGCGAAACAATAATAATAAAATCACTTTTAAGATATTCAAATAAATTATATACTATGTAACTTTTACCTCCTCCTGTTGGCAATTCAATATATATTTTATTTTGTAATGAAAGCTCTTTCTTACTAAAATTTATTATAGTTGTTTGATATTCTCTTTCATTCCAAATATATGGTTTATTTGTTCTCTTTGATTTTTTTATATTAATTAATTGTCGTATAATTTTTTTAAAAGTATTTCTTACTCTGTTGATTCTTGTCAAATCACTAATTTCTTGTTTAGATAATTTTCTATATTTAAATCCAAGTGTATCCAGATAAGGTTCAATAAGTTCAATGATTTGTTTATTATAAAATTCTGTAGCACCATTTATTCTAAAAATTAATTCACAAAACTCATATTGCAATAATTTTTCAATAATTCCCATCTTTTCAATAGGAACTTCAAATACCACTTCAAAATGCCCTCGTAATATTTCACCAGTTACATAAGTATTATCTCTATCTGGTATATTTTGTGTTTTGCCTAATTTACAAGCATTATATTTTTCATATGATTCATGAAATCGAACATAAATGTATCCGTTTATCAAATTCATTCTCCTTACTTTGTTATTAAAGTTCATATAAGTTATTTAATAGTATAATTACTAATTTATAATTCAATTTTTTATCGTAACAAATGGGAAATAAAATATTGTTACCATTTATAGTCATAATAATAAATGGTGAAAATTGGCGAAACTTTCAATCACAAAAAAAATCCTAAAAGTAAATTGGGTTTTCATTTTTGGACATTTATAAATGTCCAATATTAGAAACCTTGGGGTATCTTTCCAGAAATACTTCAAGAAGGTCGTTTGTGAGCATAATGCTCTAAAAATCATTTTTTCTTCGAAAAACTTGTGACGATAAATTTTATATATATTTTATAAAAACAATTTAGGAACTTTTTATATAATACAATTATAGGAACTATGGATAATGTCCAAATATTAAAAAATTTTGTATGTGAAAAATGCGACTATAATACATCACGTGAAAGCCAATGGAACCGACATATATTGACATTAAAGCATAAGTTGGATAATATTACTCCGCCGGTGGATAATTTGGAAAATGTCATTGTTAAAAATAACTTTATATGTGTTTGTGGTAAGGTATATTCTTATGTTAATGGTCTTTATAAGCATAAGAAAAAATGCCATATGCACAACATACAACCCAGTGACACTCCGCCAACTAATAAAATGACAGATAAAGAAATAATTATGATGCTAATTAAAGATAATAATGAGTTTAAAAATAATTTATTTGCGAGTTTACAAGAGAATCAAAAATATATGATGGATCTACTTAAAAACGGAACCCATACCAATAACACCATTAATAATAATTGTGGAAACACAAACAAAACATTTAATTTACAAGTATTTTTAAATGAAACGTGTAAAGATGCGATCAATATGAGTGATTTTGTAGACCAACTTCAAGTATCTATATCCGACCTTGAAACAACAGGGAAAATAGGTTATGCTGAAGGAATAAGTAAAGTATTCATTAAGAAACTGGATGAAATGAATTATACAGATAGACCAATACACTGCAGTGATTCAAAAAGAGAAATATTGTATATTAAAGAAAATAATATTTGGTCGAAAGATGATGACCAGAAAACGAATTTAACTAGAGCAATAAAGAATGTTGCAAACAAAAATATAAAACAAATAAGTGAATGGCAAAAGCAACATCCGGATTTTTCAAACCCAAATTCAAAAGAAAGTGATAAGTATATGAAAATTGTATTAAATTCAATGTCGGGTTCAACAGTTGAAGAATCTGACAAAAACTATGAAAAAATAGCTAGAAATGTGATTAAAAAAGTGGTTATCGAGAAATAATATATATTATTTTATTTTCTTCTGGTTCTTATATTCCTTTTAGATCCTTTAT
>Ga0315288_10003011_pt1 | contig 21490 bp, 14 predicted proteins | sample YL17G11_20_MG_FD_203454 | JGI IMG/M metagenome (GOLD analysis project Ga0315288, IMG submission 203454) | Sediment microbial communities from Yellowstone Lake, YNP, Wyoming, USA - YL17G11_20 | ecosystem: Environmental > Aquatic > Freshwater > Lake > Sediment | place: USA: Wyoming | collected...
CAGGGCAACCATAGATTGAATTATTTTGTTGCCGGATTTCCCGGATTTGCCTGCCCCGAAGGCCTGGTTCCGGGTACGACTTACTATTGGCGAATCGATGAGGTCAACGATCAGGACCCGAACAGTCCGTGGAAAGGCGACGTCTGGAGCTTTATGGTTCCGCCCAAAATCGCCTACAATCCCATCCCGGCCGATAGCGCCAGATTCGTAGATCCGAATGTCGTGCTTAATTGGACAGGCGGCTTCGGCGCGAAGCTGCACACTGTGTACTTTGGCGACAATTTTGACGATGTGAACGATGCTGTTGGTGGCTCCTCTCAGGGGACAAAAACTTATACTCCAGGTACCCTTGAGCCGGCTAAGACATACTACTGGCGCATCGATGAATACGATGCCGTCAAAACTTATAAGGGTGACGTCTGGAAATTTACGACGGCCGGTATCGGCGGCGGTGTTCGAGGTGACTATTTTAATGGTATGAATTTCGAGAACCGCATGCTCAGCCGGGTAGATCCGCAAATTAAATTTTCATGGGGCGATGGTGCGCCGGACATAAAAGTCGGCGCTGATAACTTCTCGGTGAGATGGACGGGCGAAATTGAAGTGGCATTTACCGAGACCTATACCTTCTATACCAACAGCGACGATGGAATACGTTTGTGGGTGGACGGCCGGCAGCTTATTAATAACTGGACCGGGCACTCCACCACCGAGAACCGCGGGAGAATCGACCTTGTCGCCGGACAAACGTACAGCTTTGTGTTGGAATATTATGAGGATCTCGGCAGTGCAGTGGTGGATCTGGGCTGGGAGAGTCCGCGTACGCCGAAGCAGCTAATTCCGCAGGCCGCTCTGTCGCTGCCGCTAAAGGCAAGAGGTTCGAAGCCGTCCAACGGTGCCGTAAATTTAAAGCAGACTGTGGTTCTTAAGTGGGGCCCCGGCGAGGAAGCTGCTTCGCATCGGGTGTATTTCGGCACCGACGAAGAAGCCGTAAAAAACGCCGATACCGGTTCGACCGAGTACAAAGGCACTAAAAATCCTGGGTCCGAAAGTTACGAACCCGGCAAGCTTGAGTGGGGCACCGAGTATTTCTGGCGGATCGATGAAGTAAATAATCTCAATCCCGACAGCCCGTGGATCGGCAACGTCTGGAGTTTCACAACTGCTGATTACCTTGTCATCGACGATTTTGAAGACTATGATTCCGGCGAGAACCAGATATGGTATGCATGGCAGGATGGGCTTGGCTACGGCGTACCAGGCACTGAACCGTACTCTCCCGGCAACGGGACAGGCTCGGCTGTGGGCAACGAGTCCAGCGGTTCTTACACCGAGGAAACTATCGTTCACGGAGGCAGGCAGGCGATGCCGTTATTCTATAACAACAACCAGCAGTCCTCCGCCAAGTATTCGGAGGTGGATATGACTCTGGTTTATCCGCGTGACTGGACCGAGAAGGGCGTCGGCATATTAACGATCTGGTTCAGGGGCGAGCCGGCCAACGCCGCCGAGCCGCTGTATGTTGCTCTCAATGGCATCGCGGTCGTCACTCACGATAATCCCGATGCGGCACTGGTTGAAGAATGGACGCAGTGGAATATCGACCTGCAGGTCTTCGCCGATAAGGGCGTCGACCTGGCTAATGTCGATAAAATTGAAATCGGCCTCGGCACCAGGGGTAATATAACCACGCCAGGCGGCTCGGGTACGATGTACTTCGATGATATTGGCCTCTATCGGCCGGAAGGTGCTCCGTAAAATTAATTGTGCTTTTACGGCAATGACATTACTTTTAGTAAAGCGATAACTGTCACTTTACTTGATTTCCAGCAGAGTAAAAGGGGCGGAAGATTAGCATTATTCCGCCCCCGGTTGTTACTGACCTTATTCGCCGGCTGTATATTTCGGCAGGAAGTTTTCCAGCACCCACAGTTCGCTCTTTGACTTCTCATTGATGATTGATCCAATCGGCAATGATTCAATCATTCAATCGTCAATCCCGCCGTCACCGCTTCTAGCGCGACGCCTTCGGCTCGGCCAGCAGGTTGTTGATCGCCCAGACCGACTGTTGCGACTGCCCGCCGGCGAAGGCGACCCGGCGGCCATCGGGATGGATTGATGGGCTCGATAGCTGTGCCATGCTTACGCTGGTCGGCTGCGGCTGGCCGCCGGCGATCGGGACCGACAACAGTTGCTGCGGGTGCTCCGAATCGCTGCCGGGCACCAGTATGTGCCGCCCGTCTTTCGTCCAGGCGGTGCCACCGATTGTATTGACTTTCGGACATAGCTCCCGCGCAGAACCCCCTTCCGCCGGAACAACCATGAGTGGGGTAGTGTTGTCCTTGATAACAACAAACGCCACTTGTTTTTCGTCCGGAGAAAGCGAGAGGCTGAACAAACCCGAGCCGTCCGATTTCGTTCGGTACAGCTCTCTCTCCTCGCCGCTTTCGATCTCCCGCCGCATAAGCCGCAAGGTGCCGAGGGTACCGTCCGCGTGCTCGCGTAGCGAATAAAAGAGCGTCTTCCCATCGTGTGACAGGGCCGCTTGCCAGTGGACCCCGGCGCTGTCGGTCCCCTGAACGAGGACGGTCTTCCCTTCGCCCGTCTGAAGGTCAATCCGGCGGAAGGCCGTGTGATTGTTCTGCAAATCGTTGACCAGCAGCGATCGCCCATCCGGGAACCACCGCAGTTCGTGCCACCCGATGAACGGCGAGGAGCCCTTGGCAGGGACCTCACGCTCCTCGCCGGTGGTAACCGTTCGGACAACTGCGGTTGGGGGTGCGCCGCCGATGCGCGATCTGTTGTACGCCAGGAACTGCCCGTCAGGCGACCAAGCGAGCGGCCCCTGGCTCGAACCGATGAAACGCTCGTTCACTCGTTCGGGCTTCGAACTGATTTTGCCGGTCTCCGGATCTAGTTCGGCCACGTAGACATCCGATTGGGAGGTGTTACTGCCGTAGTACAACGCGCCGTCGCGCGTGAAGCCCAGCGGGTCCATAGAACCAACGTTCGGTTTTACGAGTTCGGGCATGCCCTCCGGCTTTCCATCGACCACCCGTACGGACCACAGGTCGTCCGTGCCCGAACGATCGCTTACGAACAGGACCTTGCGCCCGTCTGGCGCCCAGACGGCAGGTGTGTTTTTGCCCGGTCCTTCAACCAATGTCGCTTCCCTGCTCCCGTCGCTCGACATTGCGAAGATGGCGGTCGCCTGGGAGCTTGCGTCCTTTCGACGGACGCAAAGGATGTATTGTCCATCCGGCGAAAAACTAAATGGGTAGAGCCGGGGCGCCGACTTGAGCACCTGAATGGAACCGTCTGCCACCGAGATAAGCGCAATCTGGGCGGGGGGCCATTTCGAAAGGAGAGCGAGAATTTGCTTTCCGTCGGGAGACCAAGCCGTTGGATAAATGAAGCGTTCCTTTTCGCTCAGGAGCACCCGCATGTGCGATCCGTCGATTCCTATAACCCGCAATTCGAGCGCATCCTTGAGGAACAAGGAGTAGGCGATCTGCTTGCCGTCCGGCGATATCGCCGTGGAACCCCAATACCCGCCCGAGTCTTCAATCAATTTTCGGTCCTCGCCCGTCGTCAGATCGTGCTGCCACAGGCGGCCGTTTTCGTTCTCGTCCGAGAAGGTTATGTACCGGCCATCCGTCGAATACCCGTTTAAGGAATACCCCTTGGGGGCTACCCAGAGTTGCCGCTCAACGAGGCCCGATTCAGCCTGCTTGTCGCCCGCCGGCCCGCCAAGTGCCGCCAGCCTCACCTGCGCCTGCGCCACAATCTCGGATTGATCGGAGTATTCGCGCACCACGCGCTCGTAGGCTGTGCGGGCCTCTGCAGTGCCCAGCTTCTCGTAGCATCCTCCCATTTGTACCAGGGTTTTGGCTACCAGGGCGCGATCATCTTTGAAGTCCTCGACGATATGCTTGTACAGGCGGATGGCCTCGTCGAGATTTCCTTCTGTGCGTTCCTGGACCAGCCCCTTTTGGAAGAGGTCGTAGCCGCTCTGCGCGAGGGCATTTTGCCCGGCGAAAAAAAACAGGGCAAAGAACGCTGCGATGATTGATAATCTGTTCATGACTAATCTCCTTTCTAAAAAAATACGGTTACGGGTTTTCCTTCAATCATCGCATTTCGGCTTTCCCGCTTGTCATGGAATTGTCCGGCAACTGTAAATTCTTTGCAAAATTTTTGTCATGGATTTGTCTGCTTTATGTAAGGAAAACGTCAGGTCTCAAGGACCAGTTTATAGCCAACGCCGTGAACAGTGATAAGATGGCGTGGTGTTGAAGGATCATCTTCGAGCTTGGCGCGGAGCGATGCGATATGATTATCGACCGTGCGCGTGGTGGGAAAGCTCTCATGGCCCCACACCTCATCGAGCAGATCATTGCGAGTGATTACCTTACCGATGCGAGCGGCCAGCAGGCGCAGGACACCGAACTCCTTACGCGACAGCTTTAACACCTGCCCGGCTTTCCTGGCATCGAAACACGTGAAGTCCACGAAGACATCATCAAAGCGGAGATTTTCCGGAAGAGCTGTCGGTGGTTGCGCACGGCGTAAAATGGCGCGGATTCGAGCTAATAATTCCGGCACCGAGAACGGCTTGGTGACATAGTCATCGGCCCCGATGTCCAATCCGTGCACACGATCCATTTCCTCGCTTCTCGCCGTCAACATCAGAATGGGCACGGCCATTCCTTCGCTGCGAACCTTGCGGCAAAGCTCATATCCATCCATCTTGGGTATCATCAAATCCAGGACAATCAAATCAGGATGATGCTCCCGGATCAGCCGGTAGCCCTGCTCACCATCCGTGGCGGTTAGAACTTCGTACGACTCAAACTCGAGATTGTCCTTGAGTCCGCGTAGTATCGCACGGTCATCCTCAATAACGATTATTCGGCTCATCGTTTATTCTCCAAAGGCAGGTGAATGGAAAAAGTGCTTCCTTTGCCGAGAGCACTACGGACTTCGACGTGCCCATCATGGGCTTTTACGATGTGCAATACGAGCGCCAAACCCAGTCCGGTTCCGGGTATTCGCTGGTTTTGCTCGCTCGGCACACGGTAAAACTTTTCGAAAATGCGTTTCTGCTGCGTTGGGTCAATTCCGATGCCCTGATCGCCCACTTCGATTACGATGTGGCCGGCCCTCTTTTGTACTCGCAAGTCGATTTGGCGGGATTCGCCCGAATACTTCATTGCATTCGAGAGAAGATTCAATATTGCCTGCCCGATGGCGTCTCGATCTACGCAGACTTCCGGCAGATCTTCTTCCATCTGGACATTAAGATGAAATTCTTGCTGTTTGAGAGGATATTGCGTTGCTTGAACGGCCGCTTTAACGATTTCGGACAGGCAAGCCGACTCTTTGCGATATGTTCTTTTGCCCTTCTCGATTTTCGAAAAGTCGAGAACATTGTTCAACAGCCGTGTCAGGCGGTGACTTTCGTTGACAATCGTGTCGAGATACTCCCTCTTCGCTTGCGGATCTTTTGTACGGTCCATAAGCAGCGTTTCGGCAAAGATTCGAATGGCCGTCAGCGGCGTTTTCAACTCGTGCGAAACGCTCGCGATGAATTGAGATCGCATTTCGGCCATTCGCAGTTCTCGCCCCACATCTCTCCACAGGAAGTATGCTCCAAAGAGGGTCGCGCACAGGACCATGAATAGAGCGATCAGGTAAAAGCTGCGCTGAAGGCCCCAGTCACTTGCCGTTGAGGCCCCGTTATCTGCCGTATAAGCAAGTCTCAAGCCCGGGAAACTCGGCCCCAAAGATTCTCCGTCAATATCTGTGCCGGTCGTAAGCTGGATATCTGCAGGAATCGTTTTTGAATCAGGAGTGCTCGCTGCGATCGAATCAAGAATACTCCGGCCTCGCACGACGATAGCCAGGCGTTGTCCTCCCGTTAAAGCCGGGGCCAGGCTGACCAGCCAGAACTCTTCGCCGTAAGGAATCCAAACAGATTCGGTCTGCTGCTCCGGGCTTATCCACTGTGCCATCAATGCCAGTTTTGGAAAGTCTTTCTGCAGGGCGAGAACCTTTTCCTGCAGGCTGATGCGCTTCAGGATTTGTTGCCGGAAATTCTCTGCCGCCTGCCGCCTGGTACTATCCTCCGTCCCGGACTCGACGAGCACATTCACCATATCACGAACTACATAGGACTCAGCCGGCGACAGCCAGCGCTGCGCATTTAGCTCACTTTCGATAAGCTGCACAACTTGGTCGTATGAATCGCCTCTTTCGAGCAGGCGAACGGCCGCATACAGACAGAAAGGAATGCCATGCTCATCGGTTATCCGCGAGCTGACCGCTAAAACCTTGCGGTATTCGGCCACACTTTCGTCCACTTGATCCGACTTTGCGAGGACCCGTGCCCGCAAAAGCCGCGCATAGGCTTGCTCGGCAGGTTTTTGTGCCTCTTCAATACATTCGAGATACAAGGTGCTGGCTTGATCGAATCGCCTTCGGCTAAATTCCTCCTGTTCGGCACGACGGATCTTCTCAAAGAATGCGGTCTCGTCAGGAGAAAGTCTGTCATGTGCCTGATTTGCCTCCCACGGCAGCACCAGCCGCTCACCTTCCGCCAGGCCGGTCAGAATAATCTCGCCGCTGGTGTAGTCGATTGTGTTCGGCGGTTTTGCCCCGCTCGCCGTAGCACTAACCTCATGCAGCTTAATCTCCTCGAGGCGAACGAGCAGCTTCTGGCCAATTTCTGTTGCCATACGACGGCGCTCGTCCGACAGGCGTTTTTCGCTCAGTTCCTGCTGCTGACCGATCATGTGCCAGGTAAGAACTACCAGGACGGTGCTGGGAAGAACGACGGCGATCAGAAACAGAAGGACTTGCTTGTGGTGACTACGTGTACGCATGGTACCATTACTGCGTTTCATAAATTTCATAACTATTCCACAGCCATTTCCGAACCACCTGCTTTAAGATATCTATATATTCGCATTATTTGTAAGATTGAGCAACAAACTTGACGCATCTTAGCTCGGTTAATTTTAATGTGTCGGCGGACAGCAGTTGTCACGAAAATGTCATAAAAAAAGAGATTTGAAGTGTTTTTTGATCTGTTCATATTTTCAACGCATTAGTTGAACCGTAAATTGCAAATATTCTCTTGTATTGATGGGCTGATTTTATGATAATCAGGTAGATAAAAAGTTGCATGAACAGGCAAGGAGAACACAAGTGTCTGAGAGTCATAAACCAAAGACCTTTTTCGCGATTACGGTTTTGACGGTGCTTGTTGCTTTTCCGACGGTCTTGAAAGGGCAGGAGATAGCGAGCCTTTCGGCCGATTTCAGGGCGACTATCGAGGCGGATTGGGATGCGCAGGAAAATCGCCTTGGCCGGGATGTTTCATCACCTAAGGCGATTGGAGCGATACTGTTCGCGGCAGAGCGGTTGCTTGCCGACCTTTCGCGAGAGCCCGATGCCCTTGAACTTGACGCCGAGAGGGCGGTGCTGGCTAAGCTGAAGTCAAGGGCGGCAGATGTTGACGAGCTGACCGATTCGGGGCGTGCCAAACTATATCATGACATTCGCTGGGTGACGCGCAGTATCGCCATGAAGAATCCCCTGGTTGCGGGAAAACGCGTTATTTTTATGAAGCGAAAGCGTTTTATCTGCCAGATGCTGCATGAGTATCTCGGCTACTATTATGACTACGAAGACATCGCCGGCGGTGGAATCTATATGCTGGAGCAGCCCGGCTATTCGTTCGAGTCTCAGCATCTGACAAAGAATCTGACTGCTAAGGGCAATTATACCACGCTGGCTCTTTCTTATGACGCCGGGACGATTTATTTCGCCTTTGCCGAGCGGGCCGCACAGAAACCGGATTATTATTCCGACCAGCGTAAATGTTTTCACCTTTATGCCATGAATGCCGACGGCGGCAATATCCGGCAAATCACCAACGGCCCCGACGACGACTTCGATCCCTGTCCCTTGCCGGACGGCGGCCTGGCGTTCATGTCGTCGGATCGCGGGGGTTTTACACGGTGCAACAATCCGTGGGAACCGCTGCCGGCCCATACCCTGCACCGGCTCGATCCGACATTGCAGCATCGGCGAATCCTGTCGTTCCATGAGACCAGCGAGTGGCATCCGTCGGTTCTGCATGACGGTCGAATTGTTTATATCCGCTGGGATTACGTGGACCGCTCGGCGGCAAACTTTCACGGGCTGTGGATCGCCAACCCGGACGGCTCGGCTGCCATGGCTCTGTTTGGCAATTACACCATGCGCATCAATGCTTGTTATCAGCCCAAGGCGATTCCGAATTCGCACAAGCTCGTTTTTCTGGCCGGGGCTCACCATGCCGATGTGGGCGGTTCGCTGGTGGTGCTCGATCCGTATCGTATCGCCCTTGACCCGGAAACGGGCCAGGATAGCTTCGATTCGATCGAGATGCTGACTCCGGAGGTGTGTTTTCCCGAGGCTCCCGGCTGGCCCGGCAGCTATTTCCACAGTCCCTGGCCGTTGTCGGAGAATTACTTCTTTGTGTCGTTCAGCTTCGACCCTCTGCCGGGGATGGGGCCTAATGTCAAGCGTGACACCGAGACGGGGCTCTATTATTTCGACCGGTTCGGGAATATGGAGCTGCTGTACCGGGAAAAAGGCATTTCGTCCATGTATCCGATTCCGCTCGAACCGAGGCCGAAGCCGCCTGTTGTGCTCGGTACGCTGGATGAAGAGCTGGGCGACGAGGGTGAGTTTTTGCTTACGGATGTGCGCAAGAGCCATTTTCCCATGCCCGAAAATCGCCGTATAGTTGAGCTGCGTGTTTTTCAGGTTTTGCCCAAGAGCCGTACGCATGTTGCCAATGAGCCGCGTATCGGTCATGCCAATGCCGAAAGCGCACGCATGCTTCTCGGCACCGTTCCGGTCGAGGCGGACGGCTCGGCTTATTTCCGTGCCCCGGCGAGAAAGCCTTTATATTTTCAGGCTGTGGATGAAAACGGCAGGGCGGTCCAGTCCATGCGTTCGGTCGCGTATTTACAGCCGGGCGAACGGATGGGGTGCGTAGGCTGTCACGAGCCCCGCAACCGGGCCGTGACAACTCGAAAGACCCGTCCACTTGCCATGCGCCGAGAGCCTTCCCGGCTTCAGGCGGGCCCGGAGGGGACACTGCCTTTCAGTTTCCCGATTCTGGTTCAGCCGATTCTGGATAAGAACTGTGTAAATTGTCACGATGGTAGTCCCGGCCCGGACAAGAGCAAGGTAGTGTTGACCGGCGAGCCGGCGGGACACTTTACCAAATCGTATGAGAGCCTGAAACCATTTGTGAGATGGTATGAGTGGGGCGGGGCCAGTATCGAGCCGATTATAACCCGCCCCGGCAGGATAGGAGCCGACGTCAGTCCGTTAACGGGGGTTTTATCCGATGCTGTTCACGGCCGGAGCGTGAAACTTAACGATGATGAGTTCCGGCGGTTGTATATCTGGCTGGATGGCAATGTGCCGTTTTACGGTACCTATGAATCCGACACGCAGTTGGCCCAGCAAAACGGCGTCTCGGTCCTTCCGCCGGCGCTTCAATAATCTGCAGGTGTCGAAGGCGTCTCGTCCTCGAATCGCGGGCTGGAAACACATACGTATTTAGCCAGGAAAAGCCATCCCCATGTGGCGAGGGCATCTTGCCCTTGTTCTCTGCCGCCGGCAAGATGCCGGCTGGACGCAAGGTGGCGAGGGCGTCCCGCCCTCGAATAGAAAACAAGGCCAGGATGGCCTCACCACAAGCGACAATCGGGATGAGGCTGCCACCTTGTGCATAAATTTTTTGACATTACTAAGGGTGGCAGCCTCAAAGCCGAAGGCTTTGGGGATGGATGCGAATATTAGACTCAAGCTAAACACATCCGGAAGCCTGCGACACGGCGGCTCAGGCGGTAAGCCAGCGATCGATTATTTCTTCGGCGGCTCCCGGCAGGATTCCGAGAATCCAGGCCAGGTCGATAATCGTCGGCCGTTTGCGGATCTGGTGCATGTGCAGAGCGGCGGCGAGTATGCGCTCGCGGGAGCATCCGATGCCGGCGAAAGTATGGGCGGCGCCGGCTGTTTTCAGGCAATTCTTAATTTCTTCGGGAGAACGAACCTGTGCCGCCACGGCGTCAAGAAAAGCGTCCCATGTTTTACCGTCGGCCAACTTTTCGCATATTGTTCGCAGCATGGGTATCTTCTGCTCGTATTCCCGGCGGACATTTCCGGCCAGCGGACCCCAGAATGCGCTGTCGATATCGACTGGGTAAGGATGGCAAACGGGCGTCTCGATTTTGAAGATACGCTCATAGAGGGCCGAAGCGAATATCGTGCCGAGACCGACCTGCCGGCCGTGAAGATCGTGCTCGACGCCGTCGATGCCGAACATCATGTCCAGCGTATGGCTGAACAGATGCTCGCCGCCCGAAGCCGGCGCCGAAGTGCCGATAACAGTCATGGCGATGCCGGAGTACAGCAGGGCGTTAAACAAAGCCTCGATAGCGGCGGGCTTTCGGTCGCTGATGTCCGCGGGCCGGTCGAGATAGTACGGTTCCAGGGAATTGATGATTTCGCTGCAATAGCGGCAGAAGGATTCGCCGCAGAACAGATGGTTGAATTTCCAGTCGGCGGTGCTGACGGGCTTGGCAATGGCATCACCGAGGCCGGAAGCGGTCAGCTCGAAAGGGGCCTCGACGATGATCGATGGAATCGCAAAAACCGCTAAAGGCGCCTGGGCTCGGATCAGGGTCTTGATGCCTTTGATTGTGGGAGCGACATTGGCTGCGGTAAAGCCGTTCATCGTCGCGGCGGTCGCAAAGACGGCATAAGGTACGCCCTTATCGAAGGCCGACCACTTGGCCAGATCGTTGATTACGCCGGCGCCGACTGCAAGGGCGATATCGGCGGGGGGCATCAGGTCATTGAGCCAGGCATGAGTCGCCTCGTCGCAAACCGGACCGCCTTTGCCGGTATCGGGGACAATGATATCGTGCACGGACCAGCCTTTTTGTTCGAGTGCTTTTTTGGCTCGCTCGCCGGCAATGGCCCTGGTCCGCTTATCGGCCACAAGAACTATGCGACGGCCGCTCACGAGAGAGCCCAGCACCTCGGGCAGACGCACCAGGGCATCCTCGGCATAAATGATGCTCCTGGTGGGGACCTTGTGGCTTCGCCCGCATTCGCAATCGAAGGGCGTATCGATCGGCCAGACTCGCAGCATATCCACTTGCCGTTTCTCCTATAAGGCTTCTGCAAAATCGATCAAAACGTTATACATCTTTTTTTTAAAAATTGGATCAACTCCAAAATTAAAAAAACATATTCGTGTCGAGGGCGTCCCGCCCTCGAACCGCGGGCAGGATGCCCGCGACACTTTTTTCTTTTTAAAAGTATGCCTAATTTCAATTTTGCAGAACTCATTAAAATTCCAATTTTTACTGACCGGCAATAATCTGCCGGGCAGGGGCATGATCTTTCAACTGCTCTCGAAGCCAGCCCGGGCGATTGGTGGTAATTCCATCGGATCCGAGTTTGATCAGCCGGTTTGCCTCTTCCGGGTCGTCCACCGTCCAGACATAGAGCTTCCAGCCCGAAGCTTTGACGGCATCGGCAAACTCCTTCGTAACGCCCGCATTTTTTTCCCAGCCAAGCATAACCGACGCCATGGTGTTTTCCGGAGCTATATACGAAGCGCCGCGGTGCGCGGTGATTTCTACAGGCTTCGAACACCCTGAGATGCTGGCAATGAACAAACAAAATAATCCAGGGACAATCATATATTTCATTGCATACTTCTCGTTTAACAGGTCATTTTCAACATCGGATATTCCCGAACCTTATCGCAATCCGTCATATCCAATGTCAGCCACGAAAATATAATACACAATTTTGTCCCTGTATGAAGAGAAAAAAGGCTGCCGGTTTAGTGAAAAATTAAACTTCAGATAATTCGACTTCGTATGCGATTGTGCGTGGCGGTAATATCAGGGATTTGGCTGGCCCGTGTACCATTTGCGGGGGACATCCTCGCCGGTGGTTTCCTTTATCTCCGTGACATGGCCGTCCAGCCAGGAAGTCATGGATACGCCGCGGTGGCGAAAACACTCCTGAACCGTGTCATGCCACTGTTCTCCCGACCAATAGCTGTCGACAAAGCCGTTCCCTCCCTGGCTGCTCGGACGCCATTGTGGTAAATTGATACTATCTCCGGGCCGAATGTGAAACATGTCTCCGTTGTCGTCCAGCAATTGTTCAATGTGGTCCTGATAAGCAATAACCTCGCTATGATGTTTGAATTCAATATCAATCTTCTTATCTGTGATGTAGTTATTGAGGCCGTACGAGCAATACTTGAAATATTGCTGCGATGCACGTCCCCAATTTCCTCCCGATTCCGGCCAATCATCCCCACGCTTCATAGCGGGGCAATTGAAAATCTTCTTATTCCTGGCGTATGGATAATACGCGATTCCCCAGTAGGCGTAATTCTCATTCGGCCCGTATTCCCTTACAATCGGTGGATGTTGCCACGTGTTATCCCAAAGACCATTATTGGGCGAGTTGTGTGTTTTTCCATCATAGTCATCGACGTACATCTTCAAGGCGAGCACGAGTCCCTGGATGTGTCCGGTGCAGACGGTTTTTTTGGCCTGGTCTTTCGCAGCCCTTAGAGTAGGCATTAGAATCGCCATCAGAATTGCGATAATAGCAATTACTACCAGCAGCTCGATTAACGTGAAGGCTTTTCTCTTTTTCACTTGCTGTCTCCTGAAAGGCATTGGCCGAGCTTATTGTATAAAGAATACCATAAGACATCAGTTGATTTCAAGCTTTCTTTTCAGATATATTTGACATATCGGTCTTCGAAATAAGTATTTAGGAAAATCATCGTTCTAATACGGGCTTAAACAGGGATTCTTCTTGACGCCAGGGCGATCAATATGGTATAAGTAAAATTGTTGGAATTTGTGAATTAATGTAATTTTCCGACTGTCAGGTGAAGGAGGCAACAAGCAAACCACAGAGATACTATCCGCCGCATATATGGACAAAATGAATTATAAAGAAATGACCATTGCCGGTCGCTTTGTACCAACCTTTTTTTGAAGGAGAGCTATTATGTGCCGAAAATTGATTTATCTCATATCTTCTGTTTTTGTGCCGGTCTTGATTCTGACGAGTACGGCAATTGCCGCCGATACTTCTCTTGTCGGCTTCTGGAAGTTCGAGGAAGCGGATGGGACATTATTCGATCAGAGTGATAATCATAATGACGGCACGCCTTTCAATGGTGTACTTTATCAACAAGCCGGCCAGGTGGATTACGCCCTGGGATTCGATGGAGTGGACGATTATATTGTCGTAGGAACAACCGGAAGGCCAACCGATACGTTCAGTTTCGGGGGGTGGTTCAAAACATCGGCTACACACGAAATAGATCCTCAGAATACAACCAGTACCGGCGGAGTAAATAATCAAAGGTATGCATTTGATCCGCAGCACGGAGGAGACGCAAATGCAGGAGCCGGACTGTCTATTGGGACAAACGGCGTTTCCGTTTACGAGCACGGAAGTAATTATATGCCCGCAACTGCAGTATACGCGACCGAGCTGGGAGATGATTGGAATCACATCATGATAGTCTATGATAAAAAACGACCGACGATTTACCTTAACGGCCGAGCGGTTCTTACGGGCCTTAGCTCTCCAAGGGCGATAGTGAATTCGCCTATTCAATTCGGCGGAATGGCGTATGGTTATTTCGAGGGCTTGATGGATGAGGTGCGCATCTACAACCGGGTGCTGTCGGCGGCCGAAATAAAAAAGCTGGCGGCTCGTCCGAAGGCATGGAGCCCCGATCCGCCCAGCGGATCGATGTATCCGGATACGTGGGTGACGCTGAGCTGGTTGCCGGGGGGATTTGCGGCCTCGCATGATCTGTACCTGGGCGAAAGCTTTGAAGATGTGGACGCCGGCATCGGCGAAACGTTCCGAGGCAATCAGATCTTGCCGTATTATGTTGCAGGCTTCCCCGGATATGCATATCCGGACGGCCTTGTCCCGGGTGTGACCTATTATTGGCGGATTGATGAGGTCAACGATCTGGATCCGAACAGTCCGTGGAAAGGTGATGTCTGGAGCTTCTCGATTCCTCCAAAAACTTCATATGATCCCGCCCCGGCCGACGGTGCCGAATTTGTCGACCTGAACGCGAAGCTTAACTGGACGGCAGGTTTCGGTGCGAAATTACACTATATAGTCTTCGATGAAGATTTCGACGAGGTGAGCAATGCTGCCATGGGTGTTCCTAACGGTACTGTGACTTACAATCCCGGCCCGCTTAATCTGGCTAAGACTTACTACTGGCGTGTCGATGAGTTCGATGGCATAACAATGCATAAAGGCGAAGTCTGGAGTTTCACTACTCTGGGTGCGGTCAGCAGCCCAAATCCGTCTAATGGCGCTGTGGATGTAAAGCCGACCCCGATTCTTAGCTGGAATGCGGGAGCTGTTGCCGGTTCGCATGAGGTGTACTTCGGCACGGATGCAGACGCCGTCAGGAATGCCACGAAAACTTCACCCGAGTACAAAGGCCCTAAAGCTCTTGGTGATGAGAGTTATGCTCCCGGTCAACTAAACTTAAATACGACTTACTACTGGCGGATCGATGAAGTCAACAACGTCAATCCCGACAGCCCGTGGGCCGGAAACGTTTGGAGCTTTACGACGAGCGATTTCTTTGTCATCGACGACTTCGAGGATTACGATGCCGGCGATAATCAGATATGGTACACATGGCATGATGGCCTTGGTTACGGCACACCCGGTACTGCGGGTTCCTTTGCCGGCAACGGCACAGGTGCGGCTGTAGGCGACGAAACTACTGCTTCCTATACCGAGGAAACCATCGTCCAAGGCGGCAGCAAGTCGATGCCTTTGGCCTACGACAACAACAAGCAGGGCTACTCCAGGTATTCAGAGGTGGAGCTGAAGCTGACTGCACCGCGTAACTGGACCGAGGAAGGCGTTGCGAATTTATCGCTGTGGTTCAGAGGCTACCCGGCATCTACCGGCAGCTTCGTCGAGGGCCCGGTTGGCACCTTTACGATTACCGCATCAGGCGCGGATATCTGGATAGTGAATGGCGTGGAAGCTGATGAGTTTCACTTTGCTTACAAGATGCTAACCGGCGCAGGCTCGATAGTAGCAAAAGTCAACAGCATCCAGAAAACGAACGACTGGGCCAAGGCCGGCGTGATGATTCGCGAGACGCTTGATCCCGAGTCGGCGCATGCCTTCGCGTGTATTACACCCAGTAACGGGGTTGCCTCACAGGGTCGTCCCAGTACGGGCGGTACCAGTTTCAACTATAATCAGACTGGTGTTGCCGCACCGTATTGGGTGAAGCTGGAACGTAATATTTCCGGCCTCTTTACGGTTTCACATTCGGCGAACGGTTCGACCTGGCAGGCGGTAACGGGGGCCACGCCGCAGAATATCCCGATGGGCTCGACTGTCTATATCGGTTTGGCTGTGACCAGCCATGATGCCGCCCTGACATGCCAGGCCGTATTCTCGAATGTCACGACTACCGGCTCAGTCGGCCAGCAGTGGGCGCACCAGGATATCGGCATTACAAGCAACGCTGCCGAGCCGCTTTATGTTGCGGTTTCCAACAGTGCCGGCACACCTGCGGTTGTGGTAAACGATGATCCTGCCGCGGCACAGGTTGACACCTGGACGGAGTGGGTCATCCCGCTTCAGGCTTTTGCCGATCAGGGCATAGTCCTGACCAATGTTGACAGGATCGCTATTGGCCTGGGGACCAGGGGCAATATGACAATTCCCGGCGGTTCGGGCAAGATGTTCTTTGACGATATTCGGCTGTATCGACCCGCTCCGTAAGCCCGGCTTTATTGGGTGATAGATAGCGGATTTACATAAGTTTGGGGCCTGTACTGATTATTCAGTATAGGCCCCAATTGCTTTGGACAGTTCGCATCGGCAGCGTTTTCTGATTTTACAAATCTTCCATGCAGGGCGTACCTTCGACAAACTCAGCTTCGATGCCGAGTCCTGTGAAATATTCCACCATTGCCATACAGGCGAATTTCTCAGTTGAATAGTGCGTTGCTCCCACTAAGTTAATCCTGGCTTGCTTGGCTATCCGGTGAAACTCCATGTTCGGCTCGAAGGAAGGTATCGGCCTTGTGCATCCGGTCAGGAATGTGTTAATCCCTAATGCAGCAAGTTCATCTGCTACAAAGTCAATACACCCACCACCGGCGGCAACGGCAACTATTTTTCTTTCAATAATCTCGGCACCGTATTGCCTGACCTTGATGGCGTGCCCAATTATATTCTCAACGTGTAACGCAAAATCTGTGAGCTTTGTAAAAGCGGTTTCGCAGATTACTCCGACTTTGCAGCCGAGATACTCACAAAACTCGCCGGCGATTGGCAGTTGCAATTCTTTTGCCAGGTTCACGGAAGTCGAGTAAATCCCGTTCTTGTCGAGCGGAATATGCATGACATAAAAAGATATACGCCGTTCTTTTAGTTTCTTCAGGTAGCTGACCGGAATATTGTAAAAAGGAAAGCCTTCCAGTGTTGGATCATAACCCATTGCATGATGACAGAGCAATAAAATGTCCTTCTCGTTTCGACCGAGAATATTGTCGAGTACAGCCATATCCGGAAAGGTGGACGTATAAACCTTCTCAATTTCGACGGCGTTGTTGAGCATGACCCCGATGTATCTTTCCTTGAAATCAGGATTGATAAATTCGTTGAACTCGACAAAACTCCAGTCGTCCCTGTATTTCTCAATCTCGAAATCTCTGCCGATTTTCTCGTATAGCTCTTTAGCGTTCATCTCTAATCCGTATTTAAGCGTTTTTTGAAAAAACTATGCGCAATTAGAGCCGCCGAATGTGCAAAAGTATTACACCGTAAATGAGAGAAACTCCCGGGCGAGCAATTTTGTGTACCTGCCGGGCTTGCCGTCTCCGATGGGCGCCTCGTCGAATTTAACTACCGGCACGATATCCCGCGTGGTTACGGCGATGAAAAGCTCGTCCGAATCCGCCGCCTGCGGGGGTGTCAGCGATTTTTCGATTACTTCCAGTCCGATGTTCCTGCCGGCTTTTATGGCAAATTCGCGGGTGATGGACGGCAGAATGTTTGCGGTCAGCGGGGCGGTCTGCAGAGCCTGCCCTCGTACGGCGAAAAATGCCGAGCCTGCCCCTTCGGTTATCAGGCCGGTCTCGTTAACAAGAATCGCCTCGCCGCAGCCTTTCCTGGCGGCATCGTTGCTGGCCAGGACGTTCGCCAGCAGGTTGAGGGATTTGATGTCGCACCGTTTCCATCGCCAGTCGGGATGAGTCGAGACTTTTATGCCCTGTGTCTTTTCCCGGGTGTTGTCGGACAGCTCCGAGACGGTCAGGAAGAAATTCGGCTTCAGGCCGGCTTTCCAGATGTGTGCTCTTGGCTCCGAACCACGGGTAATGTGAAAATATATCTTGGCCTCGGCAATCCCTGCGGCGTCAAAGGCCTTCAGAATCCGGGAACGTATAAGATCGATATCCACGCCGGTTATCTCAATCGCGGACATGCTGCCGGCGAATCTCTGCAAGTGCTCTTCCATGGCGAAAATCCTGCCGTTATAGCTCCTCATTACCTCATAAACCCCGTCGCCGAAAAATATGCCGCGGTCAAAATAGACCGGTTCGAGCTCCTTTGCCGGCACGATTTTGTCCTGTATCATCGCTATCTGCATCAAATTGCTCCTGAAAAATACCGTCAGTCAAAATTCACACATCATAACTCGTCAATAGAATACAAAAATATCCAATAATTTGCTTTACAAAAAAGGCTGAATGTGTAAAATACATTCTCGATTTGAGTTTTTGAAAGTATAGAAACCTGGAGTTTTTTACAAATGTATGCAGTCATTGAACAAGGCTCAAAGCAATATAAGGTCGCCGAAGGCGATTGGTTGAATATCGAGCTGACGGATATTTCGCCCGATGCCGAGACCATCGAGCTGGATAAGGTTTTGCTTATAAGCGACGGCGAAGAAGTCAAAGTCGGCACGCCATTCCTCGAAGGTGCGAAGGTTATCGCCTCATTCAAAACCACCGCCGAAGATGCCGTTATTAAGGATAAAAAGCTCTATCCGATGTACTTTCGCAAGCGGAAAAACAGCAAAAAACGCATCGGCCACCGCCAGAAGCACCTCCAGGTGGTAATCGACAAAATCCAAGCCTGATATACCCACGCAGCACAGGCCGCGATTTGCGCTTATTTTTTCTTTTGGTCAACCGGTTTGCATGGATTCCCGGACGGCACATGCTGTTGTCCGATTTAGCTTCGTGGTTTGATTTGTTGAGCAGGAGCTTTTGGGGAGAAAAAAAGATGCGCCGGGTTGTCCTTCTTGTTTTATTCCTGTCTAATCTCAACTTTGTTTTGATCGTCATGTTGTTTATATCGATGCCGATAGCATCTGTCTTCGGCGCCAGGGGCGGATAAGAGGAACCGTAAAAACATGTCTAAACACCACGCAGAAACGCGCTAAAAGCAAGATTTTCCTGAGTTTTTAGGCTAAAAATGTAGATGAGAGAAAATTTTCTGGAATTTTCCAGTTTTATGTTTGCAATGCAAACATGTTTGCTGTATTTTAGATTTAACGTTACAAGAAATTCGAACCAGAAAGGAGCAATATTATGAACACACAACAAAATCAAGTGCCGCAGAATGCGGAAAAACTCAAAGAAATTCCGAAATGGACACGCAAGTATGCACAAAATCGAACGCTGACTATTCTTGTGCTTATGGTAATGACAGTGCTTTTCGGCATGTTCGTCGCAGCTCTTTTTACATTTCCGTTGGCTTTAGCAGTAACAGGATTCTGGAAAGGGAATATTTTCTTAGGATGTGTTGGTACTGTTGTTTTAGTTGCTGTATTAGCTGCCTTAGTAAAATTTTATATTTTTATGTTTTCGAAGTTTGGCGGCAAAAACAAAGGTTTGTTGGACCAAATTATAGATCGCTGGATATACAGCCATGAAGGCTTCACGTCAATGCCCCAGCCGAAATTATCGAAGAAAAAGAAATACCTGGATATTTTTATTGGAATTGTATACATGGCTTGCCTCTTCGGCAGTATGGAATTGGCCATGTTAGGTTACATCCCAATCAAATATCTTCTTCCTCTGATGGCACTGTATGTCGTTCCGTTTAATGTCTATCTATACTTCATGCAGCGTCCACGGCTTGGGCCCATACTTTTGATCTGCCCGATACTTTATACTATTCATGCTATATTAATCATTGCGGGCGTACCGATATTTTTCGCAGGAACTTTTGCAGTCTCATTGAATATGCTTCTTCCGATCATATATAGCCTATTGACTTATACGATCGGTCATTTGTACAGCCGATACGCATTGAAAAAGCTAAAAGACCTCACGCATCTTGAAGGGGACACGGCTAATGGAGATTGACAAGGTTATCCATGAGCCGGCAAGATTGAGGATCATGATGATTCTTGCCGGGCTCGAACAAGCTGATTTTAACTTCCTGGTAACGACCCTTAGTTTGACAAGAGGGAACTTGTCCAGGCATATGGAGAAACTTGAATCTGCAGGCTATCTAAAAGTCAAAAGGTCCTTCAAAGGCAAAGTCCGGAATACCAGCTACCAGCTTACGCAGGAAGGTTCCAGAGCGTTGGCCCGATATTGGGAAAATCTCGACGCTGTTCGGCAATTAGGCCAATCGTGATAGATATAAAAAAACCGAACCTTGGATCAATAATAGAACACATAATAGATAGTATGGAACAGAACACCGAACAGGATTGGATTAAGCGAGCCGGGTGGGGTGAGCCGACGGCCATTGCTGAACTCTTCCGACGTTACTGGCGGGCGGCCCGGGCGGCGGCTTATGGCGTTACGGGGGATTTTGCCCTGGCTGAAGATGCGGCGTCCGAAGCTTTCTATGCCGCGATTGAGAGCCTGCCGGACCTGAGAGATACCCAGCGATTCGGCCCCTGGCTGCGTACAATTGTGATTCGTACGGCGAGACGTCAAAAGGCGAAAACGGCGAAGGAAAACGGAACCGAGCTTCAAACACTGCCCGATGCTCAATCACCGCCGCCTGGTGCCCATCTGGAGCGGCAGGAACTTGTTGCCCTGATTCATGAAGCGGTGGGGCATCTTTCCGAGACTTTGCGCGAGGCTGTCGTTTTGTTCTATTTCGAAGGTTACAGCCTTAAAGAAGCTGCCGGCTTTCTGGATATTCCGGAAGGCACGCTCAAACGTCGTCTGCATGACGGCCGTAAGCGGCTTCGGGATACTGCCGAGCAAATCCTCAAGGGAGCGAAACCCATGAATGCCATGCGGGAACAAATTCTCCGGCAGTTAAATGATGCTTCGAAAGAAGGTATCCAATCAGAAACATTTTTTCAGGCCATGCGTCAGGCCTTGAATCTTCGGCCTGTGCCCAACGACCCGCTGCGAAAAGTCATGCAGAAGCACTGGGCTAAAAAGCTGAAAAAATTACCTATGGAGCCTGAGAGAGACCTTAAGCTGCGGGATATGCTCGGTCGCATTTACTCGGCTTCAGAAAGGGCGCGGGATCCGAATCATCCGGTGGGTGCGGCAGCAAACACGATTCGTGCGGCGCTCCCGGAATTTCAATACTGGCAGATTGACTGGTCCGAAATCGACATCTCCGAAATGACACGGCACATGTTTGACGGCAAGGCGGATTCTTTCTCATCGACCAGGCCGCACGGATTCAATACCGATGCCCAGGGATCGTATATATCATCGCTGCGTGCATTGCTGATAAAGGACGAGGACGGCTCGCTGCGAACTTCATTTGAAATCATGCAGAACAAAGACACAAGAGGAGCGATGTTGTCGCAAATCAAGCAGGGCGGGTGTTTGAGCGATACCATGTCACTGTTATTGAAAAGGCCAGAACCGCTGGAGCTGCGGGCGATTGAAGAGCTGCTTCGGCGTTTATCGAGTGAGATTGTTCCGAATACGCCGGTGTCCTTTCGCTGCTATGATGAGCCTCGCTTTCGGGCGGGCTTGCGCATGCAGCTTGGAGACAATCCTGTCCCGGCTGCCATAGGAGGCGTGCAGAATCCCTGGCCGGGACTGCATGATGGAATCAGCGTTGCTTCCGTTCTTATCTACCTCGAACCATGGGCGACGGCCCAAACCGGGCAAGCCGTCGAATTGGCCGACTTCTCGCTGTTCGATTTTATGAAAAAGGAAAGATTATGGTAGGGGGTGCATCGCACAGCCTGCATGCTTTTTATTGCCGGGCGGATTGCAGGTTATCGATCAGCTCGTCGGCGAAGGCGTGCCATTGAGCGGAACCGTTCTCGACGAAGTATTCGAACGATTCGTCGTCGGCCAACCGCCCCAGCACGGTTTTTCGGTCGGCGGGATCGGGGACGTTTTCAATAATCTTT
>Ga0315288_10003013_pt1 | contig 21484 bp, 15 predicted proteins | sample YL17G11_20_MG_FD_203454 | JGI IMG/M metagenome (GOLD analysis project Ga0315288, IMG submission 203454) | Sediment microbial communities from Yellowstone Lake, YNP, Wyoming, USA - YL17G11_20 | ecosystem: Environmental > Aquatic > Freshwater > Lake > Sediment | place: USA: Wyoming | collected...
ATGGAACGCCGAACACGAAATAGAGATCAAGGATCATAAGGTTGAGGTCTATCTCCAAGATATCAATGAAACCAATCACTCTCTTGGCGCCTATTCCTTAATGGATAACCGATGGCTACGAAAACCCTGTCCACAACGGGTGGTATTGGACAAAGAAAAAATACAACAGAAGTTTACGGCTATCCAAAAACAGATTGATAGTTACATTGAAACGGAAGATGTGGCTAAACTCAAAGCGCTGATGAAAGCGATCAGTAGTTATCGGCAAGCGGGTTTGGATAGGTCGGGAGAATTCAGTACAGAAAACGTGGTGTTTAAAGCTCTTCGTCATAGTGGTGAGCTAAAACGATTAAAGGATGCTATCAGCGATATCTACGATATACAGAAAAGTATCAATGAGGCTTGGGGTGAGAAATACATTATACTTGGCTACGTCAATTTTGAATATGAGATTATATCACTGAAAGATACTGAAGGTAATATGGACCACAGACATCTAATTTTTCCACAAGGATACGATAAACATGGTCTAATCAATTGGAGATACAAGTCCTCAGACAACACGATTTTCTTTTGGAAGAAACCCGACCAAAGAGAACTGGACGTTATCAAGGATCATCTGAAAAGAAAATACAACGTCAAAAACCCCACAGTAGAAGTAAGCAGGTCATTCTACTTCAGTTATGGTCCGGGCGGCGCTCATAATATAGATGAAACTTTTAATGAAGCAGACACTTCTGCTGATATTTGGATAGGTTACACCGACGATGAAACATTGGAAACCAACGCGGTCAAAACCAAAGGTGGACAAAACCATAACATTATTCCAGGTTACAGTGCGGGCACCGGTAAAAAACGCTGGCGCTGGAGAAGTGATTTTAACTTTGTATTTTGGTGGACACGACCGGATGAAAAAGAAGAGGAAGCGGTATCACTGTGGCTAGAAAAGAAAACAGGTGTAAAAGTAAAAGGACACTATGTTCCGGAAGATTTTGGACAATCCGACGAAGATATCTATACCGCTGTTCATAATCCATATGAACCATTAAGCCTTCCCCGATCATATAAGAGGAAAATCAGAGAAATATCATTGAATAAAGACCCATCTCATTATAAATTTAGTCCAGGTCAAGACAGATATATTCACAATTTTTTGATGGATGATAAAAATTTTTCAGTGGTAATAGAACCTGCTTCCTCTGATAATGTTGGAGATTTTAGAACGTTTAGCCCGCAATGTGCGCATCATATCGATAATTTTAGTGACCACGAATTGACTAGAGTATTAAAAGATTATGACGTGTGGATTATATCATTTCACAGAGAGACAATACACACGAATCCTGCAGGAAATAAATTTTTACAAAAACAGTATAAATCTTATGGCGACATAACGAAAAAAGCTCTGAGTGTATATAGTGAAATTTTAGGATTTATCAAATTTTTTATAGATAAAAAACATCCTGGTGTAGTGGCGTTTATTCCTGCCAGTGAAAAACAAGAACAATTATACAATAAATTTATTGAGAGATTTGATAAGAGTTTTAACTATGAGAGAATATTCGTGGATAATCTCATTACAGGACACGAATTTTATCCTGATGAGTATGTATTTAAACGAAAAGATATGAAACTGGAAGAAGGAAAATACGACCCGTTCGAATCCAGAGAGTTATGGTTTGTAACCTATGGTGGTATCAATCCTACCAAACAAAAGGGTTACGATCCAAAACAGATTGGACAAGGTGGAATGCACTATCCACCGGCTAGAAGCGGTTTCTACGCTTTCGTCTGGCCCTATGTGGAGAAGTTTCTACTTGGCGGTTCCAAATTTGTCGATCCAAAAGCCCGCGGTAAAGGAGCCAGAAATCGTTTGGCCTACGTTAGAGATAAAGAAGGAAAAATCATTACTTCAGATCATCCCGATTACGAACGGTTGGCTATGAAAGACAAAAATTGGTCGCTTACTCGAACCAAAGATAACCAACCTGATGACCCAAATGAACCTGATAGAGGCGACTGGGCTGACTACAAACACATGCTCTACCGAAACGTAAACCGGAAAAAGTTTAAGTATGAAGGACCGCTTTGGCATCATCTTGGCCAATGGTTGACTCCTGATAAGATATGGGATAGAAAAGGTGTGTGGGTAAAAACTGATATAAATGCTTTTAAATATGCTCTCCGTAAAGAGTTATCCGACATGAAAAAAACCGCATTCCAACACGGACTTTCAGGAGTCAGAGGAACCACAATGGATCACTTGGAAGTTTTCATTGACCAAAAGGTGTAATTTGGCATAATCAACACTATTTATATCCGTATGACCAGAAACAAACTAAAAAAGCTGATAAAGGAAGTCATAACCGAAACTGCGGAAATGTATAGCCGGATTTTACCGCCTAACAGTCCATCCACTCCATTTACTGCTGGGACTGAAACATTAAGTATCAGTAATTTTACCCGACAACAACTGAAAGTAACCACAAAAAATGTATCAGGCGTGGTATTCGTAGATATCCGAGATGGATAAGTTTTTGATAAAAACAGAATTGTGACCGATATTTATAGATGATGAGAAACAACTCAAAAGGATGACTTTATGGCAGACCTATTAAACTCAAATGAAATTTTCTGGACCGCGTTCGAGCCGAAGACGCAACATCGCTTTATTATGTATTGCGATGGTATTCCCGCCTTCGTGATCCGTAAGACAGACCGACCAAAACTGGTCCAAGAGAGAAAAGCTCTTGACCACATTAATCTACAGAGATACTACAAGGGCAAATCCATCTGGCAAGAAGTCACAATGGAGCTTTATGACCCAATCGTTCCCTCTGCGGCCCAGGCCGTCATGGAATGGATTCGTCTCTCCCACGAATCGGTGACGGGCCGTGATGGCTATATGGACTTCTACAAGAAGGACATCACCGTGAATGTGTTGGGACCAGTAGGCGACAAGGTAGAAGAATGGACTCTTAAAGGAGCATTCATTACCAACGCAGACTTTCAGAACCTTGATTGGACAAACACTGGTGATGCATTAAGTGTAAACATTACCGTGAGCTACGATTATGCCGTGCTCCAATTTTAGCGTTACTTATGGTTATGCTATTCTGGTCAAAATAGCGTAATCAAAAATAACTTTTATCATCCTTTACAAATTCTCCTCACTATGTATATTGTAGTGAGGAGTTTTTGTTTTTATGAATGAGTTTAAATGTAAATTGTGTAAAAAAGAGTTCAGTGATTATGATGGTCTTCGACGCCACACTGGCAGAATACATAAAGTTAATTCTACTGATTTTTATGTAGAATTTTATCTCAAAGGAGAGTGGCCTGTTTGTAAATGTGGTTGTAAGAAAAAAGTGAAGTGGTCAAAACAACTAAAATCATTTAGAGATTTTTGTGCTGGTCATCAAAGTCGTATATCGAATAATTGGGGACACAATCCAACGGCTATAGAAAAATCTGCTGAAACCCGACGCCGGCAATATGCTAATGGAGAGCGAGAACCCTGGTGTAAAGGATTGACCAAAAAGACAGATAAAAGATTGGAAGACCAAGGAAAAACTATTTCTGAAAACTTTTCGAGTGATAGAAAAAAACGATATTCTATTATAATGAGTGAAAATCGAAAAAATGGAACTATCCCAACTCTTTTCGGCCCACAATCCTCCCAATGGAAAGGTGGTATAAGTGAAGTAAATAACATCGCTCGTTCCAGTAAACGCCTTTATGACGAATGGAAATACCCGATTTTAGTGAGAGATGGCTTCAAATGTGTAGAATGTACTTCAACTGATAAACAACTCCACATTCACCACGATAAAGAAAAGATGTGTGAGATAGTCAAAAAACATATGCCTGATTTGGAGTGTATAACCGATTTTGAGCTGAAAAAATCTATTGCCGAAAAAATTGTAGATTACCACATCAAAAACAAAATATCTGGTATAACCCTCTGTTCGGATTGCCACGAAAAATACCATCCTTCTCTGAATTTCGTTTGATATTTATAGATTGGACAAATACCATGACAAAAGAGGAAAGAAACAAATTAATGTCTGAGTGTATTGAATCGGGATCCAAAATAACTCCCGAAGAACGTTTAGATAATGTGAGAGAACTAGCAGAATTTTTTAACGATCCTAAGTTTGATAGATATTATGAAATGGTAAAACAAATGTACAATAGAGATAAACGTTTTATATGAAAAAATGAAGGCTATTCTTACAAAAGAACTCAAGTTGTATTTTGCCAGACCTGGTGAACTACATCACAGAGACATCATCATGAGGGTTTTTGGTATAGATACGGACATGGCTTGTGATGTGGGGGCTCTTGGAATTTTGATAGATAAAACAGGTGAAATAACAGATGAAACTGGTCGGCCTGCTTTATACATTGATCGTATGGATTGTCCGCCTGCTACAATAAAACAACTTAAATTTCTGAAAGATTATTGTATAGAACATCGATTAGAATTGTGGTATTTTATACCCGGCAAAATGAAGAAAATAGATTTAAGTGAAAATATTATGAAGAAATCTACTCTCAAGAAACTCATTGAAACGATCATTAGGGAAACTGACGATGTTTTGACAGTAGAAGAAAACGATGAAGAAGACATTTGCGGTCTTTGTGGTGAGCCAGGTGCAAACAAAATCCATCACCCTCACTATTGGCCAGGAGAACAGAGGTCCACTGAAGAAAAGGTTCATACAGAATGTGAAAGAGAAGAGTGCCGAAGAGCACACGCTGATTTTTTACATAAGTACGGGCCAGAAGGCGTTGCTCAATTCCTACAGGGAATACGGGGATTAAAAGAGAATAAAGAATCGGATATATCTAAACAAATGAAAAAATCTACTCTTCAACGACTTATCGAAGAGGTCATCCGTGAAAACACCGGGCAGCCTTCTGCTTACGGATTGTTTAAATATTTCTATAAACATAGAGTAGAAGATCTTACGAGTAGGGATTATCCCGAACTGAGAAAGTATGTTCGGAGTGCAGGCGGCCTCAAGAAATTTTGGCAACTTATTGTATCAGATAAAACTAATCAACGAACAGCCTCTCAGTTGCCTAAAGTTTTTAGATTTTTGGACGATCATCTCAAAATCAATTTTAGAGAAGGAGATTTGGAAATAGTTTTCAAAAAGGAAATAAAAGTACCCGGCGAACCATTTTACCCGAATTATGGAAAACCGGGTTTTATTATTAATCATACTGGATTTACATGTTTAAATGTGGATCGTATGTTTCATCATTATTTTTCATCTATACCTTCTAATCTATCAAGACCTTTATGGAAAAGTAGTGGACCAGAACATGAAATAGAGAATCTTTATCTTTTTTGGTATTGGGCGCAAACAAGGGAACCAAGAATAAAAATAACAAAGTCAAGCAGTAAACTTCCACCACTGAAAAACGTTTACGATCCTCCTCCGGACATTGGATTAAATGAAAATTATATGAAAAAATCTACACTCAAGAAACTAATAGAATCCGTTATCAAGGAAACAGATGATTATAAACATCTATATGGTCCCTTTGCGAATTCTGACGATGATGACGACTACGATTGGCCTGAAGATGATACCGATACACCTAATACAATGGATGTCGTTCATCATTACGTATTTCTAGCCGACACCAACGACAAAATAGTAAAACGATATGATAATACTATTCCCAATAAGTTAATTAAAAAACTTAGATTTAAAGGACAGCGCGTATTTGATGGTGCTACAGCGACGTGGGGGCCTATTCATGTTGATGCGTTAGAAAATAATGATGGTGAAGTTTATGCGTATTTACTTTATACTAATGATGAAGACGCGGCTAGAGCGATAACGGTAGGTAAAGTACATCCAACCGAAATTATTGGAGATATTATAGATGAAAACGTTGGCTACGCTCACGGAAACATCGGCGGCCCCCCTGAAGCAACTACTCACGATCCATTGGATAAAACAGATATTGTTAATGAATACGGCGATCCCAAAACCAGAAAACAGGCAGTCCGGTCACAAGGCCAGGATAAAGCGTTGGAAATGATTTATCAATGGGTAAAAACAGAAAAAATTGATCATAGTGAATTCGTTGACCTGATAAACATTTTTATTTACTCCGACCACGATCCCGATGATGAACCAAAACAACCGAGCTCAGGTCTTCGTGGAGAACCATAAACTATGAAAACCGTAGGTGTATATTCCGGGAGATTCCAACCACCCCATTTGGGTCATGTTGATATTTACAAACAACTCAAACAGGTGACCGGCCCCGATACTTTCATAGGATCGTCTGATAAAGTTGAGTTTCCAGGTTCCCCCCTCAATTTCCAAGAGAAACAACAAATTTGGGTTCGTCATGGTGTTCCCGCCGATAACATCATCAGAGTCAAAAACAACTATAAACCTGAAGAAGTAACCGATAAGTATGACGCTAATAATACAGCTTTGGTTGTGGTCGTTGGTGAAAAAGATTACAACAGGTTTGGTCAGAAAAAGACAAAACAAGGTAATAAAGAAGTGTGGTTAAAGGCCGACAATACTCCTGGATTTTACCAACCCTACAAGGGAAACGAAAACAATTTAAGACCACTGAAAGAACACGGCTACATTTGGTTTATATCCAATTCAGTAAGAATCAGCGTGGGTGGAAAACAACTTTCTGGGACTGTGGCCCGTGAAGTTTTAAGTCATCCAAACCTAACCGACGAACAAAGACGAAAGTTATTTCAGAAGGTGTTTGGTTGGTTTGATATCGGTCTGTATGAGCACTTGGTTGATAAGTTTACGGAAGCCAGATCGTTCTCAGAAAAACCCGCAACGACTCCATCCAAAATCACAAAACCCATCAAAGAGGAATCGGAAAACATGTTCTATATTGACGTGTACAATAAGGATGGCGAAGTATTCACAACGATTGGTGCAAAAAATAATCTGAGTGTAACAACTGAAACCAATAGAATCTTTAAAGAGCATGATGCTGGATTCATACCGAAAATAGTGGTAAAGGATGAAAATGGTAAGCCGCTTAAAACAATAACATACAGAGAGTGGCTAAAATCGGGAGGCGTGGCAGCCTACGCAAAAGCGAAACAGGCTTACATAGTTAAAACCGCTAAATTAAAGGCTAGCCGAATAGCAGCCAGATCGGGATCGCCATTGAGATTTTCTAAGACGGCGGACCAAATCAAGGAAGTCATTAATCAGATAATCACTGAGTTGATGCCGCCAGCTTCAGCCATTCCTCAGAGCAGCGATGTCAGCGCAGTCGGAACCGACACCACTCCTGTAGGTGCCGCCGAGCGAGCTAAAGCGGTTGCGCTGGCTCGGCAAAATGCTATGAAGGCCAAACAACAGGCTGAAAGAGATTTAAAAGCGATAACCAAGGATAAAGAGTTTAAGGAAAAAGACCTGATAAGCCTCAAAAAAGACAAGATTCCTGATAAGCGAAAAGAAATAGACGCTCTTAATAAACAGGCGGCTTCTGGTGGAGAAGATACTTCTTCAGCTACCCTAACTGAAAGTTGGTTGGAAGACTTCAAAACGAAATTAAGGGAAGCCAAGAGAATATAATTTCCTCAAAAGTTTAATCGGTTATCTATGTATTGGCAAGAAAAGTTAACATTGCTAATACTATGGCCGAAGGCGTTATACCACTAAGAAAAGCTCCAACGACAACGACACCCGTTCCCGTTGTAGAAGAACCCAAATATCCATCCGAAGTCATCCCTCTACCAACTAAGGGATGGTTTTATCCTGAAGGACATCCCCTATCCACAGGCGAAATCGAAGTCAAACAGATGACGGCTCGGGAAGAAGACCTCCTATCCAACCAAGAACTCATCAAGAAGGGTAAGGTGTTGGACAAGCTTTTGGAGACACTCATCGTCAACAAAAACATCAAGCTGGATGAGATTTTGACACCGGATAAGAATGCTATTTTTATGGCTATTCGTCGGTTAGCTTATGGTGATGATTATATCGTATTGATTACGTGTCCATCCTGCGCTACCCAAAATAAAGTTGCCATTAATCTTGGTAATCTCCAATACAAACCATTTAATTTTGACTCTTGCAAAAAGGGCGAAAACTCATTCACTTTCAAACTTCCAAATGGTAAGACGATTACTTACAAAATACTGAATGGTATTGATGACGTGAGTATAGACGCCGAAATCTCTAATTTCAAGAAACTATCCAAAGATGGGAATACTAGGGATTGGACTACACGGATCAAATACGTCGTTACTACAATTGATGGAAATTCAGACAAAGGATTTATTCGTAAGTTTGTGGATGAACAACTGATGGCTAAGGATAGTCTAGCTCTCCGACGACATATCAGAGAAACCTCTCCTGATGTGGATATGACTTTTGATTTCAAATGTGAAGATTGTAGTAACGAAAGGAGACTTGATATTCCGATGGGGATTTCCTTTCTATGGCCTGACTTTGACTCCAGAAGATAAAGTCCGAATACACCAAGAAATTTTCCAACTGATTTACAACTCTCAAGGCGGTTTCACCCACGATGAGGTGTACAATATGCCTATCTATCTTCGGTATTTCTACCTTCGTTGTCTGATCGATCAGAGACAGAAAGAGGCTAAACAAGCAGAAAAGTCGCAACAAACACCGCCAAGCAAAAAGGTCATACAGAAACCTTTCTAAAATTCATTAATCTCCACTATTTATATTAGACGCCACAAACGTGCGTAAAATATGCCTGAAAACATTAAAGATAACATATCTATCACGGCTGAACTTCGTAACATATATGAAGAGATCGATGATATTCTTGAGAATAACAGGACCCAGTTGAAAGGGTTATACACCTTAACGTCGGACGTTTATGAAGAAAACAAAAAAATAGTTGAAACACAAAAAAAAGCTTTCATCCAAACAAAGGCGTGGTATTCTGTTGAAGAACAAATACGAAAAAACCAAGAAAAGCAAAAAGATTTAAGAGAGGAACTTAAAGAATTGGTTGATGCTGAACTTGCTACGGAAGCAAACGTAGCAGCTATTATGTCGGAGGTAAATGCTCTGGTCGCAGCTAGATTGGGATTAGATGCAAAGAAGAATCGAAATGCAGCTATTGGAAATGTTTTATCGACTATCGGTTTGGAAAATCTCCATAAATCTTACACATCCATAAGTTCTACACTATCCCAAGGATTAAAACTTTCCACTGTCTGGGCCCTTATTGGTAAATGGTTAGCATTTTCCGTTGGTGTGTTCGATAAGATTGATAAGCAAGCTGCCGATTTTCGTAAGACAATGGGAATAACCAGAACCTACACATCAGAGATAGACAAATCTGCTAGAGCAGTAGCTTTTAATTTGGCTCATGTTGGTGCAACTGCAAAAGATGCATACGATTCATTTATTGGGATAGCTAACTCTCTTGGTTCTGCGTATTACGCAACCAAAGAAATGTCAACCGATATGGCTCTAATGCAGGCGCAATTGGGAATTGCGGCTGGAACGTCTGCTGAATTTCTACAGACAATGGGTATGGTCGGAAGAACGACTGCTGATGCCCAAAAGGACATGGCTTTATTTACAGCTCAATTGTCTGAAGCAGCAGGAACCAATCTTACTAAAGTAATGGGAGATGTGGCCAATGCAGCTAAATCAGGTTATGTTTTCTTATCAAGAGATCCCGCAGCGTTAGCCAAAGCCGCAGTTCAAGCTAGACTTTTGGGCACATCGCTTGATAAAATCACATCTTCTGCGGAAAGCTTGGTAGATTTCACACATTCCGTAGAAGCAGAAATGGAAGCCAGCGTTCTTGCTGGTGAAGGAATCAATCTTCAACGTGCTCGCGAGTTGGCTTACAATCGGGACATCAAAGGTCTTAATGAGGAAATCCTTAAACTTGCTAAACAGCATCGTTACGAACAAATGGACCCGTTCCAACAGAAATCGTTTGCTAAAGCAGTTGGAGTATCGGCCGACGAAATGGGAAGAATGGTTCAATCCCAACGGGAAAGAGCCAATATGGAAGCAGAGATTATGGCTCGTGGACCTCCTGCTGAAAAGGCTCGTCTTCAACGGTTGAAAGACATGGAAAGGGCGTCAGCCAATATAGTCAAGGATGAAGCGGCTTTGGCCAGAAAACAACTTTCTACGTTAGCCAACCAGTCCCGAATAGCTGCCATAACTAACTCTTGGCAAGCAATAACCCAACGATTGGCTGAGGTGATTCTTCCTGTAGTTGATGTCGTTCTTGGAGCTATTGCTTATACACTTGGAGTATTAAACAAGAGTTGGGTAGCTTGGGTAGGCGTTGCTGTAATGGGTTTGACTACAGTTATAGGATTGGGTTGGGGGTTTTATAAACTAATTGGAAGATTGGGTATGGCTTTTGGAAGAGCCATTGGAACAGGTATCGCCTCAGCGCTTCAGGGAGCTGCTGTCGGATTACAAGCATTGGGTGCAGCCGGAGCCAATCCTATAACGTGGATTGGTATCGCCGCTTTACTTGCTTTGGGCGCCGCCTTTGTTATGGTGGCTTATGGTATAAATCTTATATTGAAGGCTCTACCACAAGCCGCTCAAGGTTTCAGTATTTTCGCTGAGGCTATAACTAAAATGGGTTGGAATGATATTGCTAAGATGGCGGCTATGGTTCCTGTGTTGTATGCTTTGGCCCCTGCTTTAGTAGCCTTTGCGGTAGGAGCAGCAGCCGGCGGCGGAGCAATGGGATTGTTGGCCCGTGGTTTCTCAGCCATAGGCTCTGGTCTGGCCTCATTAGTAAATCCCAATCTGGGTGGAGCCATTGGTCAAATAAACTTGATGGCGGAAGCAGTAAGAAATCTAAACACTGCCCTTGACGATATACCGATTATCAAAATGGCCGCAATCCAAATCACCAGTGCTATGGGTATGCCTGTTGCCAATGCAAGACAGACAGGAGACGATGCGGTAATCTCAACTCTCAACAGAGGCTTTGAGATGTTGGGCGGTAAAATCGACCGAATACAAAACCCCGTCATGAAGGTGGATGGCCAACTCCTAACCTCTACTTTGGCCCGACAAACCGAATTCACGAATGGATATGGCGTGAATAATGCTAAACTGGCAATGGGATAATATTTATTGAAGTATGGCAAATAACGACAGATTAGACACAATCCAAATTCTATCAGGATTTCCTCCTGCGGTAAAAAACGTTCCGCCAAATTATCCAACCGTTCCAACTCCTGATAAGATCAGTCTGCTCTGGAGATACAACAGTACAGATATTTATCATCGGTTTAATCCATATACCGAATACCCGATGTATTTTGGTATTCTTAAAAACAAACAACCTTTTGTTTGGAGATACCCAGACGAAGGAGATGAATCTTTATTTGGTGAGTTGCCTAAACAGTTTAAGTCGTTGGAATCAAGAGTATTTCCTGTTAGGTCAGCTTCCGACGACGCAGTTCGTATAGGTAAATGGTCTGTATCTCCCTCCGGTGTTTTATTTTACATTAATCAAGCTACTCTGCAAAAGTTACAACCATGCGATGAAACTAGAACCTATGCCTTACCATCGGTAATGGTGTCCACGATTCGTCCTTTGACATTTGATTTGTTGAACCGGCCCACGAGACACGTTGAAGGTCTGGGGGATATATTTGCTGGAGGAGTAGCAACTAAAGTTTTCAGTGTTTTTGGATTGAGTGGTGGAGGATTTTCAACACCCGGCAGCACCGTCGGCGACGGTGCTTTGCCGAGTGGTGGTGGGGGAAGAGGTTTAATCCGTGGAACAGATGCAAATAACGCGTTGAATAATTTACAAATGAGATGGCCACCACCATCAGCCGGTCCAACGTCTTTTCTTGGTGGCCTTCTTAATTCCGCCACGGGCACAGCAGGTAATGTGCTCAGATCGACTTCTGGAAGAGCAAAAAAATCTCCAGGACAATTCAGAGCGGATGAGGCTGCTGCGGATATGATGTATAATACCACAATACAATATCCTGTTAATATATATGCTGGCAATACCGGTCCAAGGTTTGCAGATTGGGTCATGCCTTGGAGTTGGAGTGGAAACACCGGAAAACCACCCCTTGCTAGTAATCCGGTAAAGTTTTATCCAACGCCACAGATTTTATCAAGAAATGTAATTACACCTTTTTCATTTCCGATCCGATATAGTGAGATAACTATACAAACGATAAATGATAAGACCGTTGGTGGATATCAACTGCCGATGACCATGTATGGAAATACAATTTTCCCAGCAAAAGATGAAGCATTCACCGAATCGGAAATGTTAATCAACTATTCGTTTTATCTTAAACCACGATCTAGCGCAGTTAAACGTGATTGGATTTCAAAAATGACTGATCCTGAATCCGACGCGGTGAAGTCGATTAATAACAATCTGAAAGAGGTAATTAACAAAATTGATTTATCAGGAGACATCAGAACCGCCAATCTCTATGGTGGTTCCAAATTGATGTCGGATGGAAATCCTTCTCCTGATATTTTGGGATATAATTGGATTATACAGCAAGGTCCAAAAAACAAATCCGATCTAAAAAACACTTACGGTGTTATAAAAGAATACAGCGATGCTTTTGCAAACTTCTCCAATATCAAATCAATAGATTCTTCTATTCGAGTTGAAAACGGAACCAACCTTAGAATGGCGACTTCTTTCAAATCGGACGCACTAAATCGGATAAGTGTTTTAGAAAAGGATAGAAAGATACCCCCAGCTGAACGAATGAGCCAATATCCTCTTTATACGGAATGGGAACCCTATAAAGACGATTTAATCGCTTTCTTTTTCTACGATGTCGTCAATGAAAAGTATATTCCATTTCGAGCCACCGTCAAAGGAATTGCTGAAAGTAATTCGGCTCCGTGGGATGAACTTGCTTTCATTGGTCGTGCTGATAAACTCTACAATTATACTGGTTTTACCCGCACCTTAAACTTTACATTCAACGTAGTAGTCAATAGCATTATGGAATTGTTGCCGGTATGGAAAAAAATAAACTATATGGCTAGTGCAGTCAAACCTGCTAACTACACAACCGCAGGGTCAGCCGGTCAAAAAAGTTTTAACCGCTTTATGATTCCCCCAATGTTTATGCTTACCATTGGTGATTTATACAAATATCAACCTGTAGTAATTACTTCCGTCAATGTGAATATACCTGAAGACGCTGCTTGGGAAACATTAAATCAGGACAACTCAAATAAATGGAGTTACTTAAATGGTATAATTTCTGCTGCATATAATCTTGGTAAAAAGTACGGACAGCTTCCAAGAGAAGCTGAAATCCAGATAACCTGTAATGTGCTTGAAAAAGAAAGAGCTATTATTGGTGCAGGACATTATGGCCATGCTCCTCACACTGATTTGTTTTTGGAAGATCAGTTTAATATCAGTGAAGCTTCTGACGGAAAACCTGCACTACCTTATTTGCCAACTCCGACCGATCTTCACAAAAATCTTTTGGTTTATAATGGTTCGGAAACTGTAAGAAGTTGGACTGAACGCGTGAAGGTTGATAAAGCAAAAGATAATGCCGCTTTGCTTGCAGCTCAACTTGATGAAAAGAGTGTTTATTTCATAGGTCCAAAGATACCTCCGACGGGATTGCCAACAACTACGGGTGACAAATTAGCGGCTCAAAGCCAACAATTAAATAATGGTAAGAATGCTTTGGGAACTAAAGGTACGGCTGCGCTCGGTAGGGCGACACCACCCAAACTGCCGACGAGATAATACCGAAGAATAATCATTTATGAAACGCTATGAATCAACCGCAGTAGATGTAAGATATGATGGTAAAAGAGTATATCGAACTACAACGTATCCACAGATTAATCCGCTTGATAGCGACACCATCGTTATATCTAACGAAACAGACACGTTTGATAACTTGTCTTATAAGTTTTATGGTGATCCTACATTATGGTGGATTATAGCCTTAGCCAACGGTCAGGGAAATGGAAGAATGAGTGTTACTCCTGGTATTCAATTACGAATTCCTTCTCAAATTGATTCCATATTAAGTCAGTTTCACGACCTCAATAAACAATAAGTTATGCCTGCACCGATTATACCGTGGCAACCAAGTAACATTCCCACTGAGATTCAGAATGAGCTGAATCGTAGGAAAGTAAATCGAAGTTTTAACTATATCAACAGCGCTAAAGTGGGTACATGGGATAAAACAACAGGTGATTGGAATAAATACAAAGGGCCGATGACCGCGTGGGTTCGTATGTGTTCCAATGGAGCTGGTCATCCTGCTACTAAAAAAGAAAGATTTGTTTTACATGGCGGTAAAGATTTTTACACGTCATACGGCTATCAACAAAATACTAATCAGGGAAGGCATCAGATTATTGGTTGGACGCCCGGAGATATTGGTGGTCAACCACCTGAACCACACATCATAGATACGGCTCTAACCAAAAACTATCCGATTGGAGTACCAAGTCCTGAAATAACAAGAATCGAAGTTACGGTACAAAAAGAACTCTATCGCCGAGCCAAAGTAGAATGGATTTGTTTTTCTTGGGAACAACTCCAATATATGACCCCATATTTTTTGATTCCAAGAATCACGGTTATGATGGAGTGGGGTTGGAATCTTTTTAATCCAACTTCTCTTGTTAATATCGCTAATAAAAATGAAATGAGAAATCTGTTTAATAATCCGTATCCGCTTTATACAGATAACATCATTCGTTCAAACGGAAACTACGATGTAATCTATGGGTTTATTACCAATTTTGATTGGTCGGTTGAAGGAAACAAAATAATAGTATCAACAGAAATTACATCTAAAGATCGATTATACTCTGGTATAGCTATAGATTCTACACTTCACTCAAAGGCCGATAATAACTGGGACGGCACCATCCCGACCGGTGCCGGCGCTCTCCAATCCGTTAAACAATTTTTAGATGAAGGTAACACACTCAAAAATCTTGTGGGAATGGCTGAAAAATCTTTAAAGGACATGGAAGTATCTTTAACAAAAACTCAAAACTCTGCACCACTTTTGGGAATAGTACAAGAATTGTTAGAGTTGGAAGCGAAGGTGTCGGCAACTGACGAACCTGAAGAATATTTTAAACTTAGCGAAAAACAAGACTTAAAAACATCGTATCTTTACGGTGTATTTGCAGGACGAGAAGGAAAAGGATCAAAAGCAGAAAAGTGGATAGGACCAAGACCCACAAACAATAATGATTGGGATTCTGCGGGTAATACTACAGCAGAAAATACGTGGTTGAATATGGGATTAATAGTAGAAATATTAAATTACTTTTCTAAACGGCAAGGAGTTGGAAATGATGCAATGTTTGAGGTTGAAATATTTTATTCAGTAATAACCGGACACCCAAATCTTATATCATGTGACAGAAGAGTTTTAATTCCAAACTATCAAGCTCCAAAATTTCATTATGGATTGATAGGACAAGATAAAATACCATATAATCCTCTGAAAAAAGATGACTGGTATAAACAGGACGTTGAGGATTTAGATACGATAACTAAAGCTGATAAAAAGTTGTATAGAACATTTTATCAGGGAAACGAAGGAATGAATAAATGTTATAGGAATAATTTGGAAAAAATAATCAATGTTAATCGGTATATAGCTAAAGGAAGACAACCTAAAGAAGTTACAACAGCATTGTATAGTTTTCCAGCCGCTTATCGAAAAGAATTTCATGGCGGACAAATTGTGGAAAAGGATTTTTCCGGTCTTTTATCCAATATCTATTTTTCTTTGGCTGAATTTAAAAAAATCGTGACTGATGCAAAAACGTATGTTGCTGTATATGATGCCATATTTGCAGTATTAAAGGGTGCAAGTGGCAATCTTTGGGATTTGTCTTTGATTGAAAACCAACAGGGAAAACTTACTATTGCTGATAAGAATTATTCGGGTCCAGCTAATTTTAAAAAGAGTTCCGAAGTTTACGATTTTAGTTACTATGATGCGGATAGTATAATCAAAAGTCTCAAATTTCGCCCACAACTATCCGATGCTCAAGCCACCCGTGCTATCTATTCCAATACTAACAATCAGGATAGTAAATTTTCCTATTCAGACCGCAACGATCTATTAGATTACAAATTTAGGGATGCAGTTATTTTGCCCGCAGATGAAAGTATTTCCCCTGACGTGGCTGGGACTAAAGAGAAGCAAATGCAAAATGAACTTAAAGGTATATTGAGTGGAATACAGGTCATAAACAATCCAAAAGACGATTCATTACAGATGACTATAGCTGGGACCATAAAACTTGAAAAACGAAACGTCACAGTTATTACACAACGATCTGGGGGTAACCCGGCAGGAGCCGCACGCGTGACCAGTACAAAAATGGTCCCTGTTCCCGACACCTTCGAAATTGTAAAATTGGTATTACCATCTTCACCCCTATTAGGAATGATTTTAAATGACGAAGATTTCGATAATAATCCCCGATATTGCGCAATTCAACCTGGCATCACCGCTGAGTTAACTCTTGAAGGCATCGGCGGTCTGAGAACGTTTCAGTATTTCCGAATTCGAAATCTTCCTGAACCTTACAGTCATAGAAATATCATATTCCGAATTGTTGATGTGGTACAATCCATTAATGGTGGAATCTGGGAAACCACGATTAAAGCGGGTATTTTACCTTTACGAAAATATATCATTAAACAACTGGGAATAAAGGATATAGATCTTCGGCGGGTTGATACTGATAATATTAGTATTATTGATTCGCCAGTCAATCCTGCTGACAACCGAAGTCAGGTCCAAAGATAAGATAAGTTGACTTTTTTCTCAAATGGAGTAATCTATCCACAGAATGATAGACTCCCAGACCGGTTATAATAACTTCATAAACGATATTGTGGGACACGGACTTATTTTACATGTTGTTCCGACCGATCCGTATGTCCATCCAGTTGTGTCGGTTCCTGCTATTCTTTTCATTTATGATACTACGACCAAAAAGACCTATTCTATTGCTTTTAACCATCAAGACCTGAAGTGTTCTATTTCAGTGGAGGAAGTCACCAAGTTACTAAATAATCATAATGCTGCTGTATGGGCATTCAATAAGAAGGCTTTAATACAGACCTTACCAATCAAAGGACTTTACGATATCAATCTGCTCATTTTCCTGTATCATTCCAAGTTAATCGAGCAAGAAACCCATGAAACTGCCGCTCATCGCTTTATCAAGCGAAACCAACACGGGTTTAACGCTATAAACCGAGCAATCCCCCTCACCAAACACCTTGAAGCATTCAGTGAAATGGTGGCAGAGTTTTTGTCGTTGGTTGAAGGTTGTAAAAGAGACGTGGGTTATGTAAAGGAAAACGAAGTCATTTTGGAAACCTTGGCAAAAATAGAAGCCAACGGAATCTACGTCAATCCCGAATGTTTTCGTAATCATTTTTCGGCGGAAGTGTATGAAAGTAATAAAATTTACAGCCAGTATAACATTTATACATCCACCGGCCGCCCCAGTAATCATTTTCAAAATGTAAACTATGCTGCTTTAAACCGGGAAGATGGCTCCCGAAAGTGTTTTATATCCCGTTTTGGTCAAAATGGTAAAATGGTCTTAATCGACTATTCAGCGTTTCATCCACGAATTATCAGTTATTTGACCGACTTTCCCATATCGATTGACGTGGATATGTATCAGTATTTAGCGGAGTTGTATTTTAACCGAAACAATATCACGGAATACGATATCGATGAGGCTAAGAAAATAACCTTTCGCCAGCTTTACGGCGGCGTCGATGAGCAGTATGAAGGTATCAAATATTTCGCTCATTTAAAATCATTTATGTATCGGAACTGGGAAGATTTTAAACGACAAGGCTACGTAGAAACACCAATATTCAAACGTAGAATCACCAATCAACATTTGCTTAATGCTAATCCACCCAAGCTACTCAACTATATCTTGCAAGCTACAGAAACGGAACTGGCTATTCCCGCTTTAAAACAGGTAAGCCAGTATCTTGAGACAAAAGAAACTATACCTGTGTTATACACTTATGACTCTGTTCTTTTTGACTTTTGTAAGGATGACGGTTCTCAAACGCTAATGGATATTGCTACGATAATGAAAATGGGCGATAGATTTCCCATCAAGATATACGCGGGCGATTCTTACAACTCAGTTAAACAAATCTGCGCATAACTTTGAGTTTCCCAAAGATATTTATTCATAACGATGAATAGTCGAGAGAAACTCATAGAACGTGTGTTACGGGATGTATCATTCCGCCTTCCTTGTGGCGGAGCTTTTCTTGACTTTACTGACCATACTCAGTTTTCTCTTATCAAGGAGGCGTTGAAAAATCATGGCGTAAAATCAACAGAAATCGCGGTCATTATCAAAGAACTTCAGGTACCCGACAAAAAGAAACAACCCAAGACTGAAATATCAGAAGAAGACATTTCTCTACTTCAGCGGTTGGGATTGGATATGCAACCTAACGATATCAAGAGTAAGGTTGATACTGCCAGCGTGGAAGAAAAACATACCACATTTGATACGGGTGGAGGTCATCGAGTATTCCAACCCAAGAAAATCGGTTATCGCCAGCTTGAAGATTTCATTGAAACTCAAAAGATTTGTTATGTTACGACTTCTAAAACGGTAGGCAAACTACGTTCCCAGGATAATATTCGGGTGGTTCAGTGGGGCCGGTCAAAAGGCCCAGGCCAGGGATTTTTCGATCAGATCATTTCCATTTACAAACTCATCAAATCATTCCAAGACAAGATTGTGGTATCAGTCAAAGCTCCCATAGGCCAAAACTACGAATTAAGTAGAGTTGAAGAGATTAACAAAGTATTGGAAGCTTCGGTTAGTCCATTCCGTTTATTTATAGAGAAGGATGGAGTTATCAAGGATATGGGAGTTTTCATAAAGAAATCACATAAGGTTTTGGGTGTGGGAAAAGCGGATATCGCTTTATTAGACGATCATAATCAGGAAGTATTTTGGGTATCCTACAAACACGGAGACTTTTTCGGCAAAGAAGGCCGTATAGCTCAATACGGCCCCGCTGAGTTTCCTTTTCAACAATATGGTTCCCTACAAAACCTGTATGACCGTTCGTTGGGATCGGAAGAGGACATCGCGGAAATAGAAGATGTGCCGGGTGAGGATATCAAAAAGATAATCAACCATTTTATCCACTCCATACTCAAAAAATCAGGCGTAGAAAAATATAGCATGTATGACGTTGAGGAAGTTACTGGAACTCCTGACGGAAGTTATGAGGTTCATTTTAAGAACAACAAAAAAGTTCCAATAGCTGAGACTCACCCGTTGTTTCCTGTATTTGACGATTTGGAAGTGTATCGTAAGCTAGTCAAATTTTTGGATAAAGGGCCGGGCAACATACATTTCTACCTTCAGGGAACCAAGGAATACTATTTTAACTTTCTCAAATCCAAACTGCTTGACCCGAAAAGCTTGAAAACCATTGCCGGTAAATCTATTTATGGAGTGGACTTTTACATCGGAAATTCTGACTTTGGACGGGAGAATGTGAATATGCTTCTCCAGACCAGTAAAACACTTATGGTATCTCAACATAAACAAGCTAAGAATACAGATTTCGAAGATGTTGATGGTATCATTATTAAAACTGATGAAATGGGGCATATTCTTTTCAACCCAAACCTTCCTGATGAAGACGTTAAACAAGCATTCGATGTCATAGACCAATACACACCAATTCTTTACATAAGGTTTACCAAGAAAGAAGTGTTTAGATGGAATAACGAAAACGGCCGGAATATTATTCTTGGAGGTAGATGTATGATATTGCCCAAAGGAAAGAAAGCCAACCGGGCGGAAGAGATTAAATAATATGAGTAAGCTAATAGATAGGATTTTAAATGAAATCAGCCTTGATGATCGGATACCCAACGGGATATTTGATATTGCTGAAGATACTCACATGGATGTTCTCCGTGAGTATTTGACCAGCAAAGGTATTGAAGAAGAAGCCGTAAAAGAGTTTTGCAATCGTGTTGTCGAAGGAAAATATCCTGAACGACAAGCTTACAATGCTAAAGGCATTTTAGTGACGTTCCCTACACCGGAATATAAAGCAAAAGCGATTGGTAAGGGAACTCATTTTGAGAAAAATCCCACTAAAGCCGCGCCCAACATTTTTGGCGGAGCCGAAGCACCCCAGCAGGCTCCCGCTCCCGCAGGTGGTGGCCAACCGCCGCCACCTACGGGCAAAACTTCGCTTCCATTGTCTCAGGCTCAAACCGCAGCTCCGCCGCAGCCAGGACAATCAGAACCGCCTCCTGATCAACCTACACCGACTACGACTGCTGCGCCCCAGGCTACTCCAACTGCGGCTGAACCGCCACCGGAACCAACAGAACTTCCACCGGTGCCCACAAAATCGCCAGCGGAAAAGGAGGCTAATAAGAAAGCTATCAAAGCAATGATGAAAAGTAGCGATTCCTATTTGGAAGAAGTTGCTGAATGGTTAACTGAAACTCGCCCCAGGCATTTGTTGGGACGAATAAACCTATGACCGATAATAGGCAGTTACTTTGCACGTTCTCCACGGTAAAGGCGTTTCGACAGACAATCGAAGACATCAAAAAGTTTTACAATGTCCAAAATAGCAGATTTTTTGTCTTTTTAAACGAAGTTAATCCGAAAGAAGTTTTTGTCACCTACAACATTCTCAATGACGGTAAAGAGTTTCCAAAATTTCCCAACACCATTTCTATTCACCGAAAAAAACAGACCAATACTCTCTATACATTGAACGCGATGAATCAAGTTATTCGAGACGAAAACGGCGGAGAGTTCGACAAAACTTTTTCGGTAAACTGGCCGCTGTATCAAAATTCTCTTATCATAACCGGTGAACCTTCTCTACGTGTTATTTCAATAAAAATCCTTGAAATTATAAGCGAATAATCTCTTCTTATAAGTTGATTTTCAGTTATTTCTGCCGTATCCTTTATATGTATTAGTGAGTGAAGATTAATCGTTAATCGAGTAACTTAACTAAACAATAAACCAGTAAACCAAAGGAAAAGTATATGGCATTAAACGTAGATGCAATCAAGGCTCGTCTCGCCTCATTCGACAAAAAAGACAAAAAATCCTCCCGTATCAAAGACGCCACTTGGAAACCAGAAGTTGATAAGCCTTCGGTTGTCCGAATCGTCCCTTACCAACAAAATCCTGAGAATCCGTTTATCGAACTCAAGTTCCATTACGGACTTAACGGTAGGACATTTCTCAGCCCGGCCAGTTTCAATCAACCCGACCCCGTGGTTGAGTTGTCCGACCGCTTAAAGAAGCAGGGAGATAAAGATAGCTGGCAGATCGGTCGTGGTCTTGAACCCAAGATGCGCACTTTCGTTCCCGTCATCGTCCGCGGTGAAGAGGAAAAAGGCGTTCGTTTTTGGGGATTCGGTATCACG
>Ga0315288_10003014_pt1 | contig 21483 bp, 17 predicted proteins | sample YL17G11_20_MG_FD_203454 | JGI IMG/M metagenome (GOLD analysis project Ga0315288, IMG submission 203454) | Sediment microbial communities from Yellowstone Lake, YNP, Wyoming, USA - YL17G11_20 | ecosystem: Environmental > Aquatic > Freshwater > Lake > Sediment | place: USA: Wyoming | collected...
TTTGAGAAGGGGAAGGCTCTGCGCACGCGTGTTCCCATCCGCCTCACCGGTAACCCCGTCGGCGTGAAGGAGGGCGGGATCCTCGAGATCCTCCTGCGCGAGCTCGAAGTCGAGTGCCTTCCAAAGAACCTTCCCGAGGAGCTCATGCTGGACATCGCCGAACTCGCCCTCGACCGCGCCCTGCACGTGAAGGACATGAGCCTGCCCGAGGGCGTTCGCCCGCTGCAGTCCCTCGACCAGGTTGTCTGCCTCGTCGCCCGCCGCAAGGTCGAGGAGGAGGCCGCCCCCGCCGCGGTGGAGGGGGAAGTCCCCGCCGAGGGCGAGGCTGCCGAGGAAGGCGAGAAGACCGAAGAGAGCGCAGAGGAGAAAGAGGAGTAATTCCTGTCCCTCGTGGTGTTCGGGCTCGGGAATCCGGGCGAGAGGTATGCCGGCACGCGCCACAATGCCGGCTTCATGGTGGTGGACGCCCTCGCCGGTCGCGCGGGCGTCTCGTTCCGCAAGAAGCTTTTTCACGCGTACCTCATCGGCAAGGGTTCTCGGGAGGGACGGAGCTTCCATCTCGTCAAGCCCCTCACGTTCATGAACAACTCCGGTCGCGCGGTCCGCGATGTGCTGCGGGAAACCGAGCACACGGTCGTGGACATGCTGGTGGTGTGCGATTCCCTCGACCTCACACCCGGCGCCTGCAGGTTCCGCCTGAGGGGCTCCTCGGCCGGGCAGAAGGGTCTCGAGTCGATCATCCAGACCCTCGGGACGCAGGACTTCATGCGCCTGAACGTCGGCATCGGGAGGCCGGCGCACAGGGGACAGGTCATCCCGTACGTGCTTGCGAGGCCGGGGAAGCACGAGGAAGAGGCGTTCCGTCTGGGAGTCGAGAAGGCCGTCGATGCGGTTTTCCTGCTGCTCTCCGATGGGCCATCCAGGGTCATGAATGAGCACAACAAGAAGGAACCGCCGAGCCGAGCTTGACCGCGCTCACCGCGCGGGGAAGAACCTCCCGGCCGCCGTCGATGCTGCGCTCGCCGCGGCGGGTGTTGCCGACGGCTCGACGATCCTCGTCGGCATATCGGGCGGGCCCGATTCGACCGCCCTTCTCGCCGCGCTCGGCGAGCTGCGCGACGCCCGGCGCCTGCGCCTCCACGCGTGCATCGTCGATCACGGGATCAGGGAGCGCGCCCAGGTCGAGGCGGATGTCTCTTTCGCGCGGGAGTTGTGCGCTTCCCTCTGCGTTCCTCTGCACCTTGCGAGCGTCGCGGACGGGGAATGCGCCCGCCGGGCCCGCACGGGTAAGAGGAGCCTCGAGGAGGTCGCGCGCGAGGTGCGCCTGCGCGAGCTCGCCGTCCGGGCGGAGGAGCTGGGCGCCAGCGCCGTCGCGCTGGGCCACACCCAGGACGACTGCATCGAGACGATCCTCATGCGGGTCCTCCAGGGCTCCGACGCTGCCGGCCTGCGGGGAATCCCCCTGCGCCGGGGCCCCTTCGTCCGGCCCCTGCTGGCCTGCTCGCGGTCCGATGTGCTCGCGTACCTCGAATCCCGGAAGCTGGACCACCGGACCGACCTCACCAACAGCGACCCCGCCATGCTCAGGAACCGCATCCGCGGGCTTCTCGTTCCCCTGCTCGCCGAGCGGTTCCCGGGGTACAGGACGGGGCTGCTGGCGCTCGCCCGCAAGAGCTCGGACGTGGCGGACGTGCTTCGCGAAGGGGCGGGCGCGATGCCCTGGAAACGGACGGCGAACGGCTTCTCGATTCCCGCCGACACGTTTTTCTCTCATCCCGCGGCGGTCCGCTCCTTCTCGCTGCTCAGCCTCTCGGATGCGCTGCGCGGGCGCGCCTCTCGACGCAGGCTTCCGTACCGTTTCCTCCTGCCCGCCCTTGAACAGGGTCCGCCCCCCTCGGGTGCCGCAACAATCCTGAGGGGGCACGGCGTGCGCCTTCACATTCGGGGCGGCCGCCTCTTCTGGGAGGCGGATATTGTCAGGGGGAGGAAAAACGGTTATCTTATCGTAGCGAACGGCAGCGGCGCCTCCGATATCCGGATCCGATCGGCGGGGGTGATTGTGCGGATCACACGCGAGAGGAGGGGCGGGGAAGATCCCCGTCCGACGGAGGTCGATGCGTCGATACTCGAACGCGAGGTTGTTCCCCCCATTATCCTGCGATCGAGGCGGAAGGGAGACCGGGTCGCACTCGAGCAGGGGACGAAAACCCTGAAGGCTTTGTTTGCGGAATGGAAGGTCCCCGAGGGGGACCGATGGAAGGTGCCGATCCTTGCGGACAGGAGCGGCGTGCTGGCGGTGCTCGGTCGGGCCCTGGGCTACCGCTCACTCGCGCGGAAAGGGGCGGCCGCCCCGCGGCGCGGCGACGCCGTCCTCGAGGTCCGCACGCGGAAGGACAGGGAAGGGACGAGTGAGCAACAATTCTGAGAATCGCGACGACAAGGGCAACGAGCCTCGGGTTCCCCGGTTCAATTTCAATAACCGCATCGCGCTGATCATGCTCCTCGTCGTGTTCGGCTTCTTCGTCGTTTTCTTCGTGTCCAACAACCGGGGCCTCTCGCAGGACCTGCCGTACTCGGCCTTCCAGAACTACCTCAGCGAGGGCATGATCGACACGGTCACCATCGTCGACCAGTATGAGATCCAGGGGAGGATCAGGAACAAGTCCGGCGAGGCCACCAGCTTCAAGACCACCATCCCGTACCCTGATCCCGACCTGATGAAGAGCCTGCGGGAGAAGGGAGTGAACGTCTCGGGCGGCGCCAAGGCCGTCTCGCCGCTGCGCGTGGTCATCGAGTTCCTCCCGTGGGTGATCGGGTTTTTCTTCATCTGGTTCATGTTCCGCCAGGTGCAGGGCAACGGCAACAAGGCATTCTCGTTCGGCAAGAGCAAGGCGAAACGCTACCTCGACTCCAGCAGGCGCATCACGTTCACCGACGTGGCGGGTCAGGAAGAGGCGAAGTACGAGCTGCAGGAGGTCGTCGAGTTCCTCAAGAGCCCGCAGAAGTTCTCGCGCCTGGGGGCGAAAATCCCCAAGGGCGTGCTCCTCGTGGGCATGCCGGGAACCGGCAAGACGCTCCTTGCCAAGGCCATCGCCGGCGAGGCGAATGTCGCCTTCTTCCACATGTCCGGCTCGGATTTCGTCGAGATGTTCGTCGGGGTCGGCGCGAGCCGGGTGCGCGACCTCTTCGAGCAGGGCCGGCGCCACGCGCCGTGCATTCTCTTCATCGACGAGCTGGACGCGGTCGGCCGCACCCGCGGAGCGGGCTACGGCGGCGGCCATGACGAGCGCGAGCAGACCCTCAACCAGATGCTGGTCGAGATGGACGGGTTCGACACCAAGGACGGGGTCATCATCCTCGCGGCCACCAACAGGCCCGACGTCCTGGATCCCGCACTCCTGCGGCCCGGCCGCTTCGACAGGCAGGTCGTCGTGGACATGCCGGATAGCAGGGAGCGCGAGCTCATCCTGCGGCTGCACGCGCGCAAGCTCCCCCTCTCCGACGATGTCGACCTCTCCCGGGTCGCCCGGGCGACGCCGGGTTCCTCGGGAGCTGATCTCGCCAATCTCGTGAACGAGGCGGCCCTTTTCGCCGGGCGCACGAGCAAGGACAAGGTGGACATGGCCGATTTCGAGGAGGCGCGGGACAAGACCCTCATGGGAGTCGCCCGCAAGTCGAAGGTCATCCCGCCGAAGGAGAAGAAGATGGTGGCCTGCCACGAGGCCGGCCACGGCCTGCTGCACTACTTCCTCAAGAACGCCGATCCCCTCCACAAGATCACGATCATCCCCCACGGCCGCGCGCTCGGCATCGCATTCTCACTGCCCGAGGACGATGCGTACTCGCGCAACAAAGGCTGGCTGCTGGACAGGATCACGATCGCAATGGGCGGCTACGCCGCTGAGAAGATCATCTACAACGAGACGACAACGGGTGCGGCGAACGACCTCGAGCAGGCCACCGAGATCGCGCGCAAGATGGTGTGCGAGTGGGGGATGAGCAAGCCTCTCGGACCCGTGGCGTACGGTCAGAAGGAAGAGCCCATCTTCCTCGGCAAGGAGATCGCGCGGCACAAGGACTACTCCGAAGAGACGGCCCGCTCGATCGACTCCGAAATCAAGAAGATCGTCGAGGCGGCTCTCGCCCAGGCGGAGCGGATCCTGACGGAGCAGAAGGACAAGCTCATACTGCTCTCGGAGACGCTCATCACCAAGGAGAACATGAACGACGACGAGATCCGGGCTCTCATCGGCCTCGAGCCCCGCAAGCGGGATGCCTAGCCAGGGAACGCACTGGCGTGCGGCCCGCTTGATCCCTATACTATCGAGGGTGAGATCACGACGACGCCTCTCTCCCGCGGCAGCCGCCGTAGTCGTTTTCATGCTCGCGGCGCCGCTGCCGCATGCGCAGTCCTCGAGCCCGGCCTCTGAACAGGCCGATGCGTATCTCGCGCAGGCCCGGCGAGCCCTTGAGTCCGGCAGCGCCGAGTCCGCGCGGGAGATGATCGAGACGGCCCTCGTGCTCGCGCCTGACGACTCCGAGGCGCTGTACCTGCGGGCGGTCGCGAACCAGGGCGATCGCGCGCGCACCCGCGCCGTCCGCGGCGACCTGGTCCGGGCGCTCGCCGTTGGGAGCTGGCGGAAGACCGACCCCGGTGACGCCGACCTCGCCCTCGCGGACATCCTGCTCCGCACCGGCGTTCTCACCGACGCACAGCTCGTTCTGGACCGGCTCGCTCGGGAGAAGCCCGAGGACCCCCGCACTCTGCTGCTGGCGGCGCGCCTGCAGGCAAAGAAGGGCGCCGCAGCCCGGGAACAGAAAGCTCTCGCCGATGGCATCCTGCGTTTTCCCCGGGTCGAGGATTTTCCGCTGTCCCTGTCCCGCTCGCTCGAGAGGTCGGGGAAGGTCTCCGCCGCAAGGAGCCTCGTCGCGACGGCGCTGAAGGAACTGCCCGACAGCCTGCCGCTGCTCCTGCGCGCCGCCGAGCTCGAGAGGAACCCCGATCGGCGGCTGAAGACGGTCGATCTGTACCTGTCCAAGGCGGGGGCCGATCCTCTGGCGCCGTTGCTGGCCCTGGAGGCCAGACCGAAGAACGCCGCGAAGTACCTCGCGCTCGTCCTCGAGCTCGAGGGGCTTGCGCGCGTGGACATCGCCGAGAGGGCCTTCCGGGCTGCCGCTGGAAAGAAGGACCTCTCCGCGACGCTGGCCGGGGCGCTTGCCCGGTTCTCGGGTTTCCGCGAGCTGGACCAGGATGGCGATGGCTTCTCCGATGAGAGGTGGGGGTTCTCGGCCGGAGAAGTGGTCCGCTGGGTCCGGGATCGCGACCAGGACGGCGTGCCCGAACTGGAGGCAGATTTCCAGAAGGGCGAGCCTGCCGTTCTGCGCACGGAGGCTGCCGGTGCGTCGCGCCTCGCCTACCAGTACAGCCGCTACCCCTGGCTCCATTCCGTGAGCGAGTTCTCGGCCGGGCTCACCCGTACATCGCTGCTCACCCCATATCTACTGAGCGCGCCGTTTCTGGATTCCGTGCGCGCGGGGACGAGCGCCGCTGCAGGTATGGCGCCCCGGACGCTTCCCCATGTCACGCTCCCCACACGGGAGCAGCTCGCAAAGGCGACGTGGCGCGCGGAGGAGCGCTCGGAGGACGGAGGGGTCCTCGCGCGCCGCCTGGAAAGCGCCAAGGGAACGACGACGTACGTGGAGGAGGACTTGGATCGGGACGGCAGGATCGATCACCGGCTCTGGTACGAGAACGGCTCGCCTGTTCGGGGCGCGCGCGACCTGACCGGGGACGGCATCTTCGAGGCGACGGAAATCTATCGGAATGGGAAGCTCTGGAGGGACGCCGTGGACACCGACGGCAGCGGCATCCCCGACTACGCGGAGGTCTTCGGCGCGGCACCCGCCCGTTTCTGGGACTACAACGAGGATGGGAATGACGATAGCCGCGCCTCCGAAGGCCGCGGCGGAACGGAGGTCCGGGAGTTCTCGACCCGGCTGGACGGGGTGTTCGATCTGACCGTGGTCTTCCGGGCTGGGCAGATCGTCGAGGTCCGACGGTCGGGAAAGCCGGTGGCGGTGAGCGCGGAGCCGGGGCGCGGGATCACGTGGATCGGATCCCCGGGCAAGGCTGCCGGGTTGGACAAAACGACGCCCGACGGCTTCCAGTCACTCGGGGGGAAGCGCTACCTCGTCTTCCGCTATGCCGGGACCGTCTACGCTGAGGAGTTGAAATGAGGCTTCTGCGTGCGCTTGCCCTCGTCGTTCTCTCATCGGCCGCGTTTTCCTGCGCGAGCAGCGGCCGGCCGGCCGCCGGCGCGCCTCCGCTCGCCGAGGCTCGGCTTTCGGAGGTGAGGGACCTGATCTCCTCGGGGTCCATCCTCCAGAGCTACCAGGAGATATCCCTCATGCGCAGGGAGGCCCCCACGGGCCTGGCCCCGGGCGAGCTGGATGGCCTTGAGACGCAGGCCGATGAGGGCTTCGTCGCAGCCTTCCAGAAGGCCGTTGCCGAAAAGGGATGGGACGACGCGCTGCGATACCTGCGCTCCGCCCTGGCCCTCGGAAGGCCCGACCTCACGGGCAGCTGGACGGAGAAATCGCTTCTCGACGCGCAGGCGGGCGGTTTCGACTCGTCGGGGGAAGCGCTCCTGTCGCTGCTGACTCGGCTCCGCGCGGTCGCGATCGGGGACCCGAGCGAGGCGGACCTGTCCGCGGCCCTCGAGAAGGCCTCCGCCCTGGGCAACCGGGCTCTCGCACGCTCCCTCGCCGCGCGGATGCGGGTGCGCGGCTTCCCGGTGCCGCAGCTGCCCGGGCTCGCCGAGGGGCCCGCCCCCTTTGCGGACATGCTCGAGGGGACCGTGACGATCTGGGTGAACCGGGGCATCCGCATCGAGAAGGGAGTGGGGTTCCCCGACCGCGTGATCGGCAGCGGGTTCTTCATCGACACCCGCGGGTACCTCCTCACCAACTATCACGTGATCAAGAGCGAGGTGGACCCGACCTACGAGGGCTACTCCCGCCTGTTCATCCGCTTCAACGAGACGACCGGCGAGAAGATCCCCGCGAAGGTCATCGGCTTCGACACCGTCTTCGACCTCGCCCTGCTCAAGGCGGAGACGACGGCGAGCTACGCCTTCGGCGGCAGCGGCTCGGAGCGCGGGATCCCGGGCGACCGCGTTTTTGCGATCGGGTCTCCCGCGGGGCTGGAGAAGACCATCACCTCCGGCATCGTCTCGGCCACCGGTCGCCGTTTCCTCCAGATGGGGGACACGGTGCAGGTTGATGTGCCCGTCAACCCCGGCAACAGCGGCGGACCCCTCCTCAACGAAAAGGGCGATCTGATCGGGGTCGTGTTCGCCGGCCTGGAGCAGTTCGAGGGAATCAATTTCGCCGTCCCGTACCTCTGGATCGAAAAGGTGCTCCCCCTGCTGTTCAAGGGCGGGGAGGCTGTCCACCCGTGGATGGGGGCGGCTCTGGCGGAGACGGAGAAGGGACTGGAAGTGCTGTATGCGCTTCCGGGCTCGCCGGCAGCCCGGGCGGGTCTCGCCTCAGGCGACATCCTTGTGACCTTCAATGGCGCGCTGTACTCGAGCCTGCGCGACGTGCAGGAGGCGATCCTCTCCTTCTCGCCCCCGTCGCTCGTGCGGATCTCTTTCCGCAGGGGAGCCGCTCTCACGGAGGCGGTTCTCTGCCTCGGCGAGCGGCCGCAGAGCCCCATCGAGACCGCGCTGAAGAAGGACACGCGGGAAAACGTGCTGTATCCCCTGTTCGGCATCAAGCTCGAGAGGGCGGGCGCGAGCCTGCTGCGGAACTCCTTCGTGGTGAAAAGAGTCACCCGCGGGTCGGTGGCCGACGAGGCGGGGCTGTCCGAGAACGATCCTCTGACGATCCAGGACTGGAAGGTGGACAACAAGAAGGGCTACGCCGTGCTCCAGCTCTACGTCAAGAAGCGCAAGGCGGCATTCATCGAGAGCGTCGTGCAGATCGCCTCGTACCTCGAGACGGACAACTTCATCTAGATCATCCGCCTAGATCATCCGCCCCTTGACGAGGGTGACCTCGTTGCCCCTCTCGTTGTAGCGCACCTCGTCGAAGTAGATCTTTGTGAGGAATATCCCCCGGCCGCTGAAAGCGAGGAGGTTCCCGGCCTCGACGCCGGGGAGGGCACGCCAGTCGAAGCCCTCTCCCTCGTCGCAGACCGTGATCTCGAATCGGTCCCGTGTCAGCCGGGAGGAGACGGTGACGCTCTTCGCGCCCCCCGCGCCTGCGAGGCGCTCGGCCACCAGTTCCCGCAGGGTCCCCGCCTCGATCGCCGCGGCCTTCTCCGCGAAGCTGATGCCGAGATTGCCGTGCTCGACGGCGTTGATCATCATCTCTTCGATCCCGATCTTCAGGTTGAGGATCTCCTCTTCGGGCAGGATCATGGGCAACTGGAGGGCGACCTGGTTGATGACCGGGAAGTAGCGGTCGTCGCCGCTCGGGATCCGAAACCGCTTGGTCTCCTCCTCGAGGGACGGCGTCGAGAGGACGGCGCGCGCGGCCTCGCGGCGGTACTCGGCCACCGTGCGGATCTCCTGGATCAACTCGCCCGTGTTGAACGGTTTCTTGAAGAAATTGGTCGCCCCGCCGCGCAGGGCCTGGAGCAGCACCTCTTCGCTGCCCAGACCCGTCATGAGGATGACGGCGGCGCCGCGGTCGATGCGCTTGACCTCCTGGAGCAGCGCAAGGCCGTCCAGCTCCGGCATCATGACGTCGGAGACGACGACGACGGGCGAGAGCTTCTTGAACAGCTCGATGGCCTCCCTGCCGTCCTTCGCCTCGACGGGCTCGAAGCCGGCACGGGCGACCAGGCGCGCGAGCATGCCCCGCAGAGCCTCCTGGTCGTCGACGATGAGCACTTTCTCCTTCTGCTCGCCACTCACCGCAGGCGAGCCTACGCCCCCGCTCCCGTCGTGTCAATATCCGCCGATGCGGATGTGTTGAAACGGGGGGCGGCATCCGCTATACTGCATCTCCGTTGAACACTCGACAAATCCGCAACTTCTGCATCATCGCCCATATCGACCACGGCAAGTCCACGCTCGCCGACAGGTTCATCCAGCGCGCCCGGCTGGTCTCCGACAGGGACTTCCACGACCAGATCCTGGACAACATGGACATCGAGCGCGAGCGGGGCATCACGATCAAGAGCCAGGCCGTCGCCATCCCCTACAGGGCCCGCGACGGGGCGGACTACATGCTCAACCTGGTGGACACCCCGGGGCACGTGGACTTCTCGTACGAGGTCGCCCGCTCCATCTCCGCCTGCGAGGGCGCCGTGCTGCTGATCGACGCGAGCCAGGGCGTGGAGGCGCAGACCCTGGCGAACATGTACATGGCCATCGAGCATGACCTCGAGATCATCCCCGTGATCAACAAGATCGACCTGCCCAGCGCCGACATCGAGGGCGTGAAGAGGCAGATCTCCCACGATCTCGGGCTGGATGCCGAAGGGGCGCTGCTCGTGTCGGGGAAGTTCGGGACGGGCGTCGACGAACTGTGCGAGGCCATCGTGGAGCGCGTGCCCCCGCCGACGGGAGATCCCGAGGCGCCGCTGAAGGCGCTGATCTTCGACTCGCACTACGACACGTTCCGCGGCGTCATCGTCCACGTGCGGATGTACGCCGGCACTCTCCGCGGGGGCCAGACCATCCGCTTCCACTGGAACGGCTCCGCGTACAAGGTCGAGGAGACGGGGATCTTCCGCCTCGGGCTGGCCCCCATGCCCTCCCTGGGTCCCGGCGAGGTTGGATACCTCATCGCGGGGATCAAGACCGTGGCAGACACGCGGGTGGGGGACACGGTGACCGACGACGAGCGGCCCTGCGCCGAGCCCCTGGCGGGATTCCGCGAGGTGAAACCCGTCGTTTTCTCCTCGATCTACCCCGTGGACGCCAACGACTACGAGGAGCTCGTTCAGGCGATGGCGAAGCTGAAGCTCAATGACGCTTCCCTCATCTACGAGAAGGATTCCTCCGTGGCGCTGGGCTACGGCTTCCGCTGCGGCTTTCTCGGTCTGCTGCACCTGGAGATCGTTCAGGAGCGGCTGGAGCGCGAGTTCGAAATGTCCAGCGTCTTCACGGCCCCTTCCGTCCAGTACAGGCTCTCGCTCAACGGCGGCAGGGAGCTCCTCGTCGACAATCCGGCGAACTTCCCCGACCCCTCGCAGATCCAGCGGGCCGAGGAGCCCTACATCTCCGCCTCGATGATCACCCCCTCCCAGTACCTCGGCGGCATCATCTCACTCTGCCTGGAGAAGCGCGGCGTGCAGAAGAGCATGACCTACCTGGACGAGAAGAGGGTGGAGCTGATCTTCGAGATGCCCCTCGGCGAGGTTGTCTTCGATTTCTACGACAGGCTGAAGTCCGTGAGCAGGGGCTACGCCTCCTTCGATTACCAGCTCATCGGCTTCCGCGACACGCAGCTCGTGCGGCTGGACATCCTCATCAACGGCAAGATGGTGGACGCCCTCTCGCAACTGGTCTATCGAGGCAACGCCTACCAGACGGCGCGCAGGGTCTGCGAGAGGCTTCGCGACGAGATCCCGCGCCAGCAGTTCAAGATCGCGATCCAGGGGAGCATCGGCAGTCAGATCATCGCGCGCGAGACCGTGAACGCCTTCCGCAAGGACGTCACTGCCAAGTGCTACGGCGGGGACATCTCGAGAAAGAGGAAGCTGCTGGAGAAGCAGAAAGAGGGCAAGAAGAGGATGAAGATGGTGGGCGAGGTCGAGCTGCCCCAGTCCGCCTTCCTCGCCGTGCTCAAGACGTCGGAAGACTAACGCTCGGCAAGACGCTCGATGCGCTCCCTGTAGTACGAGGCGGCCACCCTTGTCCGTGCGAGGAAGCTGCGCGAGGGGATCGGGAGACCTCCGGGCTGATCGGGGAAATGCACGTACGCGTAGTCGATGTCGCGGAGCAGGGCGGCATCATCCCCGCCCAGCACGATCTGCCCCGCAGGGCCCGAACGCGCGAGCAGCTCCGTGATCCGTTGGGCAGCCCTTTCGAGAAGAACGATCTCGCCGCGCAGGAACCGCTCCAGCGCGGCGGGAGTGAACGCGCAGGCCTCCCGAACGGCGAGCCGGGGCGCGCCGCCCGCGCTCACGCGGCGGACGAACTCCTCCTCGCCGATCCTCCTGATGCCGAGGTCCAGCCCGATCCGCCCGAGGTCCCATATCCGCCCCGCCTCTGCCGCCGCTTCCCTTTCCAGGCCGTCGCGGTACGAGCGGAGGACCGAATCGGTGGCGAGCGGCGCGCCGTCCTTGCCCCGCACGCGGAGCGCCGGCCGGGAGGCGAGGGAGCGGACGGCATCCTGCCCGACTCCGTGCGTCCGCGAGGCAGCCAGGAGAGATGCGATGTGGCGGGGAGTTCCCCTCGCGTGGGTGCGGGAGCCGGGGAAGCTGAAATCCAGGCCGATCAGGAACACCTCGCCCGCGGTGAGGCGCAGGCCGGCATGCGCCGCGGCCACGCCGACGGACCCCAGGGCGGGGAAGGGGCAGGGAAGCATCCCCGCTTCCTCCAGCCTCCCAAAGAGCGACAGCGGCGCAAAGCGGGAGGAGAAGAAGAAGCGGTTCTCGGGGAAAAGCCTTGCGGTGCAAGGATGAGCGGTGAGCTCGCACGCGAGGCGGATTCCGCGGCCTCGCGAGGGGAGGAAATCCTGGATGTTCGCGAGCTGGGACTCGAGTGCAACAACGAGGTCGGGGCTGATGGACTGCGCCATGAGGAGGGGGAGGGCTGTATCGGCCGCCACCAGGGTGTAGCTTTCGCGGGCCCGGCTCAGCGCCGGCAGGGCCGCTTCGAGGGATGGGCCCGCTCCCGCCACGACGACGGGGCCGTCTGCGGCAAGGGCGGAAAAATCGCGCGAGCCGGGCAGAACGGCGAGGTTCTCGAAGAGGTTCCGCACCCAGAGGCTTCCCATGGCGATGAGGGTCATCGCGTCCTGCCAGTGGGCCCGCACGAGGCTTTCGAGCAGCCGCCGCACCGCCGCGTATCCTGGGGCATCCAGCCGGTAGCCGGCGCACAGCGGGACCTCGACCACCCTGCGGAAACGCGAAATGCCGAGCGAGCGGACGGCCCGGGCGATCTGCTCCCCGTCGGAGGTTCCCAGCACGATCAGCCTCTCGTCGCGCGGGAGCCCCTGCGCCTCGGCCATGGCCAGGATCCTCGGCTGTGTTTCGATGCATAGCACGGCGGAGCTCTCGGGCAGCCGGGCAAGCAGCTCGGCAATTCCATGACCGAGCCCGACGGAGGGAACGTAGACCAGTGAGCGGGAGGCGAGCCGGGCAGCGCTCGCCTTCGCACGCGCGTAACCCTGCGGGTCCTCAGGGGGGTAGAGGGCGACGCCTCTGCAGAGGACGGTGCAACCCTTGTCCGAGCGAACGAGGAGGGGTTCCTCGCCTGACATCTATCCCTTTTTCGGCAGGCCGTACAGCTTGGCGAACGACTCCGCGAAGCGGTCCTTCAGCTTGGCGGGATCCATGATCTGGGCCTGCAGGTCAACCTGCATGGTCTGGTTGGCCGTGTAGTCCAGCCACGATCCCAGCAGGCCGGCGGTCGCCTCGGGAAGCTCGCGTTCCGCGAGAAGGGTCAGCACGGTGACCTGGTCGTCGAGCACGATCGGCGCGGAGGCCTGCCCCTTGCCGAGGGAGAAGGCGTGGAGAAAGAAATCCTCGCTGTAGATCGCGCTCGCCGGGGTTGCCGTGTCGGGCACCGCCTTCAGCGGCGCGAAGGAGAACACGCTCTGGAGATTGACCGGGAAGAAGTCGGTGGCGACGGGGGCCGCCCCCGCTTCCCGCGCTGCGGCGGCGAAGCCGACCTCACCCGCGCGGCGCGAGAGCTTCTCCGCCTTGGCGACGAAGTAGTCCTCGATCCTGCCCTTCTCGTATGTTCCGAGGTAGGCTTTCACGACGTCCAGCACGGCGGCGTCGGAGAAGTCAGCGTCGACCGCCTCCGCGTCGCAGCGGAATATCAGCCAGCCGTAGGCGCCCTTGAGGACCCCGCTCACGTCCCCCGCCCGCAGCTCGAACACCTGCTGGGCCAGCTCCTTTTTCTCGAAGTCGGCCTGCAGGTCGTAGGCGTACCGCCAGCCCATGTCCCCGCCCTTGTCGGCGTAGCCGTCCTTCGAGTGCGTTTTCGCCAGCTCCTCGAAGCTGCTGGCCTTCTCGGCGATCTTCCTGCGGATTTCCGCTGCTTCCTTTTCGCCGGACTTGACGAGGATCCTGCTTACCTTCACCTTGCGGAATAGCGCGGGGTTCGCCTCCCCGAATCCGCGGACTTCATCAGCGGGGTATTCGGCGTAGGGCAGCGAGACGAAGGTGAAGCTCCTCTCGGGCTTCGCCATGGCCGTGACAAACTCCTTTTCCTTCGTGCTGCTCTTGAGGCCGAGGAACATGTCGCGGAAGTACTGATTGCTCAGGGCCTCCTCGCGCACAAGCTTGCGGATCGAGGCCTTCTCGGAACCCTGGGTCTTGTTGTAGCGGTCCTCGCTGAACCTCCCGTTTTCCAGGTAGGCGGGGTAGGAGACAAGGGCCTTGTCGATGGCGTCCTCGGAAACGTGCAGCCCCGCTCTCTCGGCCTGGATCAGAACGGCAACGTGGACGGCGGTTTGCCGGTAGGCCTGGTACCAGACCGACTGCGTGAGGGAGGCGGTATCCTGATTCGCGTCGGCGGAGTCCCGCACCTGGGCGGCGATCTGGTCCCTCTGCTGGGCGAAGTAGCTGCCGGGGTAGTAGGCGATGTCCCGCCCCTCGTACGAGCCGAAGACGATGGACCCGCCGCCGCTCAGTCTGCCGGCAACGGGCGAGCCGACGAAGGTGACCACGACGACGACGAGGAGGATGATGCTGAACACGTACAGAAGGGGATGGGCTTCCTTCTTCTTCTCGATCGTGTCGGAGACGGCCTCTCCCTTTTTCGCCTTCGTTCTTCTCAGTTCTCGTGACGCCATTGCCTTTTCCTGTCCGGGTGGTTGATTTCGACTGGCCACCGTAGCATCCGGCGCGGGAAATGTCAACGGAGACGAGGTCGGGGCTCCGCCGTCCCCGTGCCGGCTGCGCGCAGGGACGGCCCCGCCCGTTTTCCGCTTGACACTTTCCGGCAGCGCTGGTACATTCCACACCAACGGGGGCGTGGCGAAGCTGGTTATCGCGCTGGCCTGTCAAGCCGGAGGCCGCGGGTTCGAGTCCCGTCGCTCCCGCTCTTTTATTTCCTGTTTCTTCGCGTCGTGCGGCGGCCTTGTCCGGTAGAGTCGCCCACGGGGCTCTCGCTCACGGAGCTCTCGCAGCGTGCTGCGCACGCTGCTGCCGCTCACGGAGCTCTCGCAGCGTGCTGCGCACGCTGCTGCCGCTCACGGGCTGTAGCGCAGTTGGTAGCGCGTTCGGTTCGGGACCGAAAGGCCGGCGGTTCAAACCCGCCCAGCCCGACTCCTTCCTTATCAGATCGTCCCTCGCGCCCCTCACAGCTCGACCGGGGGCGGAGGCGCGCCTCCCTCCCAGGTGTTCTGGTAGTTCTCGTCGAAGGGTTTCCCGTAGATGTGAGCGAACAGGAACGCGAGGTCCTCCGGGGAGATGCGCAGGAACAGAACCCCGAAATACACGCTCACGGCGTCCTTGAACTTCCGCATGACCCGGGCGCCGACCTGGATCTGCCTCCCCTCCAGCCGCATGGTGAGCTCGAGGTCCGTGTGGATCAACAGCTCCCTGCCGAGGTCCGCGTTGGTGTGAGCGAACAGCAGACCCGACGCGCTCATGTCGATGATCGGGGCCTCGTAGCGCCGCGCCGCACCCGCCTCCGCCTTGAAGTATCCGTTGTGCACGAGAGCGTAGGCGAGGACCTTCGCGAACTGGTGCACGTACTCGACGAGGCTCCTGCCGATCCGCTCTCGCCTGGATCCCGCGTTCCAGATTCGGATGTAGCCCACCGCGTATTCGTTGTAGAGGATGGGGCAGCACAGCTCGGAGAAGATGTCCTTCTTCGACGACTTCTCGTAGAGGATGTTGCCCAGCCTGCCGGTGATGAGGTAGGGCTGGGCGCCGGTCTCCTCCTCCAGCCGGATCAGGTCGGCCTTGCTGATCACCCGCTCGTCGGGGAAGGGATCGTGGGCGGGGAAGTCCTCCTCCGTCGAGGGGATCCACAGGGACTTGCCCAGGCGCGCGACCACTCTCTCTTCCCATGTGCGCGGGATCCTGTCGCGCATCATCGTGATCGTGTTCGACGAGGCGAGCGTGGCGATCTTCTGGCGGAAGGAGGAGACCAGCTCCTCGATGCGCCGGGGGTCGAAGCTCTCCGACGGCTCGGGCGGTTCCACCGCGCTGAAGCGCTCGGTCTTCGGGAAGTTCAGCTCGATCCTGCGCCCACTCAGGTTGAAGGAGACCTCGATGTCGCCCCTGGGCCTCACCCGCTCGTACTTGCGCTGCAGGTTTTTATACACGCCGTCGGGATGGGCGACGACGAGCTTCCCGGCCCCCGCCTCGATCACGTGCGAGGCAAAGGTGTGGTAGTTGTTCTTCAGGTAGAAGAAGACGCGGATCTGCTCGCCGGCCTCGAAGCCCGCCAGTGCGGAGGTCGCGGCCCCTCCGCCAGCCTCCCCGCTCGCCTCCTCCGCGCCGGCCTGTCCGGACTCGGCGGACGCGAATGTGAGGCGCTGCTCGTCCGACCCGGCAAACCTGCACCGGGCTTCCTTCTTGTCGCCGTGCACGTCGCAGAGCGCCCCGTCGTCGACGAGCGCCTTGAAGACGAACTCCTTCTCGATCCGGCCGACCTGCATCCCCATGCTCTACTCCCCCAGCAGCCAGCGGTACGGGGAGGGGAAGAACTTCTGCTTCGGCCGTTCCCGCGCTTCCGCGAGCCCCGCGGCGCTGATCTGGATGTCCGCGACCAGCCACTCCCGGTTTTCCCTGCGCAGATAGACCACTCCCTCCGTCGCCCCCGGGCCGCGGAACAGTCGCGCGTTCACCGTGATTTCGCCGTCCGGGTGGCTCACCGGCGCGCCCAGACGGAACGAGGTCGGCGCCCGGTCCCCCTCGAACCCGAAGGCGAGCATGTCGAGCAGAGCCTGCGCCGAATCCGAGGCGAGGAGCTTCGCGTCGACTTTCCCCGATACGAGCGACGCGAGCAGCGCTGTCGCAGATTCGAAGGCCGACTTCCCGTCGGCTGTGCCCTGGCCCGCGTCTCCGAGGGGCCCGATCTTGAAGTCCTCGGGCAGGAGCCGGGGCGTCTCGATGACGAGCAGCGACTGGACTCCCGCGCTGGCGACCGCGGGCTGCGGTCGCGGCGGCGCCTGTTCCTTCTTGAGCGTGATGGTGGTCTGGTTTTTCGTCAGGGCGGGTGGGGCCGCGACGGTCGGGGCTGCCGCGACGCTCGGGGCCGCGGGGCCCGCCAACCCGGCCGAACCTGCGGCGGCCTGCTTCGCCAAGGCCGCCGTTTTCGTGGCTTTCTCGCATGAGGCGAGGAGCGCGAGACAGAGGAGGAGGGCGGCAGCGCCGGGGCGCTTTGTCACAACCTCTTGTACCAGAAACGCCACCCGTTCGTCAAATGGAGCGTCCAGCCCCTGCTCCGCAGGAGCCGGGCCTTGCATCCCCCTCGGCGCGGCACTACATTGGGGAGACCATGGGAGAGAGGGAACGCATCCTCGATCACCTCGAGAACGACTACACGGAGCCTGTCCGCGATCCGGTCTGGCAGCACATCTACCTGTCCCCCGGCCTTCTGCGTATCGCCGAGCACGCGCAGTTTCAGAAGCTCGACCGGATCCGGCAGCTCGGCCCTGCTGGCCTGGTGTACCCCGGCGCGACCCATACCCGCCGCAGCCACTCCCTCGGAGTCTTCCACATCGCGCGGCGGATGATCACCACTCTCGTGCGGAAAGGGCTCGCCGCGGGGCAGTCCCCCGTCGGGGGGATCACGCGGGAGGGTGTTTCGGCATTCCTCTGCGCGGCTCTCCTGCACGACGTCGGCCACTATCCCTTCGCGCACTCCCTGAAGGACCTCGCCGTCGAAGCGCACGAGTCCCTCGCGTCGCGCCAGATCCTGTCCGATTTCGCCCCATCGATCCGCGAAAGCCTTCATGTCGATCCGCGGGCGGTCGCGGCGATCATCGACCACCGCATCGACTACGGCGGCCCCGAGAACGTCCGCTTCTACTGGAGCATCCTGTCGGGCGTTCTGGACCCGGACAAGCTGGACTACCTGAACCGGGACGCCTACTTCTGCGGCGTGCCCTATGGCGTGCAGGACGTGGACTTCATCCTCGAGGAGGTGTCGCTGGATGCCGCGAGGGGGATCGCGATCAGCCGCAAGGGGATCACCGCCCTGGAGAACCTCCTGTTCTCGAAGTACCTGATGTACAGGACGGTCTACTGGCACAAGACGGTCCGCATCGCCACGGCCATGATCAAGAAGGCGATCGCGCTGGCGCTCGCCGAGGGGGCGATCCGGCGCGAGGAGCTCTACGGCCTGGACGACGAGGAGTTTTATTCCCGGTTCACGGAGGAGAGGTTCGCGGGATTCCGCCTGATCGCCGACGTCCGCGCGCGGGCCCTGCACAAGCTGGTGTTTCGGGTGCCCTTCGACGAGACGAGCCCGGCGCACCGGCGGCTCGAGGAGGTGGGGGAGCGCCTCACGCTGGAAGCGCGGATCGCGCGTGAGCTCTCCGTCCTGCTGGGCCGCAGCGTCCCCCCCGAGAGCATCGTCATCGATGTGCCCGAGCGGATCTCCTTCGAGATAGGCATTCCTATGATCGATCCTGCAGGACCGGAAGCTCCCGCGGGTCCTGAGGCTTCACCGATCTTCGGCCGCATGGACGGGATGGATTTCGCCCGGGCGCTTCGCGCGATTTCGGTGTGCGCGGCCCGGGACGAGGATCTTCTCGCGGCCGTCAGGCAGCTGAACCTGCCCCGGTACCTCGGCCGATGAGAGCGGAAGCGGGCGCCGAGGCGAAGCTGCGGGAGCGATTCGCCCACCACGTCGGCCGGGGTATCAACAGGTTCTCCATGATCGGGCCCGGCGACCGTGTCCTGATCGGCGTGTCGGGGGGCAAGGATTCCCTCGCCCTGAGCCTTGCCCTCGTCGAGCGCAAGAGATGGGTGCCTGTCGACTACGAGCTTTTCGCCGTGCAGGTGGAGTGGCGGGAGCACCCCCTCGAGGAGCCGGAGAGGACGGCGCTGGACGAGTACTTCGACGGCCTCGGCATCCCGCTCCGCAGGGTGCAGGCCTCCATCAACCCCCCCTCGTTCCGTGGCAGATTCAGCTGCTACATGTGCTCGCGGAACAGGAAGCGCATCCTGTTCGGCGAGGCCGAGCGTGTGGGCGCCACCCGCATCGCCCTGGGCCACCATATGGACGACATCGCCAGGACAACCCTCTTGAACCTGTTCTTTCACGGCGAGTTCTCCACGATGATGCCGGTGCAGGAGTTCTTCGGAGGGAAGATGAAGATCATCCGACCGCTGTGCGAGGTGCGGGAATCCGAGGTGAGCAGGGTCGCCCTCCGCCTCGGCCTGCCCGCGGTCCCCAACCGCTGTCCGAATGCGGAGTCGAACCAGAGGCAGCTCATGAAGGAAGTGCTCCGACAGGTGTCGCGCGTCGACAGGCATGCTGTCTCCAATCTCTACAGCGCCCCCTGGCGGATCAACGACGCCTACCTGCCGAAGGACCTCCCGTGACCTGCGCAGTCCTGAGCGACATTCACGGTAACAGGGAGGCCCTGGAGGCTGTCCTCGCGGCGATCAGCTCCCGTTCCGTGGAGGCGGTCTGGTGCCTGGGAGATCTGGTCGGCTACAACCCGGATCCGGGCTTCTGCGCGGCCGAGATCCTGTCGCGCGCGGCCGTGGTCGTCCGCGGCAACCACGACAAGGCCGTCGCGGGGCTCCTGTCGCTGCAGTGGTTCAATCCTGTGGCGAAGGAGGCCGTTCTGTGGACGCGGCGCGCCCTGCCGCCCGACACTCTCGGAAGGCTCGCCCGGCTGCCCGAGGGGCCCGTGCAGCCCGGCCGCGGGATCGTCCTGTGCCACGGCACGCCGATGGACGAGGACAGGTACATGGTCGAGCGGGGCGCGATCGCCGACACCTTCCGCTGGATGAGGGGGAGCCCAGGACCGTGGATCTGCTTCCATGGCCACACTCACCTGCCGTTCGCCTGCTTTCTGCGGAAGGGCGGAAAAGGCCCGGAAGCGCTGCCGACAGAGGGGGAGATCGGCCTGGAGCCGGACCGGATCTACCTCATCAACCCCGGATCCGTCGGGCAGCCGAGGGATGGCATTCCACTGGCATCTTTTGGTATATTGGATGCTGACAGATCGACGTACACGACCGTCCGGGTCCCCTACGATGTGGAGAAGACCCGGCGGAAGATCCTTGAAGCAGGGCTTCCGCGCGAGCTCGCGTGGCGGCTCGCCGAGGGGACATAGCAGGCGGCCCGCCCGCCGCTCGGGGGAAGGAGAGGGAATGAAATCGCAGCTCCTGGAGGAAAGGATCCGCCGCGTCACGGTGCTCTTTTCCGAGCTCAGCTTCCACGTCATCGAGGACGAGAGGTCGCACAACGCGTACTCCGCGACCTTCGAGGATGACGACGGCTTCCAGGCCGGCGCCCTGATCGAGCGCGGGAGCAGGTTCCTCGAGCTGGCCTACGCCCTCACGTTTCCGCCCGCCTTCTCGCAGCTGATGAAGGTGAAGCTCGAGGAGATGCTGAAGATCTGCTACGAGTACGGCTGCTACGTCAGCCTCCAGCAAACGGCGAACGAGATCGCTTTCTCGGTGTTCACGAAGATCTACTATTCGGGGCTCACCTATTATGCGCTGCGTGACAGCCTGAGGGATTTCCGCGACTGCGTGGCCGCCCTCATGGACCTCATGGAGATGGAGAAAACGGGCGAGGGGGGCGAGCGCTGAGGCGCTGCTGGGCGAGCGCTGAGGCGCCGCTGGTCTAGTACACTTCCGAGAAGATCTGCGCGTCCTCCAGACGCCCCTCCGCATGGTCCTCGACGAAGCGCAGGACCTTGTGCAGGACCGATTCCCCGAAATCCTTCGAGTTCGAGACGTAGGCGGCGCCGATCTGGGCCAGCCTCAGCGATTCCTGCAGGGCGACCTCCGCGACGGCGAGGTGGAAGCGGATCCGCAGCTTCTCCTTGATCGAGGCCACGATCCGCCTCTTGTCCTTGATCGACTCGAGCGGGGGAAGCTCGAGGCGAAACTGTATCATCGATACCACCATGGCCCGTCCTCAGACCTCCCTCGCGATGTCCCGGTCGCCCGCGATATACTTGACGGTGAGGTCAGGGAGGATGAACGGGACGGAAGCAGTGGAATGCGGTGCGAGGGCTGTCATTTTCCTCATTTTCGGTCCCGACAATCATATACATGAACAGAGGAATCGGTGAATAATCGCCCGCGGATGACGCGGATCCGGCTGGCGCTGGCAGCGTCGATGCTCTGCTCCCTGCTCACCTCCGGGCCGCTGCCGGCGGCGGATCTCGCGCTGCCCCAACCGGAGGCCCCGACTGAGATTTTTTCGGCGAAGATCGGGGATGCGGACGTGAACCTCACCATCCTCGGCTCGTGGACTGCCGCCGTCTCGTTCGGAAAGAGCCTCCTCTTCGCCCCGAACCTGCCGGTCCAGCTCCAGGACTCCTTCCCATCCCTCGATCTGGGTTTCATCCCTCTCAACACGCCGGATGTCACGATCTCGCTTCGGATGATGCAGAAGTATTTCCTCGAGGTCTCGGCGCTGGGCAGCTTCGCGGACAATTCGATCCTCTTCGGCTATGACGGCGAGCCGGGCGAAGTGCTGCAGCGCCTCGCTGTCGGGACCAAGGGCATCGAGCTGGAGCCTTCCGCTTTCCTCCAGGTCCCGACGCAGGCGGCCAACTCCCTCGGGGCATCCGCGAAGCTCGCCGCAGGCCCGTCGCTGAACGAGCTCCTGATGCGCTGGGATGCGACGGGTGGGAACAGCAAGGTCTTCCTGGGAGAGAACGAACTGGTGGAGGAGCGGATCGCGCTCGATTCGTACATACGGGGAAGGCATTTCTTCCTGCCGGATACCGGCGTGGAGAATCTCGAGGTCTTCCTGGAGGATCCAGAGGGGACGCTGGCGGACGGTGACGGGAAAAAATACCGCAAGGCCGGCTTCGACGATGTTGTCATCGATTCCGTGAAAGGGCTCGTCTCCCTGCGGGCAGCGCGGTCGGGGAGGGTGCTGGTCTTCTATCGGAAGGGGGCCCTGAAGGTCGGCGACCCGGGCATGGGGGTGGATGGGCTTCCAGGACAGAACGGGACGCGCCGAGATCTGACGGCGCCGGACGTCACCTTCCTGTGGGATATCGGGCTCACCTACCTCGGAAGTCCGGTCGACCTTCGAAAGATCAATCTCCCGACCACGGGCGATTGCCTCCTTCTCTGGGAGCCCGGCGACAATTCGCCGTTCGAAGCGTGCAACACCTCCGGCTTTTCCGGCA
>Ga0315288_10003015_pt1 | contig 21482 bp, 19 predicted proteins | sample YL17G11_20_MG_FD_203454 | JGI IMG/M metagenome (GOLD analysis project Ga0315288, IMG submission 203454) | Sediment microbial communities from Yellowstone Lake, YNP, Wyoming, USA - YL17G11_20 | ecosystem: Environmental > Aquatic > Freshwater > Lake > Sediment | place: USA: Wyoming | collected...
ATCTGCAAAAAACATCCGCTCGGCACAAACGCAGGCATAATCGGCCAGGTCGTTGAAACCAGCGATGTGCCAATCGTGGAAATGACAACCAGAATCGGCGGCAGAAGAATCGTTCAAATGCCGTACGGAAGCGAACTGCCGAGGATATGCTGATGCATGAAACGATTGTCGCACAGAGTATGTTAGAGGCAATCATCGCCGAAGCAGAAAAATTAAACGCCAGACCCATTTGTGCGAAAATCACTTGCGGAACACTCAATGCCGTCAATGATGACTCGCTTTGTTTTGCTTTTGAGGCAATTGCCAAAGGGACGATCTGCGATGGGATGAAACTTCAAATCGAGCATAAACCGATGCAGGGGCGATGCAGAAATTGCAGCGATGTTTTCGATGTCGATATCCTGAATTTGCGATGCCGAAAATGCGGCGGCGATGATTTTGAACTGTTGCCCGATGAACCTTTGACACTGCAGACAATAGAATTTGAAACGGAGTGATACTATGTATAAAAAAGTCGATGTGGGCAGAAAAATCCTGAGCGCCAACGAGGAATATGCACTTAAAAACGGTCGATTCTTCGCCGAGCATAAAAAATTGTGTCTTAATATGATATCTTCGCCCGGCTCAGGCAAGACCACGATTCTGACAAAGACGATAACAGAGCTTAAGGGTAAAATCAAAATCGGCGTTATCGAAGGCGACATCCAGACCGACCTTGACGCTCAGAGAATAAGGGCGACAAATGCTCCTGCTGTCCAGATAGAAACCGAAGGTGCGTGTCATTTGTCCGCTGCTCAGGTGGGGGCGGCATTGGAAAAACTGCCTGTTGAAAAGCTGGATTTGATTTTCATTGAGAACGTTGGAAACTTAGTTTGTCCGGCTGCCTTTGAGCTGGGCGAAACCGGAAAAATCGCTGTTCTTTCCGTTGCCGAGGGCGATGACAAGCCCGCAAAGTATCCTGCGATTTTTGCAAAAGCAAAGGCAATGCTCATAAACAAAATCGATTTGCTGAAAGTCCCCGGGCTGGTGGATTTCGACATAGAAAAGGCAAAGGCCGATGCAAGAAGACTGAACAGGGATATTAAGATTTTTCCGGTATCAGCCAAAACCGGTGAAGGATTTGACGACTGGTGCATGTGGCTTATAGAATCAGTTAAGGATATGCATCGGTAAAACAACCCTTCGGCAAAGGCCGGAGACTTTATATTAAACAGTCTTTCAATATTAAATTTTTCCCTGCCTTTGAGGCGTTCACTGCGTTAAAATACATAAAATGCTTACGGAATTTGAGCAAAAAATACTAAACTTCATCCGGTCGGAAGGACTTTTTGGTTCAGGGGACAGGATTTTATTGGCTGTTTCCGGCGGGGCCGATTCGACAGCCCTTATGTATGCGATGCAGCAGTTGAAAACAGGGGGGGCATTAAAGGCGGAGTTTCTTTGCGCTCATATAAATCACCAGTTAAGAGGCCTTGACGCAGATGCGGATGAGAATTTTGTCATTGAGCAGGCGGCCATACTCGAGCTGCCTGTAAAGACAAGGAAAATCAACGTCGCCGATTATGCCTGCGAAAACAAATTATCAATTGAAACGGCGGCGAGGAAATTGCGTATCGAAGCTCTGCTCGATATCGCAAAGGCAAACAACCGCAATGTGATAGCTGCTGCGCACCATAAAGACGATAATGCTGAAACGATTATTCAGCGGCTTTCTCGCGGCACGGGCTTTCGCGGCCTTTGCGGAATATGGCCCAAAAGAAGTTTTGACGGCATAAACTTCGTCAGGCCATTACTGTGCGTAACAAGGCGGGAAATTATTGATTATCTTCAAAATCGAAAGCTGAATTGGCGGCACGATTATACAAACGACCAGTGTGTTTACAGACGCAATTTTCTGCGCCACAAACTGATTCCGCAGTTGCAGAAAAATTGTCAAACTTCCATCGCCGAGCAGTTGTTCGACCTCTCTGAAGGGGTACGCAGATTTTACGGTCTCATTTGCGGCCGAACAGAAAAACTTTGGCCGGGATTAGCAGTTTGCACCGAAGGCAGGATTGCTTTGGATTTGAAGATGCTCGCTTCTGAGCACCCGGCTGTTAAAGTTGAACTGGTTCAGAGGTGTCTGGCTTTATTGGGATGCGGCGAGCAGAATATGACGCAGGAGCATTACGACAGAATCATTTCTCTTTCCAATGAGAACCTTAGCGGCCGAGAGATTGAACTTCCAGGCGACTTTTTGGCTCGGTACGAATACGGAAAGCTGGTTTTTACTGATTGTCATTGCGAGCGAGTCGAAGCCGAGCGTGGCAATCTCATTTCAAAGACAGCCGTCAACAGTATAGAGTTCACTGTTCCCGGCCAGACCCGGTTCGGCGATTACCTGATAGAGACCGGTATTTTCGATGCCGAAATGGGAGCCGGAAAATTCAAGGCGGGCAAAACCGGTTTTGTCGAATGGTTTGACTGGGAGAAAATAAAGCCGCCTTTGATTGTTCGGACGCGCAAAGATGGTGACAGGTTTATTCCGCTGGGCCTGGTTGAGGAAAAAAAGGTCGGCAGATTTCTGATTGACCAGCGTGTGCCGCAGCGGATACGAAAAAAGGTGCTGGTCGTTGCCGACAGCGAAAAGATAATCTGGCTTTGGCCGATTCGAATGTGCGGCCAGGCCAAAATCACTGACAAGACCAAAAAGATTCTCCGCCTGCAGATAACCGACGCAGGCCTGGCGCAGTAAGCGCACAAAAAAGGCCGGGTTGTTCCGCACCGGCCTGGATAAACAGTTGTGAACTGAACAGTGTTGATGGAGAAGTCGTTGTGGTACCTGATAAAGGATTTTCATCAGAGGGTTGCAAACTATCAGGCCTGGTATAATCTTGTCAGAGTCAATAGCCACAAAGATGATAAAAGCCCACGGCAGATTATCAAAGAACTTGACCCTAAGATGAACCTCGCTATTGCCAGACTGCCACCGCTGATGTTAGACTGGCTTGGACCGGATTATATATCCGGACTCAAAGACTTCCTGACCATGAAGATCTACAAATGGCAACAAGGTATGTACAGGATGTTTTAGAACAAACCGATAGAGTGATTCAAAATAGCAGAAAGTATGTAATTTAAGATAGAACTTAAACCAGATCAACCTTGTCGCTAAAAAGATCCGTAAAAGCTGAAGTTTCAACTCGTGCAGCTTCAAGGACGTTATCGGAACAGCCGACGAGAAATCATCCCAGCGAGCAGATATGTGCATGCTGCGACAAAAACTAAATTCGTAAAACCCGCTGAGATCGCCAAAAGTGTTCCTAAGACTGCCCCCGTTACCGAAGCAAATCCGTTAATCCCCCACGCCCAAGGTACAAGTGCCGAGCCGCGCGAGCCAATCTGCCTCAGGCCCATTGGAAATGGCATCCCCATAAAAAACGCCAGAGGCAAAATGATAAGCAGTCCCATTATAATCCGAATAGGCTGCGAGTAGCCAATCAGCCAAGCAAACGAAAATTTCAGCACAACTATCTCAGCAAGCCCGATTACAAAGACAATCAACACTGCCTTCTGAATCGGGTTTCCGCTGCCGGATTTAAAAATCCGCTGACTAAGAAAAGCCCCACAGCCGGAAAACAGTAGAAACCCTGTCAGCGTAACCGCCACTCCAAGCACCGGATGGCCTATTAGTAAGGTCATCTTTTGTATGAATCCCATTTCCAGAAACATATATGCAAACCCGAGCAGCATAAAGTAACTCAGAACCGCAAATTTATCTGATTTAACATCCTTAAGCGGTCTTGCCAGCCGCAAAGGCAAAAGTATAAAAACAACACTGGCGAAGATCGCCTGCAACAACGTCGCTACAAGTGCCAGATAGCCCCATTCCGAAAACGGCAGCCACTGTCCCACAATGGTTTCCATCATGTGCGGTAGGGCCTTCCATCTGAAAAAATTGAAAAAGTAAGGCTGGTCATCGGTGGCAGGGCGGATGTTATATGCGTAATCACGATAGAAAGCTTCGTATTGTGGCGAAAGAATCCGTTGCGCACTTTCGTAATAAACAGGTTCAGGCAATTTGTGAAACCTGTTTACTTCCTCTTCCTTTATTCCCGGCACGTGTACAAGGTCAAAGCCCCGCTGTCGTGCGAACGTGCGGGCTTTCTCAATCTGCAAATCCGTAAAAGGTTGTGTACCTGCGATAATCGTTGCTGTCGCCCAACTTCGAATCATAATTATATACCTGCCCGGCTCTTTAACACCTCTGCGATGAAGTGCCTGTGCAACTGTTGCGAGAATCTTTAAACTATCCCTCGGCGGCGTCTTCAGCATTCTTGTGATACTTAACAGTCCATTGGGCCCAAGTCGCTCAATCGCCTGCTCTATCGCCTCAATCGTGTACAGATGACTTTCGTTCAGTGCATACAAACCAGCCGCAGAAGCGCTGAACGAGTCGAGTAGCGAAATGTTGATAACGTCAAATTTCTTTTTTGTTGTCTGAAGAAAATTCCTGCCCTCTGCACTTATGACTTCAACGTCGCTGCGGTTATACAATCCACCGGAAAAATCACTTAATTTGTTTCCCATCAGGTCTATAACCTGCTGATTCATCTCAACCGCAAAGACCCTGCTGGCGCCCAGTACCAGAGCCTGTGCAACGTCACCGCCGCCGCCCGCACCTATAACGCATGTTTCAGGTTGACTGACCATATGATACCCAATCGCTGAGGTCATCCAGTCAAAAAAACCAAAGTCATTCTGGTCTCTAAAATGGTTTATGGCCGAAACTCCGTCCCCGTCGGTAATTATTAATGCTTGTTCCGGAAGCTGCCCTTTATAGCCGATACTCAGACCCGGAAAATACCGAATCGCAGCAGCTTCAATACAATCAATCCTGCCTAAAGGGCTGTAATCTGTCGCAACAGTTTCACTGTCAGGCAGCACCTGGTAATACACAATCGCTTTATGTTCGGAAATTTTAATCTTTAATGGAAGCAGCCCGCCTGACCGGAAAACCACCAGACAGATAGCTCCGCAAAAAAGCGTAAATGAAACTATCTTTTTGCCCTGTCCCCACGCCAGGACAAGTGCTGCCAGCATGGCGGTAATGCTGATTACCAACAACAGTTCCTCCGGGCTGTTTCCGTACATCAGACCCACGAACATCGCTGCACCGATACCTGAGCCAGCCATGTTGTAGAAATATAACTGTTGCGCCGAATCCGAAAAGACCGTAAACACAACTGCCACACTGATGCCGGCACACAAAAAAGGTATGAATAACAGCAGGTAATACCCGAAAAGATAAATAATCTGTCGTCTGTCCCATATCAGTTGAAGTTCATCAAAGGGTACTTTCTGACAAATCCAGAAACTTGCCGGTACCGTTACCGCCAGTCCAACCGCAAGCATCCATAGACTTCTTCTATAATTGGCTGTTAGCATCCTTGGACATAGACTGACAAAAGTTCCCCCTGCAGCGAATCCTAATAGTGCCGTACTTATTACCAGATAAGAGAAATGATGCCAGTGACCTATGGACAATGCCCTCACCAGAACAAGTTCCAGCCCCAGTGTCGCCGCGGATATCAAAAAAATTGCAATCAAAACCGCCGTCATTTTTTCTGCTGCCCGGCCTCTGTTATATGCCTCACCATCGGAACAAATCGCACCGGCAAAAGACTTTCGCTGCTAACGATGCCTTTCTTGTCTTTCGTGACAAGTACCAACGTCTGTGCTCCGTACGGACTTCCAAGCGGCAAAATTAACCTGCCGCCCGGTTTCAACTGCTCAATCAAGGTGGGGGGGACCAGCCCGGCCGCCGCCGTTACTATAATTGCATCGAATGGCCCCCTTTCGGGCCAGCCGAAATATCCGTCACCAGCCTTTACCCAAACGTTAGAATACCCTAGTTCCTTCAGCCTTGCTTCCGCGTTCTGCGCAAGCTGCTCGATAATTTCAATAGTGTAAACTTGCTTTGCAATCTCTGCACAAACTGCCGCCTGATAACCGCTGCCCGTTCCAATCTCCAGCACTGTAAATTCAGGAGCAAGTTTCAACGCTTCAGTCATATACCCTACGATATAAGGCTGGCTTATCGTCTGCCCAAACCCTATTGGCAGGGGATTATCGTCATACGCCCTGCGCAGGTCCGTCCGTCGCACAAAAGCGTGTCGAGGCACAGCCAGCATAGCCTCAAGAACATTCGGGTCACGCACATCCCGCCGGCGTATCTGCCATTCGACCATTTGCACTCGCTCGTCTCTTCGCTGCTTGAACGCCTCGTGTTTATGTTCACACGCCCCCGCCTCTTTCGCTTTCTGCCCTGTTTTTCCCTTGCCTTCTGTGCCTGCCTGATCTTTTTCACCTGCTTGCTGTTGGTTCGCCAATGAAAGTTGTGACTGATTTGGGTGCAAACTAAGCACAAAAGCGATTCCGCCAGTTACCAGCAACAGGCATAGTGGCTGGTAGAACCATATCTTGCGTCTTTTAAGATTGTTAGGGTTCATTTGTCTGCCCCTTGCAAACATTATTTCTCTTCAGCAAAAATGAGACATTTCGAACCTTTACTTAGAAGCCGGTTTCAACTCCTGTTTTTGTTATTATACTGTTATAATTTTTACGTTCAATAATTGTTTTTGCTTTCAAGGTTTTACGTTTTTGCATAATCTTTTCACGTCCGTCGAAGTAATTTGATTATTTGTTCCGGCTTTCTGCACTTCCTTTTCATAAGAGTATCCTTTCCTTAAAAAACAACTCGTCTTATCGGATACTCTCTAATTCACAATGGTACAGTTTTCGGGGGTCAGGTCATTCTTTGTTCAAGAGCAGTGCTGGCGACCAGGCTACCGGCCGTGGAGAGCCAACTCGCTGCTTGTAAGCACCTGTCCACCCGAAATCCGCCCTCCCTTTGACTTCACACAGTTGGTCACCTTGCTATGGGCAAAGTTCTGTTTTGGCCTGCAGGTGAAGCTTCGACCACACTGGATTGTCCAGTTTGCCCACATCAGCCTTCTTGGCGAACATACAACCGTACTACAACCGGATGGTTCATTATCTACCAGTTTCACAAAAATGGATGTTTTATAAGTGTTGCAATATCAACAAGTTACAAAAAATAAGAAATTCGCAAACATTTTATATAACCAAAGACGAACTGTCTCAAAGGGGATACCATGTACCCTGGTTTTCCTATTCCCCGCCTTATTTTAGTCTTACCTTCACAATTTTTATTTTTGATTTTTGACTTTTAATCTGTTAGAGTACTTAGGTTTTACATAGACTATCAAAAACAGTAAAAAACCCTATTTACAGTACTAAAAATAAGAAGGAGTTGTACAAATGGCAACAAAGGTGGCAATTAACGGGTTCGGTCGAATCGGCAGAGCTGTGGCAAGAATTATTTTCGAAAGAAAAGGCGATTTGGAGCTGGTGGCGATAAACGATTTGTCCGATGCCAAGAGCCTTGCACACTTGTTCAAATATGATACCGTCGAGGGCAAGTGGAAAGGCACAGTCGAAGCGAAGGACGATTCACTGATTATCAACGGAAAGACCGTCAAGGTCGTCGCGGTAAAAAATCCCGCCGAATTGCCCTGGAAGGCAATGGGTGTCGATATTGTCGTTGAATCGACCGGTATGTTTACAAAGGCCGCATCAGAGAAGGGCGGCTATGCCGACCATATCAAGGCCGGTGCAAAAAAAGTCGTGCTGACCGTGCCCGCAAAAGATGACATCGAAGCCACGGTAGTTATGGGCGTCAACGACCAGACCCTCAGCAAAGACGTCAAATGCGTCTCGAACGCAAGCTGCACAACTAACTGCCTTGCTCCTTTGGCAAAGGTTATTAATGATTCCTTTGGTATCGAGAGCGGCATTATGACAACCATACACGCCTATACCAACGACCAGAAAGTTGCCGACCAGATTCACAAGGACCTGCGTCGTGCCCGTGCCGCTGCTGTAAATATGATACCGACCAGCACAGGCGCCGCAAAGGCAATCGGCAAAGTTATCCCAGAACTCGAAGGCAAGCTCGACGGCTTTGCAATCAGGGTCCCGCTTCCTGTGGGAAGCATCGTGGATTTGACGGTAAATCTCAAAAAGGCAGCGACTAAGGAAGAAATCAACGCCGCCGTAAAGAAAGCCGCTCAAGGTCCGATGAAGGGTATTCTCGAATATTGCGATGAGCCGATAGTAAGCAGCGACATCGTCAATAACCCGGCTTCGAGCATCTTTGATTCGCTTTTGACAATCGTAAAAGGAAATACCGTCAAGCTGCTAAGCTGGTATGACAACGAGTGGGGTTATGCAAACCGAACCGTTGATATTATGCAGAAAATGGCAAAACTCGGGTAAGGGAAAAAGAGCACAAGAGCATAAGTTCAAAAGCGACTTGTGCTCTTAGGACTTATGCATTTAGGACTTGTTGAGGTAAAGGTATGGCTAAAAAAACGGTTGCTGATATTGATGTAAAGGGCAAAAAGGTCTTGATGCGGTGCGACTTCAATGTTCCGCTCGATGAAAACTGCAACATTACAAGCGACAAAAGAATAGTTGCGGCTTTGCCGTCGATAAAAAAGGTCCTCGAAGGCGGCGCCTCGGTTATTCTGATGAGCCATCTCGGAAGGCCCGAAGGGCAAAAAAATCCAAAGGAGTCTCTTGCTCCTGTCACAAAACGGCTCTCCGAACTTTTGGGCAAAGATGTAATATTTGCCGATGACTGCATTGGTTCCGATGTCGATGCAAAAGCTAAAGCACTCAAGAGCGGCCAGATAATGCTGCTCGAAAATCTCCGCTTCCACAAGGAAGAAGAAATCAAGGACAAAAAAGCAAAGGATGACCCAAAGCTCAGAGAAGCCAAGGAAAACTTCGCCAAAAAACTGGCAGCCATTGCGGATGTCTATGTTGACGATGCCTTCGGCACCGCACACAGAGATAACGCATCAATGCTTACCGTGCCTCAAATGATGAAGGACAAACCGAGGGTCATTGGTTTCCTGATTGAAGCGGAGCTCAAATTTCTCGGCGATACGGTAAACAATCCGCAGAAACCGTTTTTCGCCATTTTAGGCGGTGCAAAGGTTTCCGATAAGCTCGGTGTCATTGAAAACCTGATGAAGAAAGTCAACGGCATCCTTATCGGCGGCGCGATGGCCTATACCTTCTTCAAGGCACAGGGTAAATCGGTCGGTAACAGTCTGTGCGAAAACGACTTTATCGACAAGGCAAAGGAACTTCTCGGCAAGGCCAGGGAAATGAACTGCGAAATAATTCTGCCCGTCGATACTGTTATCGCACAGGAATTGAAGGAAGGCGCAAAGAACAAGGTCGTCGAAGGCAATATCGACGACGGCTGGCAGGGTTTCGATATCGGCCCGAGAACAAGAAAACTTTTCGCTGGTAAAATCAAAACCGCAAAGACAATCATCTGGAACGGCCCGATGGGCGTTTTTGAGATGCCGCCATTTGACGAAGGCACAAAGGCGGTCGCTATGGCTGTTGCAGAGGCCACCGACAAAGGCGCCCGTAGCGTCATCGGCGGCGGCGACAGCGCCAGCGCCATTAAGAAGCTTGGCCTTAATAAGCGGGTGAGCCATGTTTCAACCGGCGGCGGTGCCTCGCTCGAATTTCTCGAAGGCAAACCATTCAAGGCTATCGAAATTCTCGACGAAAAATAGCGTATAGAAAAAATTGCCGATTTACGATTATTATAAATCAATGAGACTACCAAAAGCAGGGACAATTGAAGTAGCACCATCCATACTGAGCGCCGATTTTGCCTGGCTGGCGGATGAAATTAAACAAATTGAGTCGGCTGGTGTAAAAATAGTGCATCTTGACATTATGGACGGCCATTTTGTGCCTAATATTACCATCGGCCCGCCTGTTGTTGCCAAACTCCGCAAATGCAGCTTGCTGGTCTTTGATTGCCACCTGATGATAACCGACCCTGATAAATATGCTCAGCCGTTTGTCGATGCAGGGGCTAATCATATAACCTTTCACATTGAGGTAACTAAAAAACCTGAGCAGCTTATCGAGAAGCTGCATAAGCTCGGCGTTACCGCAGGTGTATGTTTGAATCCTGAAACGCCTGTCGAAGCAATTGAAAATATTGCGCCATTTTGCGATATGGTTTTGGTGATGACGGTACATCCGGGTTTCGGGGCACAGAAATTTATGCCTGAGCCGGCGAAAAAAATCGCCGCAATCAGGAAAATTGTCGGCCCCGATATCAGGATAGAGGTTGACGGCGGCATAGACCCAAAGACCGCACCGATAGTCGTTTCTTACGGAGCTGACACCCTCGTTGCCGGCAACTCAATATTTGCACAACACGACCGGCTTGCTGCAATAAATGCTATTTTGTCGGCGGCAAGGTAATTTTTACTGTAAAATTGGCAATTTTTCGTAAAATTTCAGGCAGCTTTTTGGTAGAATCTTATGGTTATGACCAAAAAACCTAAATCGAGCTGGAATGGTTTCTCATTGAAGCCGCGTAAAGAGATGCCCGCAGGACTGTGGATTCGATGTCCCGGCTGCGAGCAGATGTTTTTCAAAACCGCGGTCGAACAGAATCTTAACGTCTGCCCGAAATGCAACTACCATTTTCGCATCGATGCCGTAACCCGAATCAAATACTTGGCCGACGAAGGTTCTTTCCAGCAGATTTTAAGCGACCTGACGACCAACGACCCGCTGGATTTTAAGTTCAGAGAGACTACCTACAAGCAGCGAGTAAAGGCCGACGAGAAAAAAAGCGGCTCTACCGAGGCCATGCTTATCGGCAAGGCCTTTGTCAAAGGCCGCGGAGTGGTACTGGCCGTCATGGAGCCCAATTTCCTGATGGGCTCGATGGGGGCTGTTGTCGGCGAAAAATTCTGTGCCGCCGTCGATAAGGCCATCGAGGAGAAGATACCGCTTGTCGCAATTTGCTGTTCCGGCGGAGCGAGAATGCACGAGGGCGTCGTTTCGCTTGGCCAGATGGCAAAAACCTCTGCCGCCGTCGCCATGCTTGACAAGGCAGGCGGGCTTTTCATTTCCGTTTTAACCGACCCCACCACAGGCGGCGTAACTGCCAGCTTTGCTATGCTCGGCGACTGCCTGATAGCCGAGCCTAAAGCGCTCATCGGCTTTGCCGGTCCGCGAACAATCGCCGAGACAATAAAGGTCGAACTGCCTGAAGGATTTCAGACCGCCGAATTTATGCTCGAGCATGGCTTTATCGATATGATTGTCCACCGCAAAGACCTGCGAAGCGAAATCGCCCGCATCATCGACTATTGCCAGAAATAATTCCCAGGGCTTAGTGTTTATCCTAACAATCCTTGTAACTGCCGCCAGATGTTATCCAATGTTATCAGAAGTCATCCAAACGCATTCAGAAGCACTCCAAAGGTACTCCAACGATACTCCAAAGTATGTCCAAAGTACGTCAGAAGACACCAGAGTTGAGACTACATATTTGTCATAAGTTCCTTTCATATCCACACTTAAAGTTAAAAGTTAAAAATTAAAAGGGCAAAATTTCAGTGAAAAATTTGAAAATTGAAAAACAAGCCGGCGCAGACGAATACCGCATAGACACATTCAATTGTCAAAGAACGGTCTTACGAAAGGGCAAGCACTAAGCTCGAATTCCGACTCGCCGTGCTGCGCTCGTCGCAGCAGGAACAAATTCGAATCAGAAAACTCCTAAATCCTAAACAATATCAGAAGGACTAAAAAAACAGTCTCTCCATATATGGGGTGAACTTGCGCGTTTGGTACGAAAAAAGCAGGCCACAAGGGCACAGAGAATACAGAGATAAGTGATAAGTCGTTGTTGGGTAAAGAGTAAAGAAAAGTTAAAAAAAAATGGAAATTTCAAATTTCATCTTTTCGCATACCTGCGCATTTGGCCGATTTGCCTTGACTTTACTTGCCGACGGCATTATTAATTAAGTTCCCGAACCCGTCACGCTTTTGCTCTTTGGCCTCGGCGTGGTGGTGTTGAGAAGGATATTTTTAAGTAAAAGGCAGGTGAAATATGAAAGCGAGTTCTTTTACAGGCAAAGTAAAACAAGAATGGGTAAAAGCGGGGAAACCAAACTGGACTTCAAAGGAGTTACTTGCAATGTGTCTGCTTATTGATTTGGGATTTAGTATTGAGGGACTTAATCCTGCACAGAAATTCCGTCAAGCCATAGAGGTCAAAGACCTTAGTTATTTAATGAGGTGGTCTGAAGGTTTGAAGTTTTCTTCGTGGAAACATTAAAATCGGATTAAAATTGGAATGAAATAGGAGATATTGTTATGCCTCTTATTAAATGTAAAGAGTGTGGTAGAGATATGAGTTCATCAGCCAACCGCTGTCCCAATTGCAATCGTTACCACTGGACACTTGGCAGAAAACTGATACTCGTAGTACCGTTTCTCATGCTACTGTTCTGGATATTCTTTTTTGTTTATGCTGTTTGTGCTGGATAAGTAAAAAAGACGGTTTAAATAGGAATGAAAAACGTCAGAAGCATACTCTACTGGTTAGCAAAGTTTCTGGGCGATATCAACGCTATCAGAAAAGACAAGGTCGGCAAGCGGATTGCACGCAGAGCAGCAGGCAAAGTGACCGGACATGGATTGAGGAAACTTTTCAAATGAAATGGTCAACTTGTTATCCATATACACTAAACAATGTTCGAATTTATGCACCGACCAGCAGAGGCATATATCGCCTTCTGATAAAAAACAGAATCTTTTATATTGGTCAATCCGAAAATCTTCAAAACCGACTTCTGGAACATCGACAAGCTCGTGAAGGAAATCGTCGTCTTAAGAAATATTTACAAAACTATTCTTGTTTTTTTCGCTTTACTGAACTCGACACTGCATCAGACTTGTCGCAAACTGAGAGAGACCAAATTCTCAAATACAAACCCTTCTGCAATGTAGCCCTGCACCCGCCTGTCGTTGGAAGATGGCGAAAGCCCTTGCCAAACTGCTGATGGGGAAAACAGGGGGACAGTTACCTAATATTACTGGATATATTAGGTCTTATTATTTACATCCCCTAATTACACCCACCTGTTATTTTTAGATATCATGGGTTTTTTTCCGCAAACTCAAAATCTGCGTTAATCAGCGTCAAAAAAAGTCTATCGGTCTTGAGTCCTCGGTCTTATTTCTTTCTACGAACTGCCGTCTATCTTTCAGATTAACAATAACCAAAACTCACCTTTTTGTCAATCTTTACCCTGTGATAAATTAATCTTAATTGTTTCCTATTTTTTATTTTTTCAGCCGGTCCGTAAGGACAGCCGCATTTCTTTTTGTGGCCGTATGCAAAGAAAAAATGCCGTGAAAATTTATTTTCTAAAGGCATTTTCTTCTGAGTATCCTTGGCTGAAAAAACCTGCGTCATCCTGCGAAAGCTCCGGTGTCGTTTCCGGATGTCTGCTTCCCCATGTCTTTTGGGAAATCAGCGTCAAAAATTTCTTCGTGCCAATTCATGAAAATTCGTGGCAAAATATCTTGGTTTTTCCGTGAAATCTGGGAAATCTGCGGCCAAAATTTTTTCATGCCTTCGGGCCTTGGTGGTGAGTTTTTTTTGTACCAAACGCGCAAGTTCACCCCATATATGGAGAGACTGTTTTTTCCCGTGGCACTGGCTTGGAGCCAGTGAAAACACGGCCAAGATGGCCGTGCCACTCGCTTGAAGAATAAAAAATCTGTGAAAATCTGTGTTAATCTGTGGCTCAATTTTTCTTTAAGTCTTTTATATGAATGAACTTAAAACAAAATCGATACCTGCTCATTGGCTTCATCTGACATACTTTGGCATATCATTGGAGTACTTTTGGAGTACATCTGGAGTGCTTCTGAATGCATTTGGATGACTTCTGATGACATTGGATAACATCTAAGAACTTAAAATCGAAGATCCGCCTTCGGCGGACTCAAAACTCTTTTGACGTACACCCCGCTATGTGCCGATTCAACAGGCAAAAAATCGTAAACAATTTAAAAATACAGCGGCGGCACCAACCCAACTGATGCCGCCGCTTATTCGCACACCCTAAACTAACATTTATGAAGAGAAGGAGAATTACTTATTTTCTATAATTACTTACGCTGAGGCCTTGAGCCAGTTCGGCGAATTCCAAAAAATTTTAAAAATATACGAAAATTCAGGGATTTAAACAAGGTCAATTTTTTTGCTGTAATTTGTTGATTTACAACATATTACGGTGTATTCTGATATGCAGTTTTTGAATTGAAAAGAGGTTAAAAATGGAATACTCAATCGGCAAAACAGGGCGAATAATAGCGGCAAGATTATTTGAGGGCGAAGACCTCTACGAGGCCATCGAAACTCTTGCCAAAAAGGAAAATATCAAATCCGCTGCTGTCCTTATTACAGGGGGGTTTAGAAAGGCCAGCGTTGTTGTCGGGCCGAAGGAGGAAAAACCAAAAATCGTCGGCAATTTCAGAGACTTTGCCGGCCCGGGCGAGGTGCTCGGTGTTGGGACAATCTACTGCGACAGTGAAGGCCCGAAACTGCATATCCATACCGCTATCGGCAAAGGCGACGAGACGGTTGTCGGTTGTCCGCGCGGCGGAGCAAAGATATTTCTGGTACTCGAAGTTACGATTATCGAAATTGACGGAATCGAAGCAGGCAGAAAATTCGACAAGAATACAGGGCTGAATCTTCTGAGGTTTAAATAAATCGGCTGCCGATTTTTATTCAATTCTTTGCCGAGTGAGACCGGCTCGCTGGGCCGAAATACATAAAAGAAATGAGAATTAAAATAGCCCCCGTCACAAATAAAACCGCCCTTCGCCGCGGCTCGCTGCAGCGATTAAGCCAATCCGGCACTGGAAATGCCGTTGTCTTATCATTCGCATCTGTGGTAAGCGCTTCTTTGGCGGCAGCCAGTTGCTCAGCGGTTGCCTTTGGGTGGACCGTGTTCGGCTCGTTGGCTTCGATACCGAGCGTAACAGGGACAACGCGGTCAATAAAATTCGGGTCTTTTTTGAACTGCTCAAGCAGCACCTCATAGTCAGCTTTTAAGGATTTGAGCCTTTCGGTCGATTCCTGGGCAGAATTCAAGGCCTGTTTATTATGGTAGTACCGCAGCAGTTCGTCGCAGAGAATGGAAACGCTCATCGCCGCAGCGCCTATGCTGAAGAAAACGATAAAAACAAACATTCGCAGGGTGCTCTGCATCGGCATTACCCTAAATAACAGAATTACTCGCCGCGATGACGACGCCCGCCGTGCCAGCGACACGTCGCGGCAGGTCGCGTCGCAGCGGGCCGGTTTACACTTTAGCTACAAAAAATACGGCAGGTGCGATTATCTTCACTCCGTTGAAAATGTCACACCTGCCGATTTGAATTCCATTTTATTTTTTACTTAAACATAAAGCCAGCATATCTGGCAGCCGAGCCGAGGTCTTCGCTGATTCTAAGCAGCTGATTGTACTTGCAGATCCTGTCGGTTCTGCAGACCGAACCCGTTTTAATCTGCCCGACGCCCGCAGCAACGGCCAAATCGGCAATTATGGTATCTTCGGTCTCGCCGCTTCTGTGGCTGATAACAGCGGTCCAGCCGGCCCGCTTCGCCATATTAATCGCCTCGAACGTCTCCGTAAGAGTACCAATCTGATTGAGCTTAATCAATATTGAATTTGCACTATTTTGCTCAATGCCTTTTTCAAGGCGTTTAGTGTTTGTCACGAACAAATCATCGCCGACTAATTGAATGCGGCCGCCGAGTGTCTTTGTTAATTTTGCCCAGCCGGCCCAGTCGTCTTCGGCAAGGCCGTCCTCGATGGAAATAATCGGATACTTATCAGCCCATTTTTGCCAGTGCTTAATCATTTCGTCGCTGGAAACTTTTTTCTTCGGGGCCGACTTGAAGAAGCTGTAGGTCTTGGTCTTCTCGTCGAACATTTCAGTTGAGGCGGGGTCGAGTGCTATCGCAATATCCTCCCCGGGCTTGTAGCCGGCTTTTTTGATAGCGTCCATAATTACTTCCAGTGCCTCTTCGTTGTTTTTCAAACTTGGTGCAAAGCCGCCCTCATCGCCGACTGAGGTGGAATAGCCCTTTGAGGCCAATACCTTCTTTAGCGTATGGAAAGTCTCGGCTCCCATCCGCAGCGCCTCTGGGAAGCTTTCGGCACCTTTTGGCATAATCATAAATTCCTGGAAGTCAACGTTGTTGTCGGCATGCTTTCCGCCGTTGAGGATATTCATCATCGGGACAGGCAGTATATTTGCGTTGCAGCCGCCGAGATAGCGGTACAGAGGCAGACCGGCAGAATCCGCCGCTGCCTTTGCAACAGCCATGGACACGCCCAGTATCGCATTTGCGCCGAGCTTTCCCTTATTGGTCGTGCCGTCCAGCTCAATCATCAACTGGTCGACATCTTCCTGTGCAGTTGCATCCATTCCGGCAACTTCAGCAGCGATAATGTCGTTTACATTTTTTACCGCACTTTCGACGCCCTTGCCCATATAGCGTTTTGCCTTTGTATCGCGAAGCTCGACTGCCTCATGAGCGCCTGTGCTTGCGCCGGAAGGCACAGCCGCTCTGCCGAACGAGCCGTCATCGAGCAGCACATCGACTTCAATGGTCGGGTTGCCGCGTGAATCCAATATTTCTCTTGCTTTTACATCCACAATCATCGTAAACATCCAAATTTCCCTTTCTTTTCAATGATATTTCGACCCGCATTTTATGCGGGTGTTTTCTGTGAATTACGATTTGTAAAAGCTTACACATTTTCCTCCCTGCCGTCAAGACCCGATTAAAAGAAACTCTTATAACCAATTGCTTATCTGCGTGGGACGTTTGAAGGATTCAATCAACCTCAAGATGATGCCGACGAGACCCATGATCCAGCCGACCGGATAGGGCAGTATGGTGAGCGTCCACCACATGGATCGCCCCGTGTTTCCTCCAAAGCCGCCGATCGAACTGACCCCGAACATCACGCCAACGCCGATCGCTATCAGAATGAAGGCCCACAACAGGAGCATCCGGTGTCGGCTCTTGCCGAGGAATGCGCTGACGCGAGGGGAATGATGGAAGCACACAGTTTGGCGCTAATTCGAGAGCTACTGTTTTGCCAGCATCGCCTTCAGTGCCCGATAGTCCGTCTTGCCGGTACCAAGGGTAGGAATAGCCTCAAGCCGTATCACCGTGCGGATATTATGGAGGCCGGACAGTCCCGACTCGCGGATATAACGGTTGACCGTTTCGCGGTCGATGTCGCGGATGGTAAAAAGCACAAGCTCACAAGTTTCGCCGCCTCTGGCCTCGATGGCCAGCACCGGCCCTTCATCCTTTTCGCTCACAAGATATTTTTCAAGAACCGCTTCAATGGCCGGCAGTGAGATCATCTCGCCGCCGAGTTTCACAAATCGTTTGAGCCGCCCCTTGAAGGTTAAAACTCCTTGCTCATCAACGCTGACAAGATCGCCCGTGCGATACCACATCTTGCCCTGAACCTCAACAAAAGGCGATGCGCCGCTGTAATTGAGATAGCCGCCGAAAACGCTTGACCCGCGGACAAGCAGCATTCCGGTCGCAGGCGATTGCATAGCCTGGCCGCTGTCGGGGTCGATAAGCAGATATTCAAGCGACGGCAGCACCTTGCCGATAGTGAAAGGACGCGGATCGTTCTCGTTATTGAGTGAGATAATGGGCGAACATTCCGTAACGCCATAGCCTTCAAGAACAACCGCATTGGCACACGTTTTTTTTAGGGCGGCGTAAATTTTTTCTGAACATTTTTCCGCCCCGGTAACCGCAAGCCGCAGTGACGAAAGCTGCTGCTTCGTTGATGCCCGCATGATCCCACCCAAAAATGTCGGCGTACCAATGAGCATGGTTACGCCATACGCCTCGATGAGCCGCCCGATAAGACCGGCCTCCATCGGATTGGGATGATACACAGTCGGCACCGCTCCACAGGCCGGCACCATCATTGTGCCGGTAAGGCCGAACGAATGGAACGGCGGCAGAAAACCGATCAGCCGGTCATCTTCGCGTATCGCTATCACACGCAGCACATCTTGCAGATTAGTCAGGATGTTGGTGTGTGTTAGCGGAACGGCCTTTGGGGCGGTTTCCGAGCCGCTGGTAAAAAGAATGGCCGCGGTTTTTGAGACTTTTGCTTTATATAACGGTCGCCAGTTAAAATGTCCGCCGAACCACGCGCGGAATTTTGCCGCCTTCGATATCGACCGCCCCAGCGATTCAAGAAAGGCAAATCGCTCATGTATCGCGGAAAAGTCGGTACCTTGCAAAGCCAGTTTTTTTACAAGCATCTCGGCCGTCAGCACGTGCCGCACGCCAGCCGAATTGAGCGATTCGACAACGTTCTTTTGCCCAAGTGTCCAGTTGACCATCACGGGTGTCTTGCCCGCAAACAGCGTCGCCAGATACGTAATCTCCGCCCCCATCGACGGCGGCAGCATAATGCCAACACAATCGCCGTCGAGCTTTTCAATAAGAGGTTTTAACGCAAGGCACGCAGTGATGATATCACGAAAAGATTTTGCCCCGCTGGCCTGGTCGGCGATGACGACCTTTGACGGATTCCTCGCCGCCTGCCACAGGAACACCTCGGTTATGGTATTTCCCGGGGGCATAACGACTTTTTGGTTGCCCGTGTTTTCAAACCAGCGTTTCGAGATAGGCTTTAGCTCCACTGGCTTTGAATAGACAAACTGTCCGCATGCGGCCAGCATCGCATCGCCCACCGTCTGCATCGCGTCGGAGTCGACCTGCGGAAAACCAAATTCCTTTTCAAGCCACAGCAGCACATCCGTCCGCGCAAGGCTGTCAAGGCCGAGGTCGCGTGCAAGATGATCGCTGTCCTTTGGATTTGCAACGCCCGAAAGTTTAGTGATATACTCAAGCACCATCTGTCGCGTCGCGGCAGGTACGGCTGTCTCATCGCCCGCCAGTTTCGGCAGGGAAGGCTCAGGCATTACCCGTGCGATGCCTCGCTCCCATATCGTATAAGGCACATACTTCGCCTGCGGCGCATTTTCATTATAGTACGCTTCGAGTAAACGATTGAGCGTATTGCGGTCTGCGGTGCGGGGTAAATTTGAAGGTTCATAAAATTCAATCGTAATCTCGCGGCGCGGGGCAAAAAATATCCCGCTCGCAAGAATCTGGAAAAATCCTTTGCCCACCACCTTTCCCACATTGGGCACGTGCCCCGATGCCCAGCCAAAGCTGCTGCCCCACAAGCCTCGCGTGCGTATCAATACCACCCGTACATCGGGATGCTGCCGTATAATGCTTTCTACAGAACTATTGCCGCCCAGGCTCTCCAAAGAACTGCGATAGACATGTCCGGCAGGCCAGAGCAGAAGATTTTCGCCTGCTTTCAGCCCCATAGCGCTTTCATCAATCGCATTTTCTATTTCAGTCTTTGCGCTCGAGCCGTATGTCGCCATCGCGCCAATAGCTCGCACGCCAAGCCGCTTTGCAAACCAGCGGATCACCAGCCTGTCAATCTGATCTCGGTCGCCGATGGCATGCGGGCGAAATATATGATGCAGATAGGTAAACAAAATCACTGGGTCAATAAGTGCGGGATGATTGGGCAAAAATAAAATGCCGCCGATCCCTTTGGCCGCGATTTTATCCATTCCGATAAGCCGCACGCGATACCTCAGCGACAGCAGCCATTTGACTATCGTTCGAAGTAAAAGGTCAATCATCGGTTGTTCTCTTTCGCAGAAAAATAAAAAGAAGTATCGCCACCGCCATTGCCATCACACCCATAATTGCGAAATCGCTGGTTGGCGTAATCGTCATCGCGTTAAAAAGATTCAGCGTTGGTCCAGAAAGTAACATACCGCTAAAGGCCGCAAAATTCGCCGCCGCAATAGTCGCCCCCTTGCGGTCAGCCGCAGGCCGAACCTGAATAAAACTTTCCAAAGGAATCACAAACACACCGCCCGCAATTCCCAAAAAGGCAAGTACGGCAAGCAGACAAGCCAATTTTGCGGATTCAGCAAAATACGGTACCGCCCCCACTGCCATCATACAGATGGCCATCACCGCTGCCGCCGGCGCAAGCAGGCGATACCATTTGACCTTTTTGGCAAGATATACACTCAGCAGCCCACCTGCTGCGATGCCAAACATTTCCGCGACGGAAAGTGCACTGGTCATTGAATTGCTCAGTCCAAACTGCGAAATCCCCAACTCGTTGATCGCCAGCAAATTGAGTAAGCCGATGGACCAGAAAAAAGCATTGGCCACTATCGAAATCGCAAGCAGCGAATCGAGCCGCGTTGCATACAGAACCTTAATGGTTTCAAACGGCTGCCACGGAAATTTTGCCTTTGGCGATGCCGCAGGAAATTTGGCCACGCCAAAACTCATCAGTACGCCGCACACAGATATGCCGATTACGACCCCTGCGACCGCAGCGTGATTAATCGGCCATTGGCCGACAACTCCCTGCAAATCCAGCACAAAACCCGCCGCGGCAGTTCCCGCAAGTATCGCGGTCATGCTTATCATACGTATGATGGCATTGGCGGTAATGACATACTCCGCCGGATACAGTTCAGGGATCGAACCGTTGAGTGCCGGGCCGAACATCGTCGCCTGCGTTCCTTCAATCCCAAGCATCACAAGTATCAAAATCCAGTTGCCGTAAAGAACACCGAGCGCACCAAATATCATAGCCGCAAGTTCGAGGACCTTTGCCGCGATAACAACCGAGCGTTTTGAAAATCTATCCGCGCACCAGCCCGCCTGAGCCGCAAACACAATAAACGGCAGGGTAAATATAATCGTCGCATAACCCTGCATCTCCGATCTTCCCATCGCAACGGCCATCAGCAAAGCGGTCTGCCTAAAAAAACTATCGTTAAACACGCCGACAAAATACGTTCCCGCCATCGCCGCAAATTTAGCGCGGCCTTTGCGTATGCGCTCTTTAAGCGACAGTTCGCCGCTACTCTTGCAGGTATTTGCTGATATACTCATAAACTTTGCTTCTTATTGCCTCCGATTCGTTGAGCAATTCATGGTCGCCGCCTTTGATCATCGTTACATCCACCTTGGCAAATTTACCACGAATAAACCCGATATTGTATCGCCAGTCAACCGTCATGTCACGGCTGCCCTGAATAATTTTAACCTGCCGAGGCAGCGATGGATACTGTGCTGCACGCTTGTCCCAGCGATGCATCGCCCTAAGCCACTTCACCGATACAGTCCTTGCCTGCAGCGGGTCTTTGAACAGAATAAATAACAGGTACTGCCAGTCCGATGAATTCTTTACAAAAATCCGAGGCACCGCCCCGCACGGGCCAAACATCCACCGCACCGCCTGTACCGGCCGCCAAAATCCGCACCGCACCAGTGGCGAGACAAGGACAATCTTATCAAACAAATCATCACCATTTGTGAAGAGATTCTCCATCACCGCCGATGCGCCGGTACTATGTGCGACAATATGATACGGGCCGTG